>Ga0182021_10009622_pt1 | contig 11459 bp, 7 predicted proteins | sample 612E3MmetaG_FD_120493 | JGI IMG/M metagenome (GOLD analysis project Ga0182021, IMG submission 120493) | Permafrost microbial communities from Stordalen Mire, Sweden - 612E3M metaG (Illumina Assembly) | ecosystem: Environmental > Terrestrial > Soil > Wetlands > Permafrost | place: Sweden...
CTTGGCCGCGGGGGGCTGTAGCTCAGCTGGTTAGAGTGCCGGTCTGTCACACCGGAGGTCGCGGGTTCGATCCCCGTCAGCCCCGCCATTCCACGCCCCACCTGCCAAGGCAGGCGGGGCGTTGTCTTTGAGGCCGGTGAGAAGTGAGAGGCGAGACGTGAGAGGTGAGGGGTTCAGGTGAGAGGTGAGAGGTCGAACGGCGCGAGAGGGACGTCTCCTCTCACTTCGTCTTCTCACGTCTCACGTGAGCTGCTCACCCCTCAGCCCACTCACTTCGCACCGGGGGCGAGCGGTGGGGCGGCGTACATGCATCAGCCCGTCCTGCTCGAGGAGGTGGTTGCGCTGCTCACCGGATGCCGGCGCGTGCTTGACGGCACGGTCGGAGGCGGCGGGCACGCTGCGAGGTTGGCGGCGGGCGGCGCCCGGGTGCTGGGGCTCGACCGCGATCCGGTTGCGGTGAGCGCGGCGCGCGCGGCCCTGGGCGGCGCCGCCGAGGTCCGGCTTGGCGACTTTGCCGACGCTCCAACCGATCCGGATGTCGCCGCGTTTTGCCCCGACGCCATTCTGCTGGATCTCGGCGTCTCCTCGCCCCAATTCGACGATCCTGTGCGCGGCTTCAGCTTCCGCCCCGGCACGACGCTCGATATGCGGATGGCCGGGGAGGAAGGAATGAGTGCCGCGGACTGGTTGAGCGAGGCCGCCGAGCCCGAGCTGTCCTCGGCGTTCGGCGACTGGGCCGACGAGCGGCACGCGCGCCGGCTGGCGCGGGAGATCGTGCGGCGCCGGGCCACCCGTCCGTTCCAGACGAGCGACGATCTGGTGGGGGCGATTCGCGCCGTGCTGGGGCCGCGGAGCGGCCCGGACGATTTCGCCCGCCTGTTTCAGGCCGTCCGCATCGCCGTCAACGGAGAAATCGAGCGGCTGAGCCGCGCTCTTCCGGGGCTGCTCGAGGTCGCCGCACCGGCGGGCGTGCTCGCCGTGGTCAGCTACCACTCGGGCGAAGATCGCGTGGTGAAGCACGCGATGAGCGGCTGGGCGCGGGCCTGCATCTGCCCGCCGGCACAGCCTGTCTGCACCTGCCGGGGCCGGCCGCTCGGGTCGCAGATCACCCGGCGCCCGATCCGGCCCGGCGCGGGCGAGATCGCCGCGAATCCGCGCGCGCGGAGCGCGCGGCTGCGGGCCTTCCGGAAAGCGGCGTGACGCTGCGCGGTCGCCACTGGGTGGCCATCTGGCTGGCCGGCTTCCTGGTCATGGCCGCGCTCGTGGTCTGGCGCCAGACCGCGGCGCTGGCGGCGGCGCGGCAACTGAAGGCGCTCCAGACCACGCGCCAGGCCCTCGAAGTCACGCGGGCCGCGACCAGCGCGGAGATCCGGCGTGCGGGGAGCCGGGCGGTGTTGGTGCCGCTGGCCCAGTCGCGGCTCGGACTGCGCTTGCCCCAGGACACCGAGATCGTCATTCTGCAGGACCCTCGAGCCCGGTGACCGGGTGATCAAGTCCCCGTCGCGCATCACGCTGGTCGGACTCGCCTTCGCGCTGGCGGCGCTCGCCATCATCGCCAAGGCGGTAGACGTGCAGTTGGTGCACGGCGATCAGTGGCGCCAGCGCGCCCGCCAGCAGCAGACCGTCCGCGTCGTGCTGGCCGCGCGACGCGGCACGCTGTTCGACCGGAACGGCGCGCCGCTCGCCGTCAGCCAGGCGACCTACGGCGTCGGCCTCGCGCCGCAGGAGGTCTCCGACCGCGCGCGCACGATCCAGTTGCTGGCGAAGGCGCTCGACCGGCCGCAGGCGGAGATCGCGCGGCTGTTCACCGCCGACCGCGTGTGGTTCGAGTGGCCCGGGCCGTTCGCATGGAGCGAGGTGATGCCCCTGAAGACGCTCCGCGGCGTGTACCTGCAGACCTGGCTCGAGCGCTTCTACCCGCGCCCCGACCTCGCCACGAGGCTCATCGGCCGGACGGACGACAGCGGCCACGGCGCCAGCGGGCTCGAGCGGGCGCTGGACACGGCCCTGGCCGGCCGGGCGGGGAGCGCCATCATGCTGCGCGACCAGACGGGGCGCACCTATCCGTCGCCGTCGCGCCCCGCGGTGGATCCCCAACCCGGCGCCGACGTGTACCTCACGCTCGACGCGGAGCTGGAGGAGATCGCGCAGCACGCGCTCGCCGTCGCGGTGGACTCGGTCCACGCCAGCGGCGGCGACGTCGTGATCGTGCAGCCGGCGACCGGCGAGATCCTGGCCATGGCGAGCATTCGCAAGACCACGGCGGAGGGCAACGGACTCGGCGACACCTTCGAGCCGGGGTCCACCGCCAAGGTCTTCACGGCGGCCGCTCTCCTCCGGGACGGCAAGGCCGTGCCGGGGGACAAGATCTACGCCGAGCACGGGACGTACGCGCTCGACGGGCGCGTGATTCACGACGTGCACCCATCGGACACCCTGACCCTCGCCGACGTGATTCGGGTCTCCAGCAACATCGGCATCGCGAAGTTCAGCTTGCGCCTGACGCCCGCGGAGCAGTACGACGCCCTGCGCGATTTCGGTTTTGGCACGCTGACCGGCGTGGACCTGGCCGGGGAGTCCCCGGGGCGCCTGCGGAACCCGCGGGCCTGGACGGTGGAGAGTCCGGCCAGCCTCGCCATGGGCTACGAGCTGGCGGTGACGCCGCTCCAACTGGCGGCGGCGTACGGCGCGCTGGCCAACGCCGGCGTGCTCCTGGAGCCCTTGCTCGTGCGGCAGGTGCGTGACCAGGATGGTGGGACCCGCTGGATGGCACGCGCGCTGCCGGTGCGGCGCGTGGTGGATGCGAGCGTCGCGTCGCAACTCACGCGGATGCTTCGGGGCGTAGTGGAGGAGGGAACCGGGCGGCAGGCGGCGTTGGGCACATACCTGGTCGCGGGCAAGACCGGCACCGCGCGCCGCGCCATCGGCGGCCACTACCTCCCGGGACACTACTGGGCCAGCTTCGTGGGCATCTTCCCCGCTCAGGACCCGCAACTTGTGCTGGTAGTGAAGCTGGACGATCCCCAGGGCTCCTATTTCGGCGGCTCCACGGCCGCGCCCGTCGTTCGCACGATTCTGGAAGCGGCGCTCGCGACACCCGGGGTCGCGCTCGACCGCGGCCGCCTGGTGCGCCGCTGGCTTCCGGACTCGGCGGGCCAAGCCGCGGGTGACTCGGCGGCGCCGGGCGCGAGCGTGGTCATACCCTGGCCGGTGCCGCAGGCGCGCACCGAAAGCGTGGCGTCCGTGCTGGTGCCTGACGTGGTAGGCCGCTCGCTTCGAGCGGCGGCGCGCGCCCTGCACGAGAGCGGCTTCGAGGTCCGCATCGAGGGCTGGGGACGAGTGCTCGGCACCACGCCTGAAGCCGGCACGCCGGTGACGCGCGGCCGCACCGTCCTCGTGCGCGCGGGGGACGAACGTGCAGGCTGACGCCCTGCGCTCGCGGCTCGAGCGCGAAGGCCTGTTGGTGCGCTGGCCGGATGGGGCGCCGTCCGTCATCCCGGCCGTCACCACCGACAGCCGGCACGTCGAGCCGCAGGCGCTGTTCCTCGCTTACGTCGGCACCGTGTCGGACGGACATGCCTACGTCGCGGCGGCGGCGCGGGCCGGCGCCGCGTTCGCCCTGGTCGAGCGCGAAGTCCCGGAGGCGCCGATCCCGCAGGCGCTGGTGCGCGACGGCAAGCGGGCGGCGTCGGTCGCCGCCAGCGCGTTCTTCGGGAACCCGGCTGACGCCCTTGTCCTGCTGGCGGTCACGGGAACCAACGGCAAGACGACGACGGTGCATATCCTCCGACACCTGTTCGGCGACCGCGCGCCGGCGGGTTCGCTCGGCACGCTGGGCGCGATAGACGGGCAGGGCCAGCTGCTGCCCACCGCCGGCTCGCTGACGACCCCGGGCCCCGTGGAACTGCACCGCGCGCTGGCCCTGCTGCGCCACAGCGGGGTGCAGACGGTCGCGATGGAGGCCTCGTCCCACAGCCTGGACCAGGACCGGATTGCGGGCCTGGCGTTCCAGGCCGCGGTCTTCACCAACCTCACGCGCGACCACCTCGACTACCACGGCGACGAGGCGCACTATCTCGCGGCCAAGCTGAAGCTGGACCGCTACCTCGCCCCCGGCGGGTTCCAGGTCGTGAACGCCGACGATCCCGCGTGGGCATCGCTTCCGGCCCGCGCGGAGCGCATCAGCTTCGGCATGCGCGCGCCGGCGGACGTGCGGGCCGACAACATCGCGGGGGACCGGCTCGGGATGCGCTTCCGCCTGGTGGTTCGGGGCGCATCCGCGCCGGTGACACTGCCGCTCCTGGGCACCTTCAACGTCGAGAACGCTCTCGGAGCTGCGGCCGCGGCTGTCGCGCTGGGCCGCAATCCGGAGGACGTGGCGAAGCGCCTGTGCGCCGCACCACAGGTGCCGGGCCGGATGGAGCGCCTGACCGACAGGCCGTGCGTGGTGCTCCGCGACTACGCGCACACCCCCGACGCCCTGGACCGTGCGCTGGCGGCTCTGCGTCCGCTCACCAAGGGGCGCCTGGTGGTCGTCTTCGGCGCCGGGGGCGACCGCGACAAGGGCAAGCGCCCCCTGATGGGGGCCATCGCTGCGCGCGCCGCGGATCTCAGCGTCGTGACCTCCGACAACCCGCGGACCGAGGACCCCGAGCAGATCATGCACGAGATCGAGGCCGGCATGGGTGGCACCCCGCACCTCCGCATCGTGGACCGGAAGGCGGCCGTGCTCCGGGCGCTCGCGATCGCGAAGCCCGAAGACGTGATTCTCCTCGCGGGCAAGGGCCACGAGACCTACCAGGTGGTGGGGCAGGAGCACGTGCCCCTCGACGAGCGCGAGATCGTCGCGGCGGCCGTCGGCAACGCGAACGGCGAGGGCGTGCCATGACGGCGTTCGCCTGGACCGCCAAGGAGGTGACCGGCGCGCTCGGCTTGCCGCCCGCGTCGTGGGATCACGCCTACGCCGGTATCTCGACCGACACCCGGTCGCTGAAGGAGCGGGATCTGCTCGTCGCGCTGAAGGGCGAGCGCTTCGATGCGCACGACTTCCTGAGCGATGCGCGCCTGGCCGGCGTGGGCGGCGTGGTGGTGAGGCACAACACCCCGCGCTGGCCGGGATTCGACTGGTTCGAGGTGGATGACACGCTCGTGGCGCTGGGGCAGCTCGCCCGCTACCGTCGCGAGGCGTTCAAGGGGCCGGTCGTGGCGATAACCGGTACCACCGGCAAGACCAGCACGAAGGAGCTGGCGGCGTCCGCGCTGGGCGCCCGGTTTCGCGTGCACAAGTCCGACCGGAACCTCAACAACCTGGTGGGCGTGCCGCTCACGCTGCTCGCCGCGCCCGTCGAGGCGGAGGTGGCGGTCATCGAGTGCGGAGCCAGCGTACCGGGCGAGATTCCCAGGCTGCGGGACATCGTGCGTCCCGACGTGGCCGTGGTCACCACCGTGGGCGAAGGGCACCTCGAGGGTTTCGGAAGCCTGGATCGCGCATTCGACGAGAAGGTCGCACTCCTCGCGGGCGCGGCGACGGCGGTGGTGGGAACGACGCCCTCGCGGCTGGCCGACGCCGCTCGGCGGTTGGCCAAGCGCGTCGTGACCGCCGGTCTCGATTCCCAGGCCGACTGGACGGCCGACGACGTCGTCCTGCTGGCTGATGGCCGGCCCAGCTTCAAGGTGCGCGGCGTCGCTGTCGAGCTGCCGCTGCGGGGCCGGCACACGGTAGCGAATGCGCTGGTGGCGCTCGCCATCGCCGACTGCCTGGGCGTCGGACTCCCCGATGCGGCCACGGCGCTGGCGCAGGCACGCCTCCCGGCTGGCCGCTCGGAGGTGCTCGAGCTGGGCGGGATGACGGTCATCAACGACTGCTACAACGCCAACCCGCTGTCATTCGCCGCCGCGCTCGACTTGCTGGCGGCGGTGCGGGGGGAGCGGCGCGCCGTCGTTGTAGCGGGGACGATGCGCGAGCTGGGCGAGGCCTCACGCGATCTGCACCGCGCGGTGGCCGAGAGGATCGTGGCGGCGCGGCCGGACATCGTGGCCGCGGTCGGCGATTTCGTGCCGGCGTTCGAGGGCCTGAGAAGCGAGCTGAAGCAGCTCACGCTGCTGACCGGAGGCACGCCGGAGGCGGTCGCCGTGCCGCTCGGGGACCTGCTCAAGCCCGGCGACGTGGTGCTCCTCAAGGCCTCGCGCGGCGTCCAGCTGGAGCGGCTCATCCCCGTGCTGTGGCCGGCTCCGCCCGGCCGGGAAGGGACGGGCGAGGTGCATCCGTGATCTACCGCTTCCTGTGGCCCTACGCGCATCAGTACGCCCTGGCGAACCTGATCAGCTACATCTCCTTCCGCGCCGGTGCCGCCATCGCGACCGCGCTGCTGATCGCGTTCGTCATCGGGCCCTTCATCATCGCGCGGCTCCAGGCGCACAAAGTGGGGCAGATCGTGCGCGCGGAAGGCCCGGCCACGCACCTGGGCAAGCGCGGGACGCCCACCATGGGCGGAGTCATCATCATCATCGCCGCGGTCGTCGCCACCCTGCTGTGGGCGCAGCTCGACAACCGCTTCGTGCTGATCGTGCTCGCGGCCACCATCTGGATGGGCGCGATCGGCTTCGTGGACGACTACCTCAAGGTCGTGCAACGGCGGTCCCGGGGCCTGGTGGCGCGCTACAAGCTGGCGGGCCAGATCTCCTTCGGCCTCGCCCTCGGCGTGGCGCTGCTCATCTTCCCGTGGACGGGCACCGTGCTGCCGCCGTCGTCCACGACGCTGCCGTTCCTCAAGTACGTCTACATCGTGATGCAGCCGGCGCTGTACATCGTCTTCGTCACCTTCGTGGTGACCGCCTGGTCCAACGCCGTGAACCTGACCGACGGGCTGGACGGGCTGGCGACGGGGCTGTCGGCCATCGCCGCGCTGACCTTCGCCGCCTTCGCCTACCTGTTCGGCCGCACGGACGCTTCGGAGTATCTGAAGGTGTTCTACCTCCCCGGTGCCGGCGAGCTGGCGGTCTTCTGCGCCAGCCTGATGGGAGCGTGCCTCGGCTTCCTCTGGTTCAACGCCCATCCGGCCAAGGTGTTCATGGGCGACACCGGATCGCTCGCCATCGGGGGCGGGCTGGGCACGACGGCCATCCTCCTCAAGGCCGAGTTCCTGCTGGTGCTGGTGGGCGGCGTGTTCGTGGCCGAAGCCACGTCGGTCGTCCTGCAGACCAGCGTCTTCAAGTACCGGCTGCGCCGCTTCGGGCGCCCGTACGCGGAACAGCACCGCGTGTTCCGCATGGCGCCGCTGCACCATCACTTCGAGCAGCTCGGCTGGCACGAGTCCACCGTGGTGACGCGGTTCTACATCCTGGGGCTCATCTGCGCGCTGATCGGCCTGGCGACGCTCAAGATCCGATGATTCCGGAGAGCTGGAAGACCGGCGAGGTCGCGGTCGTCGGCCTGATGCGGAGCGGCCGCGCCGCCGCGGAGCTGCTGCGGCGCCACGGCGTGGCCGTGTACGGCTCCGACGTCGCGCGCAAGCCGGAGGTGGAGGAGAACGCCGCGGCGCTGGCGGCTCTCGGCTGCGCGGTGGAGGTGGGCCGGCACGATCTGGCGCGGATCGCGCGCGCCCGCGCGGCGGTCGCCTCGCCCGGCGTGCCGCCGGATGCGCCTCCGCTGGTGGCGGCGCGCGCAGCTGGGGTACAGGTCCTGGCCGAGCTGGAGTTGGGCGCGCGGTTCCTGCCCGGCACGCGACTCGTCGTCGTGACGGGAACCAAGGGCAAGTCCACCACCACCGCGTGTGTCGCGCACCTGTTGCAGGCGGCGGGTTTGAGCGACGCCGCCGCGGCGGGCAACATCGGGAACCCGGTCACGGCCGTCGCGCTGGCGCCCCGGCATCCGGCGTGGCTCGCGGTGGAGGCGAGTTCGTTTCAGCTCCACGACTCGCCCAGCCTCGCGCCGGCGGTCGGCGTCCTCACCAACCTCTCGCCCGATCACCTCGACCGGTACGGCACGGCCGAGGCGTACTACGCGGACAAGGCGCTCCTGTTCCGGAACGCGACGCCGGAGAGCCGCTGGATCACGAACGGCGACGACCCCGCCGCGCTTGCGATGGCGGCGCCGGCAGCGGGCACGCACGAGACCTTCTCGCTCAGCCAGCGAGCCGCCACCGGCTTCTACGACCGCGCGGCGGACTGGCTGGTGGTGCGCGGCACGCCGCTGGTACGCCGCGCCGATCTGCGGCTCCTCGGCGACCACAACGTCGCCAACGCCCTCGCGGCCGCGCTTGCGGTACCGAAGGAAGTGGATCGGGAGTGTCTGGCCCGGGCTCTCGCGACCTTCCGCCCGCTGCCGCACCGCCTCGAGCCGGTCCGCGAGCTGGACGGCGTGCTGTGGATCAACGACTCGAAGGCCACCATCCTCAGTGCCGTTGAGGTCGCGCTCGCGAGCGTCCCGCGGCCAGTGGTCCTCCTTCTGGGCGGGCGTCCCAAGGTGGACTCGTTCGCACCGCTCGTGCCGCACCTCAAGGGGGTGCGGGCCGTCGTGGCGTACGGCGAGGCGGCGGCGCTGATCGAGCGTGGCCTGAGCGGCGCCGTCACTCTCGTGCGCGGTGGTGACTTCAAGGACGTCCTGAACCGCGCCCGCTCACTCGCCAGGCCCGGAGACGCGGTGCTCCTCGCGCCGGCCTGCACCAGCTTCGACATGTTCGCCAATGCCGAGGACCGCGGCCGGCAGTTCCGCGCCCTCGTCGAGGCCTGGTAGTGGCCGCCCGGGAGCGGTGGATGGGCTGGGAGGCGCGGCTGATGGTGATCATCACCGCTGCGCTGGTGGTCTTCGGCCTGGTATCGGTGTACGCGGCGTCGTCTTCGCTGATGCAGCGCGGGCAGCCGATCGGGATGTCGCTCGCCCTCGTGCAGGCGGTGGGGGCGGCGGTGGGCGGGATACTCCTCATCGTGGTCTCGCGCCTCGACCTGGGCCGCCTGCGGCGGCTGGCCTGGCCCCTGATGCTGGCCACGCTCCTGCTGCTGGTGGTGCTTCTCCTGCCGTTCACCCACGCGATCGCTCCGCGCGTCAATGGCTCGCGGCGGTGGCTCAGGCTCGGCATCTCATTCCAGGTTTCCGAGATAGCCAAGCTGGTCGTGGTGATCTGGACCGCCATGCTGTGCGCCAAGAAGGGCAAGGAGCTGAGTCACTTCCGCAAAGGCCCGGCCCCGGTCCTCACCATCGTGGGGCCGATGGCGCTGTTGGTGCTGGCGGAGCCGGATCTCTCGACCGCGGTCGTCATCGTCTTCCTGGCGATGATCGTTCTGTTCGCCGCGGGCGCGCGCGTCGGCCACTTCATCCTGCTCGGAGCCGTGGCCTTTCCGCTGGTCTGGGAACGGATCCAGCACGTGCAGTACCGGCTGCTCCGCATGACCGCGTTCCTGGACCCCGGCGCGGACCGGCTCTCGAGCGGCTACCAGATCAATCAGTCGCTCATCGGGCTCGGGGCGGGGAAGTTCCTCGGCGTCGGCTTCGGCCAGGGGCAGCAGAAGCTCGGGTTTCTGCCCTATCCCTACTCCGACTTCGTCTTTGCGACCATCGGCGAGGAGTGGGGCTTCGTCGGCGTCGTGTTCCTGGTGTTGCTCTACTCCGCCTGGCTTTTCCTCGCGTTGCGCTTGGCGCGCTCGGCGGGCGATCCGTTCCTCCAGTACCTCGGCGTGGGCCTCGCGGCCCTGATCGGAGTGGACGCCTTCCTGCACATGGGCGTCGGGCTGGCGTTGGTGCCTACGACCGGCCTGGTGCTGCCGTTCATTTCGTATGGACGCTCGAGCCTGATCGTCGCGCTGATCGCGACCGGACTCCTCCTCAACCTCGGCACCAAGCGGCGCGCGGTGGCGCGGTAGGAAACGCTGGATGGCGCACCGGGGCTGAGCCGCTGCGGCGAATACGGCGAGCGGCGGACCTGGCTCGCGCTGCGGGGAGCCGGAGGAACGAGCCTTCCTCTCCGTCTCGAGCCGGGCGGCACTCTCACGCACGCTCAGACACGCGATCGCCCACTCCCCGGACCCATCTGACCTGTCTGGTCGCCGACGGGCGAGGGCCGCCCGGCAGAGCCCGCCTGGACCGCGGTCTGCGCACGCTTCGCCATCGCGCAACTTCGTATGCGAACTCGATATCGGCGTGCGGCGCGATCTCCCCGGAGCCGCGTGAGAGGTCTGGCCGCGTGTACGTCGCAGCACAGGAGGCGGAGCTTGGCCGCGGCCGCGCCGCCGCGCCGCTGCGGAGGTTACGGAGGTCGAGACTCTCGACATCGTCCCGGCTCAGCTGCCGCCCGGCAAGTATCTGCTGCGGGTGCGGATCGAGGATCTGATAGCAAGACGGGACGCCGGGCGCGGCTCGATCAGCTTCGCCGTCCGCTAAGCCGGCTGGCGCGGTCCGCGCCGCAGTGCGGCTCGACTGTGCGGAGGCGGATGCATAGCTTGGTGTCCGTGAGCGAGCCTCCGAGCGCTGGAAGGTGACCACCGTCCTCTTTACCGGCGGCGGCACCGGCGGGCACCTGATGCCGGCGCTGGCCATCGCGGAGGAGATGGTCCGGCTCGACCCGGCGGTCCGGCCGTTCTTCGTCGGCAGCCGACGCGGCGTCGAAGCCTCGGTGCTGCCGCAGCGGCCGTGGCCATACGAGCTGCTGCCGCTCGAACCGCTGTGGCGGAGGCGCTGGTGGAAGAACGTCAAGCTGCCCACCGCCCTGTTCACCTCGCTCCGCACGGTGCGCGCCATCCTGCGCCGCGAGACGCCGTCAGTGGTCGTCGGCACGGGCGGCTACGTCGCGGGACCGGTGGTGTGGGCCGCGATCAACCGCGGCATTCCCGCGGTACTCCAGGAGCAGAACGCCTATCCGGGCCTCGCGACGCGGTGGCTGGCGCGGCGCGCGCGGCAGGTTCACCTCGGTTTTCCGGAAGCACGCTCCCGCCTGACCTTGGGTCCACTGACGACAATGTTTGACAGCGGCAATCCCATTCCGCCTCCCCCGGCGGAGCTTCCGACCAAGGCGGAGGCGAAACGAAAGCTCGGACTTCCAGCTGACCGGCCGCTGGTATTCGTCACCGGCGGAAGCCAGGGGGCGCTCCCCATCAACCTCGCGGTGGCCGACGCCCTCGAGTCGGGCCGGTTTCCGTCCGGCGCCTCGCTGCTCTGGCAGTGTGGGGCAGCTTCCCGGGACCAATTCTCTCATTTCAGTGCCGAGGGCCGCGTCTCGGTTGAGGCGTTCGTTGACCCGGTGGCGGACGCATACGCCGCCGCCGATCTGGTCGTTTCCAGGGCGGGGGCAATGACCCTCGCGGGATTGGCAGCCTGGGGCCTGCCGGCGATTCTGGTCCCGCTCCCGACGGCAGCCGCAGGGCACCAGCTCACCAACGCCCAGGCGCTGGCCCAGTGGGGCGCCGCCATTGTTCTCCTTCAGCCCGAGCTGACGGGCTCCATCCTCGCCGGAGCGGTCGGCACGCTC
>Ga0182021_10009623_pt1 | contig 11459 bp, 9 predicted proteins | sample 612E3MmetaG_FD_120493 | JGI IMG/M metagenome (GOLD analysis project Ga0182021, IMG submission 120493) | Permafrost microbial communities from Stordalen Mire, Sweden - 612E3M metaG (Illumina Assembly) | ecosystem: Environmental > Terrestrial > Soil > Wetlands > Permafrost | place: Sweden...
CCTGGTCGCGGGCTCGGTGGTTTACTGCGTCCTCACCATCGTCGCCGCCGTGCGCTACCGCGGCGTGCGCCCGGCACCATTGCGCGATCCCGCGCCCATCAGCATCCTCAAACCGCTGGCCGGCATCGACGACGGCCTGGAAGAAAACCTGCGCACGTTTTTCGAGCAGGAGTACCCGGATTTCGAGATTCTCTTCGCCGTGCGCACGCCGGACGACCCGGCGATCGCCGTGGTGGAGCGCCTGCGCGCGCGCTATCCGAGCGTGCCTTCGCGGCTGATTGTGACCGGAGAGCCGCCGTATCCTAATGCCAAAGTCTACAGCCTGGACCGTATGCTGGCGGCGGCGCGCCACGATCTGCTGGTCATGTCGGATAGCGACGTACGGGTGACGCGGGACATGCTGGCCGTGATCGCCGCCGAGTTTCAGGACGCGAAGCTGGGCCTGGCGACGTGTCCGTACCGCGCCGTGCCGGGGCGCAGCTTCTGGAACACGCTGGAGGCGGTCGGGTTGAATACCGAATTCATCGGCGGCGTGCTGGTGGCGCGCATGCTCGACGGCATGAAGTTCGCGCTGGGGCCGACCATCGCGGCGCGGCGCGCCACGCTGGCGGGAATCGGCGGATTCGACGCGGTGAAGGACTTCCTGGCGGAGGACTTCGTGATGGGCAACCTGGCCGCGGCGCGCGGCGACGGCGTGATTCTCTCCTCCTATGTGATCGAGCACCATATCGGCGCGCAGACCCTGGCGGCCAACTTGCGGCACCGTCTGCGCTGGAACCGCAGTACGCGCCGGTCGCGCCCCGCGGGCTACGTGGGACAGCTTTTCACCAATCCGCTGCCGCTGGCTCTGTTATTGTGGGCGGTGAAACCGGAGTGGTGGCCGCTCGCGGCGGCGGCAGTCCTGCTGCGCGCCGCCGCCGGATGGGCCACCGCGGGTTACGTGCTGCGCGACCGGCTGACGGCGCGCCTCTTCTTCCTGGCTCCCCTGCAGGACCTGCTAAGCTTCGTCATGTGGCTGGCGGGCTTCTTCGGTAATACGATCTTGTGGCGGGGGAGGAAGTACTACCTGCGGGCGGACGGAAAGTTCGAACTGGCGGGTTGAGGCTGATCGAGGTGAAACCCACGACCGGGAGAAATCCGCGGGAAACATCTCCTGCGGCAGTGAGTGGGCTTCACGACCCGGAAGTGGTGCAACACAGGCCCAATCCGGGACGCCCCCAGGGCCTGTCCGCAATTGTGTGAAACTGGGGGCTGCAACCGCGTCTATAATGCCCACCACGGATGCACAACCGATGTCATTTCGCGCACTGGCCAGAAGGGGCGCCGCATCGTTCGCTAAGTCTCCGTTACCGGGTTTGGGCGCGATCGCCGCGTTGGCGGTGCTGGTTCACGGCTATCACCTGGGCGTGGACGACGCTGCCATCTACGTGCCGGCGATCAAGCGCGTGGCGGACCCCACGCTGTACCCTTTCGGCGCCGAGTTCTTCCTGTCGCACGCGCACCTTTCTTTTTTTCCGGAGCTGATAGGGGGTTCCGCGCGGTTCAGCCATTTGCCCATCGATGCGGTGATCTTCGCCTGGCACGTGGCCAGCGTTTTCCTGCTGCTGGCGGCGGCCTGGCGGCTGCTGGGTTGCTGCTTTGAGAGCGGCTCCGCCCGGTGGAGCGGCGTGGCCCTCCTGGCGGCAACCCTCAGTGTGCCGGTTGCCGGTACCGGGCTGGTCGTCATGGACCCGTACCTGACGGCGCGATCGCTGTCCACCCCGGCAACGCTGTTCGCGATTGCCTGGTACCTTTCGAACCGGCTACGGTTGGCTTTGATGTGGCTGGCACTGACCGCGGCCCTGCATCCGCAGATGGCCGTCTACGGCTTGTTGTTCCTCGGCGGCATGGAACTCTGGCGGCGCCTCTCCTCACGTGGAGTTGCCCGGCCGGTGTGCGGGGCCGTGATCGGCCTGCCGTTGCTTTTCGACTTCTCGCCGGTAACGGGCCCCGCGCGCGAATGCCTGTTGTCGCGGACGTTCTTCTTCGCATCGGCGTGGGCCTGGTACGAATGGATCGGTGTGTTCGCGCCGCTGGCCTTGCTGTGGTGGTTCTCCAGAGCCAGTTTCCGGCACACGTTGCCCGCGTTTCGACAGCTGGCGGGCAGCCTGGTGCCGTTCGGGCTGCTGTTTACCGCCGCCTTCCTGACGCTGTCCGTCCCGGCGCTGGAGGGCTACACGCGCCTGCAGCCAATGAGGAGTTTTCACTTACTGTATGTCATCTTCTTTGCGCTGTTGGGTGGGCTGGTGGGAGAGTACGGAATCAAGACACACTTATGGCGGTGGGTAGCGCTGTTTGTTCCACTGGCGGTAGGAATGACGCTGTTGCAGGAGAGCGCGTTTCCCTCCAGCCCGCACGTGGAGTGGCCATCGTCGAACCACGGCAACCCCTGGATGTCGGCATTCCTGTGGATCCGGGTTCACACGCCAAAAGACGCGGTATTTGCCATCGATCCGTTCTACATGGCGCGACCCGGCGAAGACGCGCACGGGTTCCGCGCGGTGGCCGAACGCAGCGTGCTGGCGGACTACGTGAAAGACAGCGGGGCGGTTTCTTTGTTTCCGAAATTGGCGACAGAATGGCAGAGCCAGGTGCAGGCGCAGCGCGGCCTCGATCGCTTTGCACCGGCGGATTTCCAGCGGTTGGTCAAGCAGTATCCGGTCACCTGGATTCTGACCACGCAACCGGGGCCCCCAGGAATGATATGTCCCTATCGCAACAGCGAATTGGCGGTTTGCCGGATGTGACGCACGATGTAACTACCACAGCCCCGGCACAAGGCGATTGTGCACGCGGCCGGCGTATTCCTTATAGCCATCCAGTTCTGCGCGCAGGCTTCGATCCTCCAGCGCCGTGCGAACGATGGTTACAACGATGGACACCCCGGCCGGAATCCACGCCCAGTGCGACGCCAGCATCAGCGGAGTGGCAAGGTACAAAATCAGGGTGCCCATACTTCCCGGATGGCGCAGCAGCCGGTAAGGTCCGGAGTCGACCACCTTATGCCCGCGCTCCTTCTGGATTCGCATGACCGGCGCATAGAACCGGTTGGCGGCCATCGCGGCCTGCGTAAGGGCGGTGCCCGCCAGCCCCAGGACATAGCCCATCACCACCTCGAAATCCACCGCGCGAATGCCGTTCCGGCGAGCCTCCAAACCAGCCACCAGGCAGGTGACGACCGGACCCAGCATCAACCACATGACGATCGGCCGGTCCCACCGCTTCACACCGGAGTCCCAGGACACGCGCTCCACGATCAGATCGGGCGCGACTCTTATGGCGACAAGATACGATGCCACCAACGTGGCTAGAGCGAACACCGCGTACCACCAGCCCGGCCAGAGGTCGAACCGGCCGGCGCCCGCGCCATAGGCGCCAAGCAACATGACTACGCCCAGGACGATCTTCAACTGGTATGTGCCGCGTGGGTTCATAGGCTCTTGTTTGAGACTCATCTATCCTATATCACGTCCTGACAGATGGAGCAAAGCGAATGCCAGTACAATAAGACCCAATGAACCGCCTCGATGAACTACGCCGCCGCCACCAGGCCGCCGAACAGGGTGGAGGGCCGGAACGCCGCGCCCGCCAGCACCAGGAGGGCAAGCTGAGCGCCCGCGAGCGCATCGAGCTGCTGCTCGACGAGAACTCCTTCGAAGAACTCGACAAGTTGGTCACCCATCGCTGCCGCGATTTCGGAATGGAGGAGCAGATCGTCCCCGGCGACGGCTTTGTCACCGGCTACGGCCGCATCGAAGGCCGCCTGGTCTACGTCTTCGCGCAGGACTTCACGGTCTTCGGGGGATCGCTTTCCGAAAGCAATGCGCAGAAGATCTGCAAGATCATGGATCTCGCTCTGAAGACCGGGGCGCCGGTGATCGGGCTCAACGATTCGGGCGGGGCGCGCATACAGGAGGGCGTGGTCTCGCTCGCCGGCTACGCCGATATCTTCCTGCGCAACACGCTGGCCTCTGGCGTGGTGCCGCAGATCTCGGCCATCATGGGCCCCTGCGCGGGCGGCGCGGTTTACTCGCCCGCCATCACCGATTTCGTCTTCATGGTGGAGCACACCAGCTACATGTTCGTCACCGGTCCCGACGTGATTAAGACGGTGACCCACGAGGACGTCACCAAGGAAACGCTGGGCGGACCGATGACGCACAACTCGGTCAGCGGGGTAGGCCATTTCATCGCCGCCGACGATGCCGAGTGCTGCCGCATGATCCGCGAATTGCTGACCTACCTGCCGCAGAACAACCGCGAAGACGCGCCGCGTCGCCCTAACAGCGACCCGATCGACCGCATGGACGCCGCGCTCGACAGCATCGTACCGGCGGAACCCAACCTGCCCTACGACATCACCGGCGTCATCCATCGCGTGGTGGACGACGGCGAATTCTTCGAGGTCCACGAGCATTGGGCCAGAAATATCGTGGTGGGATTCGCGCGCATGGACGGCCGCTCCGTCGGCATCGTGGGCAACCAGCCTGCCTTCCTGGCCGGCGTGCTGGACATCAACTCCGCGGTGAAGGCAGCGCGCTTCGTGCGCTTCTGCGACGCGTTCAACATCCCGATTCTCACCTTTGAGGATGTCCCGGGTTTCCTGCCTGGCACGGAGCAGGAGTTCGGCGGCATCATCCGCCACGGGGCGAAACTGCTGTATGCGTACGCCGAGGCCACCGTCCCCAAAATTACGGTAATCACGCGCAAGGCCTACGGGGGCGCGTACTGCGTGATGGGCTCCAAGCACTTGCGCACGGACATCAATCTGGCCTGGCCGACGGCCGAGATCGCGGTGATGGGGCCGGAGGGCGCGGTCAACATCGTCTACCGCCGCGAGTTCGCCGCCGCTGAAGATCGGGCCGCCGCGCGCCGGCAGAAGGTGGACGAATTCCGCGAGCGCTTCGCCAACCCCTTCGTTGCCGCCGAGCGCGGGTATGTGGACGATTGTATCGAGCCGCGCGAGACGCGCCCGCGCGTGATCCGCGCGCTGCGCATGCTGGAGAACAAGGTGGATACGATGCCCCGCAAGAAGCATGGCAACATACCTCTGTGAGGTGGACCACCTGAGACGATGCGCGCGGGCGGGTTGGAGTCTGCCGCGCGGTCAGACTCTTTCGGCCTCTTCGGCGTGATGGCGGACGTCGACTCCCTTGATCAGGAAAACAACATCTTCCGCAATATTGGTCGTATGGTCGCCGATGCGTTCCAGGTTACGAGCCACAAATATCAAATCGACGGCGGCGGAAACCACCGTCGGGTCGCGTTGCATGATACCCAGCAGTTCCGCGTAGACGGCATCCCGCAGACGGTCCACCTCGTCGTCCGCCAGAAGCACCGAGCGGGCCATAGCCTCGTCCCCTTTCACAAATGCGTCCAGGCACCTGAGAAGCATGGATTGCACTAGGGAAGCCATGTTAGGAATGTCGACCATGGGTTTGACCAGGGGATGGTGCATGAGGGAGAGCGATCGTTCGGCGATATGCTGAGCCAGATCTCCCATACGCTCTAAATCGGTGTTGATCTTCAGGACCGACGTCAGGAAACGCAAGTCCTTGGCCACGGGTTGCCGGAGGGCCAGGAGTCGCGTCACCATGCCATCAATCTCCATTTCCATGCTGTTGATTTTCGGCTCGTCCCGAATCACCTGCTCGGCGAGTTCCCTGTTCTGATCGACCAGCGAGCGGACACTGCGGCTAATGGCCGACTCCACCAGCCCAGCCATCTCCAGCAGCTTGTTGTTCAGTTCTTCGAGCTCAATCGTAAAATGGCGCAAGAGTTATGCCTTCCTTCCGGGGCTGGCCGGTACTCCGCAGGTGCTCGCATCGTGGAAGCATGCCTCGACTACCCAAATCTTCCCGTGATGTAATCTTCCGTCTCCTGGCGGGAGGGGTTCTTGAAGATGACATCAGTCTTATCGTACTCGATCAGGCGGCCCATCAGGAAGAAGCCCGTGAAATCGGCCACCCGCGCCGCCTGCTGCATGTTGTGGGTGACGATGACCATGGTGCATTGGTCCTTGAGCCCGAACATAAGCTCTTCGATTTTAGCGGTGGCGATGGGATCGAGGGCGGAACAGGGCTCATCCAATAGGAGCACTTCAGGATCGACGGCCAGCGCCCGGGCGATGCACAGGCGCTGCTGCTGTCCGCCGGAAAGTGCGTACGCCGATTCCTGAAGCTTGTCCTTCACTTCCTCCCACAGTGCCGCCCGCTTCAGACTATGCTCCACCTTGTCGTGCATGTCGCCCCTGGATGCCATGCCGTTGATTCGCAGGCCATACGCAATATTGTCGTAGATCGACTTGGGAAATGGGTTGGGCCGCTGGAAGACCATGCCGACGCGCCGGCGCAAGTCGGTCACATCCGCCGTGCGAACGTCTTCGTTATCGAGCAGGATCTGTCCTTCCATGCGCGAATTGCGAATCGTATCGTTGATGCGGTTCAGGCTGCGAAGAAACGTCGATTTGCCGCAACCGGAAGGGCCGATCAACGCGGTGATCCGGTTAGTCAGCATGTCCAGCGAGATATCGTGCAGCGCCTTGAACAAACCGTAAAAGAAGTTGACGTTAATAGCCTTCAGCTTGAGAGCGGCTGCGGGAACGGGTACGGGAACAGGCGTCGGCAACGAAGCCCCCTTGGTTGGCGTCTTACCTGCTTTGGAATGGGATGCGTATTCGGGTACGGTGTTCATAAAATTCTCGATGTTAGCCGCGCGGAACCGACACGCCTCTTGCCAGAACCAGGCGGGCCGCGATATTGGCCACCAGGACCAGTGTGATCAATACCAACCCAGCGGCCCAAGCCTGACGGTTCCAGTCCTCGTAAGGGGACGTCGCCAGTTTGTAAATCATCACCGGCAGCGAGGCGGTCGGCTCTCTAAGTCCGCCCCAGTACTGGTTGTTCAGTGCGGTGAAAAGAAGCGGCGCGGATTCGCCCGCGATGCGCGCCACACCCAGGATCATGCCGGTCAGGATTCCCTTGCTGCCAGCCGGAACCACGACAGTGGCGATCATCTTCCACTTGCTGGCGCCGAGCGCCAGAGCCCCCTCTCGAAGGGCCAGCGGCACCTCCCGCAGGAACTGCTCGGTTTGCCGCGTCACGATCGGAATCAGCATGACGCTCAGCGCAATCGAGCCCGCCAGCCCGGATTGCGTGTGCATGGGAAGCACCACCAGCGTCCAGGCCAGAATCCCGACTACAATCGACGGTACCCCGTTCAGCAGGTCCGCCACGTACCGCACAACCGAAGCAAAGTACTTATCCTCGTATTCCGACAGATAGACACCGGCGAGGAAGCCGATCGGAATACCGATCAGCGCGGCAAATCCGACGATCTGTAAGCTGCCCACGATGGCATTCGCCAGTCCGCCGCCTTCTTCGCCCGGGGGGAGCGGCAACTTAGTGAAGAAATTCCAGTTAAGGGAGTGCGCGCCAAAGTAAAGCAGGCACCCGAGGATCACAAACAGGACCGATATGGTGACCACGGTGCACACGCCGGTCAGCGTTAGCATCACGCCGTTGACGAGTTTGCGCCACGTGAGCTTGTTCATGGTCTCCTGGATCCCTTGGATGTGGTCGCGACAATCATCAGGCGGGCAAATCCATTGATCAAGATGGTCAGGCAGAACAGGACTAGGCCAAGTTCCACCAGAGCCGACGGATGAATCTTCCCGCCTGCCTCGCTGAATTCGTTGGCAATCACGGCGGCGATGGAGTAGCCCGGGGCCAGCACCGAGGCGTGGATGCTGGGATCGTTCCCGATCACCATCGTGACGGCCATCGTCTCACCCAAAGCCCGCGCCAAACCGAGAAAGATCGAACCCAGGATGCCTAACTTCGCGTACGGCACCACGATCTGCCAGGTGGTCTCCCACTTAGTAGCCCCCAGGGCAAGAGCCGCCTCCCGCTGTTCCCGGGGCACAGCCATAAGCGATTCGCGCGAAACCGATATGATGAACGGGATCGTCATGATCGCCAGAACCAGGCCGGCGGTGAGAAAGCCCACGCCATAAACGGTGCCCTGGAAGAGCGGGAGAAACCCGAGAGTGTGTTTCAGGAACGGCTCGACATACAGGCGCATCAGAGGCACCAGCGTGAAGATTGCGAGCAGACCGTAGATCACGCTGGGAATCGCCGCCAGAAGCTCGATCACGAACGTCAGGGCGTTGGAAATGCCGGCCGGCGCGAGTTCAGAAAGAAATATCGCCGCGCCTAAGCCGAACGGCACCGAAATCAGCAGCGCCAGAACGGAAGTGACTACGGTGCCATAGACGAACGGCAGCGCACCGAAATCTTCCGTGACGGGGTTCCACTTGGTGGAAAATAGAAAGTGCCAGATCCCCAACTTGGAGCGCGCTTCCGCCGAGCCGATTACTAACTCGTATATTAGGAGGACCGCCAGCGCCAGGAGGCTCACGGCGAAAAGAGTAACAACCCAGCGGGCGGCAATGTCGCCCGTCTGGGTTGGAGCCTTGCTTACCTTTACCGCCGCGGCAATAGTGGCCATGTGGCTGCCTGACCGGTGGCGATCCGACTTACTGGATCGCGTCGATCTGCTTCTCCTCCTTGGTCACAACTGCCAAGGGAAGCGGCGCATAACTTAGAGTGGCACAATAGACTTGGCCATCGGTCAGCACCCAGTGGAGCATCGCCTTTACTTCCCTGGCCTTGGCGGGGTCGGAAAACTTGCTGGGGATGAGCAGCCAGGTGAAACTCGATATGGGATAGGCATTCTTTCCTGGCGCGTTGGTAATGGAGACCCGGAAATCGTCGGGCATATTCCTAGCCGCGCCGGCTGCCGCTTCCGTCACGGTGGCCACATCCGCCTTTACAAAAACTCCGGCGGAGTTTTTGACTCGGCCGTAACCCATTTTGTTTTGGACCGCGAACAGCAGCTCGACATAGCCGATCGAATTGGGGTTCTGTTTGACCAAACCAGTGACCCCCGCGTTTTGCGCCCCGCCCAGCCCCTTGGGCCAGCTCACTGACTTGGCTGCGCCAACCTTACTCTTCCATTCCGGGCTCACCTTGGAAAGGAAATCGGTCCACACAAATGTCGTGCCGCTGCCGTCCGTCCGATGGACCACCACGATGTCTTCGTCCGGAAGCTTCACCCCCGGGTTGTCCGCCGCGATCCGTTTATCGCTCCATTTCGAGATCGTACCGAGGAAAACATCGGCCAGTACGGCGCTGCTGAATTTCAGCTCTTGGGTCACGCCCGGGAGGTTGTAGACCGGCACCACGGCGCCGAGGACCGTTGGGAAGTGGAGCATTTTTCCGCTCTTCACGGCCGCCAGTTCCTGGTCGGTCATGGGCATATCGGAAGCGCCGAAATCCACCGTCCCATCCGTCACACCTTTGACTCCACCGCCCGATCCGTTGGCTTCATAGTTGATCTGCACACCCTGGTGGGACTTGCCGTACTCACTAAACCACTTCTTGTAGATCGGGTCCGGAAAGGTCGCCCCGCAAGCGTTCAGTTTCTGCGCCGCCGCAAACGGGGCGGTCGCCACTACCAGTAACCCCATCAGGGCTAGTGAAATCGTCTTCATATGCTGTTCACCTCAATTTTCCCAATGCACTATGACAATTCAGTTACAGAACCATGAATTCCCCGTTTACTTAACTGCCGGAGCGCCGCCCGGAAGCGTGTACCGCACGTTGAAATAGATGGTGTTGTCGTGGGTGCCCTTACCGCCCGCGACGTTCGCGGCCCAGTACCACGGAGCGCGCATCAAGTACTCGTACTGGCCCATCAGGTTGAGCGCGCCATACTTGGCGTCCTTCCAGAGGGTTTGGTTGAAGCCGAAGCTGATTTCCTGGATGGCGCGGTTCTGACTGTTGGCCGAACCACGGTAGCCGTAACCAACCAGGCTGGTGCCGTTGGCATCCACCACCACATTGCGGCCCACGTAGATACCGCCATAGTAGGCGTACAGCAGGGTCTTGTTGACGGTGGCTTCAAAGCCGTCCACCGTGCCGCCCGCGTGAATGGGGCTGACGCTGCCATCGGCGCGCACCGCCACGTCGGGAGCCTGACCGAAGAGGTAGCGGCCGCCGCCATCGCTCCAGTAGTTGTTGGTGATCAGGCGGAAGTTCTTCACGATCTCGAAGTTGGCGTTGATGGATCCGCCGCCGCCCGATTTGGTGGAGTACTGGCCCGAGGTGGGCTGGCCCGTGGTGGTGTTCCACAACTTAAACGTCCGGAAGATTCCCGCTACTTCGACGTGGGCCCTGGCGCTGGGGTCGAACGCGATCTTTCCGATGATGTCCGGGTGCAGGTTGGGGATGGTCTGCACGTTGGTTTGGTTGTCCAACTGCGTCGCCGCCAGACCGGTTAGAGCCGCCGGCAGCACCACCGAGGATCCGCCGCCGGAACCGCCCATGTACTGGTCCGGGTTCTCCAACGAGAGACCCATGGTCACCTGGTCGTTCGGGTGATAGAGGAAGCGGACACCCGGCTGGCGGGTCCAGGTCAAGCCGGCCATGTAATTCACGTCGATCACCTGGCTGTAGAACAGGTCGCTGGGCAGCGCGGAGATGCCCTTGCGGTTGGGAGTGAGCATGCTCCAGCTTTGGCCGGCCAGGAATTCGAACTGGTCCTTGCGGACGTCCACCCAGTACAGGCGAATGCGGGGAACAAAGGCGCCATTGGTGACGCTGAGATTGTTGGCGCCGCTGGTGCCGAGGAAGTCGAACTCGTTATAGCCGATGAAGTGGGCGCCCTTCCAGTTGCCGTCCACGCGGAACCCGAGGCGCGAGTTCTGCGGGCTGAAGCGGAATTCGGAGAGCTTGCTGGTGGCGGCGTTGTTGTAAGGTACGCTGCCGAAGCTGCTGCCCAGCGACCCGCCGGCGTTCTTGTCTTTCCAAGACGCCGTGAGGTCCATGAAGCCGACCGGCATGATGGTGGTTTCGCCGATCTTTAATTGCAGCGGAGAGGAGGCTGCGGCGGGGGCCGTCGCGGCGGGGGCCTGCGGCAGCGCGGGAGCCGCGGCCGCCGGCGGAGCCAGCATGGGAGAAGTGGAGGCAATCAGACGATCCGCCGGGGTAGCGTGCTGCACGGCGGCGGGGGAAGCCGGCACCCCGCCGATTCCGGCCTGCTCCAGCAGTTTCCGCTGCTCGGCCAGTTCGGTGAGCAGTTGTTCGATCTGCTTTTGCTGCCGGTCGAGCTGAGCCTTCAGTTTGGCGATGTCCGCGGGTTTCGTCGCGGCGGTGGACGGGCTGGCGGGCGGCGTTGCGGGGTCGGCCGCCCAGCCGCCGGGGAGCAGAACCGCTGCCATGCACAACAACGCAGATATCTTAGTCTTCGTGCGTGATCTCATAGTTTGACTTTCCTCCTTGAGAAGAGACTGCTTGCACTTCCTTAAATGCTTAGTGCCAGGTTGCCCGGGTTTTCTCGGCGGAAAGCCCGCGGCGTCC
>Ga0182021_10009627_pt1 | contig 11454 bp, 14 predicted proteins | sample 612E3MmetaG_FD_120493 | JGI IMG/M metagenome (GOLD analysis project Ga0182021, IMG submission 120493) | Permafrost microbial communities from Stordalen Mire, Sweden - 612E3M metaG (Illumina Assembly) | ecosystem: Environmental > Terrestrial > Soil > Wetlands > Permafrost | place: Sweden...
AACTCCAGGTCGGCCTTGTCGATCTCGTCGATGAGCAGGATGGCACGCTCCGGCGAGGCGAACGCTTCGCCCAGCTTGCCGAGCTTGATGTAGTGGCCGATGTCGGCCACGTCGTGGTCGCCGAACTGGCCGTCGTAGAGGCGCTGGACCGTGTCGTACACATACAGGCCATCCTGCGCCTTGGTCGTCGACTTGATGTTCCAGGTGAGGAACGGCATGCCCAGGCCCTGTGCGATGCTGTAGGCCAGCATGGTCTTGCCGGTGCCTGGCTCGCCTTTGATCAGCAGAGGGCGTCCGAGCGCGACCGCCACGTTGACGGTCTGCATCAGCTCCGGTGCGGCGATGTAGTCGGAGGTGCCGGTATAGGCGGGCGTTCGCGTGCTCATACTCGCTCGCTGGTTCGGAGGCCGGGACCGAGGACCGCCGGCGCGCCGGCGGCATCCGGGACCAGGATTCTACCAGAGGCGCGCCGACCCGAGCCCGGCCGGGCGCGTAGCGCACGCCGCGTGCGTGAGCACCGGCATTGAGTGCGCGCCGTAGGCGCGGCCGCGGCCGCAGCGGGCGAAGGCAGCCGGCCAAAGTCGGCAACGCCGTAGGCTCTCGCTGAGCGGCGCGCATCGCACTGCGCTGACAGCGCACGACCACACGCTTGACGAGTCCGGCGGCGCGGTAGAAGACTGGCCGCAAGCAGGCCCGGACAACCAAGGAGGCGACCAATGTACCTCGGCGCGCACGTACGGGCTTCAGGAGGCGTCTGGTCGGCCATAGAGCGCGGAACCCAGCTAGGCTGCGAGGCCGTACAGTTCTTCGCAGGCAGCCCGCGCACGTGGCGGCCGATGGTCTACAAGCAACAGGACGCGGCGCGCTTTCGCAAGGCACGCGCCGCGTCCCCCATCCGCTTCGTCGTCCTCCACACCATCTATCTAATCAACCTGGCGACCGCCAACGACGACTTTTATGAGAAGTCGGTCACCTCGCTGGTGGGCGCCGTGGCCGCGGCCGAACAGCTCGGGGCCGACGCCATCGTCAACCACACCGGCTCGCACGGCGGCGAGGGCTTCGCCGCCGGCCTGGAGCGGGTGAGGCGTGCCTTCGCGCGGGCACTTAAGGAGGTCGGCTCATCCCAAGTGAAGGTGCTCATCGAGAACACGGCCGGCGCCGGCGGCACCATGGGCGTCACCTTCGAGGACATCGCCGCTATCATCGACGCGGTCGATGGCGACCCGCGCGTCGGCGTATGCCTGGACACTGCCCACCTGCACGCCGCCGGCTACGACCTGCGCACGCCGTCGGCCCTCGACGACCTGCTGGCCGAGTTCGACTCCGTCGTCGGCCTGGACCGCCTGCTCATGTTCCATCTCAACGATTCAAAGGCCGCCTTCGGCTCCAATCGGGACCGGCACGAGAACATCGGCCTCGGCGACCTGGGCCCGGTCGCCTTCGGCGCGCTGCTCAATCATCCGGCGCTCGCCAACCTGCCGGGCATCATCGAAGTGCCCGGGCTGGACGGCGAGGGCCCGGACGCCGCCAATATGGACGCGCTGCGCAGCCTGCTGCGCTGACGGGCCGGTCGCGACTCGGCGCCGACACACCGGCCCGCTCGGGCCGCCCCCTTGGAGCGGGCTCGCGCGGCTGCAGCCGGCGCACGCGCGACCGCTCGCCACAACCGATCGCGAGCACTCACCGGCCTGACATGCCGGCGCCGGAGCGGCCGGTCTATAATCGAACAGGCCGGGGGATACCCTGACACGTCACCAGAGAAGGTGAAGTGCGCCATGGAACTCAAGACGGTGACCACCGCCAACGACATCGGCCTCGCGACCATCCTCGTCGGCGTGCTGGAGGGCGCCGGCATCCGCGCCGTCCTCAGCGGCGGGTCGGAGCGCGTCTATCCAGGCACGGCGCTCGACGCAGTACGCATCCTGGTGCGCCCCGAGGATCTGGAGCGCGCCACGGAAGTCCTGGCGGCTGCAGAAGACGGCGGCATCCCGGGCGTCGACGACGAGGACGAATGAGCCGCCGCCGACCGGCCGCGTGGTATCATTCGGGACCGTACAGCCGCCGTGCTCCGGCGCTTGCGCCGGCACGTAGCCCCATCCCCAACTGACCCGGAGAGACACCATGCTGGATCGCCTGTTCGGGCGTAACAAGGACGACAATCAAGAGCCTACCTGCGCCGCGTGCGGCCGCACGCTGCTGCCCGGCGAGTGGGCGCAGACGGTGATCGCCGACGACGGCCGAGAAGAGATCATCTGCTCGCTCTGCGCCCAGTCCGGCGTGGGCGACGGTATGGCGGCGCCGGTGCCAGAGCCGTTGGGCGAGGCCGGTGCGCCGATCCCCGTCTCCGGGCGTCCGCAGCCGTTGCGGCCGCGGCAGGGCCGCGAGTCCCACGAAGAGAGCGACGCGTTCTGGCGCGCCCTCAAGGAAAAGGACGCAGAGATCGAGCGCTTGCGCTCGGAGGCAGCCCGCGCCGAGGCCGAGCGGCAGGAGTTGGTCGCCCAGCTGTCGCTTCTGCAGCGGCAGCTCAGCGGCGAGGCCATCACGGACTGGCAGGTGGCCGCCCCATTCGCCGAGCAGCCGGCCCAGACGGCGGCCGTGGCATTCGCAGCCGAGCCCCAGCCCGTCCTCTCACCCGAGCCTCGACAGATCGATATGCGGCCGGCCGCAGCCGAGGAGGCCGCCGCAACGGAAGCGGCGGCGGCCCAAGAGGCTGCCCAGCTGCCCGCCCAGACGGGCGCTGATCCACAGGCGGAGCGCGAGCAGTCGGAGGCAGCCGAGGCGGTTGCCGCCTGGCAGCAGCCGGCCGTGTCGCCCGGGGATACGGCCGAGATGACCTCGCCCGGCTTCACGCTGCCGTCTTCCGGCCCGGACGCAGCCGCCGGGCCGCAGGCCGACGGGCTGATCGACGAGGACGTCACAGAGGGCGTGCCCGTGCCACCGGCCGTACTGCCAGGCGGCTCGCTAAGCACCGACGAAGGCCCGTCCTGGCTCTTCGATGCGCCACCACACCAGACGTTCGGCGACACCGCGATGCCGCCCGAGTTGCGGCAGGCCGCCCAGCCGAGCGAGCCCGCTCCTGCCGCACACGCGGAGCCCCAGTCGGTCCAGGAGTCGCCGCCGCTCCAAGCCGCGCCGCTGTTCGCGCCCCCGGCCGGGGCCGGCCCCAGCCCCGAAGTGTCGGCCGTCTTCGGCATAGAGCCGCCGCAGCGCCAGCCCGAGCGCGAGCCGGAGCCCGAAGCTGCCGTCTACTCGCCGGAAGAGCTGGCCGCCGAGGCCGAAACGCTCATGCTTCTGCAACGCGGCGCCGACTTGCTGAACGTCAGCCCGGCGCCGCGCAAGATCGCTGAGACCAGTGAAAGCCTCGGCGTGCCGATGGTGCATCTTTCGTCAGACGGCCAGACCCTGAGCGCCGTCCTGCTCTGGTCCATGGCGTGGTACGAATACAAGGTCGACCTCTCCACCGGCGACGTCGGTCTGGCCGAGCGTGGCTACGACGATCGCCCAGATCTGCAGCCGAACGCCAAGGTGCGCGCCGACGGCACCGTGCAGATCGCACCGCCCACGCGGCGTCCCCCGGGCTCCCGACCGGCGACCCCGCCACCGCCTCCGCCCGCAGGCCCCTACGAGCCCCCCGTCGACCCCGGCGCCCGGCCGGCTGCACCGGGCAACGCCGACATCATCTCCAAGTCACTTAAGGGCCAGCGCACCGACGACGAGGCAGTCGACTGGGATCACATGGCCGCGCGAGACTTCGACTGGGGCCAGTAGACCTGCCGGCAAGACTTCCGCCCGAAAAGAAAGGGGCGGGCGCCGCTCACGCGGCGCCCGCCCCTTTTTGTTCTCAGACCGTGAAAACAATCCGACAGTACGTCAGCCGCCCAATCCACTCAGGAGGCCGCCCGATCCGGACGAGCCCATGAGAGCCTGGATGAGGTCCTGCAGCGGCTTGGTGCTGGTCGGAGGTGTGACCGTCACCGGCTGATCGAACTTGTCCATCGTCAGCGTGAAGCTGAAGTCGACGCCCGTAATGCCGTCCTTCTGCGCCGTCGGGTCGCTGCTGAGATCGATGGTGGAGGCCAGCTGCATCTTGCGCAGGTAGTAGTTGTCCTTCTCGTAGTACCAGTCGATCTTGAGACCCTTGAGGGCGTCCTTGAGCTGCTGTGCGTCCGCGGGAGTGATCGTCGATGGGCTGGCAGACGCAGTGCTGCCAAGACCGCCCGTGAGCCCGGAGGCTGTCTGGGAGAGCTTGGTCAGGTCGTCGACGAGCTTGGAGACGTTGAGTGTCTGCACCACGTGGTACACGTCCGTGCCGTCCAGGCTCTCCGTGCCGGCGACCGTGTAGCTCTGGGTCCACGTTGTGGGATCGATACCGAGTGTCTTGATCTCGTCCTGAAGTTGCTGCGTCAGCGGCGCCGAACTGGCCGACGGGGCGGCCGAGGTGCCGGTGAGGCCGCCCAGAGCCGACTGGGAGGTCGCGTACCACTGATTCATGAACTGGACCCAGATCTTGTCCGCGTCGGTCTTGAGGCCGATGTCGAACTTCTGGCCGGCAGCGCCCGCGGTGAGCGTGACGTCGGCCTTCTGCGGCTCGTTGCTGATGCTGCCCTGGGCGTTCAGGGTGATGGGCGCCTTGAGCAGAGCCTTGGTCTGGGCGTCCGGGGCCTTGGCCGCGTCGCCCTTGATGGTGATAGTGCCGTCCAGTGCGAAGGACGAGCTCTTGATGCCCTGCATGGCGGCAGCACTCTTGTCGGAGATCTGCTGGCCGGTCAGAGCACCGCCGCTGGAGCCGGAGCTGCTGCTACTGCTGCTGCTCGAGCTGCTTGATCCGCCGCAACCCGCGGCCACCATGGCAGCCACTGCAAGCGCCGCGACGAGAATTATTAGCCACCTGCGCATTGAGACCCCTCTCCTTGTGCCTAGACCGGTCACGACCCCTCGTGGAAGCCGGCCACTTGTTCTGATTCTGCCACTTCGCCGCGATGCTCACCGCACCTGCCGTCGCCTTCTTTGGCGAAATGGCCCGGCGGACCGGAGACCCGCAGCTTACTACGACTTGTCGCGCGGGACGATCACGACCGAGCGGTGCGGCTCCTGGCCTTCAGAGACCGTCTCGACGCGTCTATCGTCCTTGAGGCGAAGATGTATGACTTTGCGTTCGGCGGCGGTCATCGGCTTGAGGGTCACCGACGTGCGCTCCCGCGCCACTCGCTGGGCGACCCGGTCGGCCAGCACATGCAGCGACGAGTTGCGGCGCTCGCGATAACCCTCGGCGTCGACGATGACCTGCCGGCGAGTCCTGCGCTTGCGATTGACCGCGATGGCGGACAGGTACTGCAGGGCATCGATGGTCTGACCGTGCCGGCCGATGAGAAGGCCGAGGTCGTCGCCGCCGATCTCGGCCACAGTCGTGTCGGCGGTCTCGGTCACCGTGACCGTGGCCGTGAGGCCCATCAGCTGGACCGAGTCTTCGATGAAGACTTTGAGATCCTCGGCGGCGGACGGCAGTCCCTCTTCCGCCGCCGGAGCGCCTGAAGAAGCCGAGGGCCGCACCCGCGCCTCGACCTTGGCGAGCACGCGGCCGCGGCCCAGGAAACCGCCCTTGACGGCCTCGTCCATGACCTCGTACTCGATGTCCGTCTCGGCGACGAAGGGCATCAGCTTGCGCAGTTGCGCCAGCGCGTTGCGCTTCGCTTCCTCCAGCGACGAGCCGGTAGCGACGGTAGAGAAGTCCGTTTCGTCGCCCTCTTCGTCGTCCTCCTCGTCGTTGTCCACCAGGGCGGCCGCGTCGACCAGCTCGTCCGGCTCGTCGTCGTCTTCAGTTTCGTCCTCGTCGAGATCGTCGTCCTCGTCGTCGCCTTCATCGTCCTCGAGATCGTCGTCGTCCGCGCCAGACTCGTCTTCGTCGTCCGCGTCGGACTCGTCGTCTTCAGCTTCGTCCTCGTCGAGATCGTCGTCGTCCGCGTCAGACTCATCTTCGTCGTCGGCTTCGGACTCGTCGTCTTCGCCGTCTTGCGGATCGTCCGTGCCCTCGTCGTCGTCCTCGTCGAAGTCCTCGTCGTCCGGCCCGTGGGACCCGGTCACGTCATCCGGCTCTTCGTCCGGTGCGCCGGCAGCGTCGATGTCAGTGAATCTTGTGTCGTCCATCAAAAGCCTCGCCGTGGAGAGATGGGGATCAGCTCTGGCCGCCGGGCGCGCCGCTCGGCTTGGGTCGCTGGCCGCCTGGTCTGCCGGCCTGGCCGCCGGGCCTTCCACCCTGAGTGCCGCCCTGATTGCCACCGGGCTTACCTTGCGGGCGGGCGCCGGGCTTGCCCGTAGGCCGCGCGCCGGGCTTTCCGCCCGACGGCGAGCCCTGCGGCTTGGCGGCGGGCTGACCGCTGGGACGCCCGCCGGCGCCGCCCTGGCTTGGCCGGGCGCCGCCGCCCTGGCCACTCGGCTTGCCGGCCGGGCGCGTGCCGGGCTTGCCCGTAGGCTTGCCGGCCGGTTTGCCGCTGGGTCGGCCGCTGCCGCTCTGACCAGGCCGGGCGCCCTTCTTGACGGGCTTGCCCCCTGCTCCGGGCCTGCCGCCCGAGCGCTGAGTGCCGCCTTGCCCGGCTCGCTGCTCCTGCGCCGCCGTCATGGCCTGCAGGAAGCGGCTCTGCTTGCGCGGCTTGGCAGCTTGCGCCTCCGGCAACGCCTTCATGGTCTTGCGGATGATGAGCTGCTGACCGATCGTCCACAAGTTGGTGGTGACCCAGTACACGAACAGGCCAGACGGGAAGTTGATGAGCACCACCACGAAAAACAACGGCATGGCCCGCATCATCCACTTCTGCCGGTTGTCGGAGGTGTACGTAAGGCTGAGCTCTGTGGAGAAGAGCTGCGAGGCCACGTAGAAGACGAGCAGAATGAAATACGGGTCACGGGCGCCCAGAGTAAGCCAGAGGAAGTGCGCCTCTCTGAGCTCCGGGGTGCCACGGATTGCGTAGTAGAGGCAGAAGAAGATCGGCAGCTGCAGGACGAGCGGCATGCAGGAGGCGAACGGGTTGACCCGATGCTCCTGGTATAGCTTCATCGTCTCCTGCTGCAGACGCTGCTTGTCGCCCTTGAACTTGGCCTGCAGCTCCTTGATCTTCGGCTGCAGCAGCTGCATGTGCTGGGCGGAGCGGAACTGCTTCCAGGTGAGCGGGAAGAGGACGATGCGCACGCAGACGGTCAGCAAGATGATGGCGATGCCCCAGCTGTGGGTGACACCGTTGAACGAGCGCAGGATGGCGCGCAGGAAGTCGATGACATAGTGGAACGGGTTCGACGACCCGGCGCCGATGAGGAAATGCATCACGTGCAGATGGATCACTTCACGCTCTCTTGGGTGGGACGGGGTCCAGGCCGCCGTCGCTCAACGGATTGCAGCGCAGCAGGCGCCAGCCGGCAAGCAGCAACCCATGGACGGCGCCGTGAACTCTGATCGCCTCGACCGCGTAGGCCGAGCAGCTTGGATAATACTTGCAGCGCGACGGCAACGCCGGGCTGATGACCTTCTGATAGAAGCGTATCGGAAGGATGAGCGCTTCACGCATCTTTCACACCTCTTCGCCACCCTCGGCGGAGCGAGGCGTCTCAATAGCACTCCGTCGATCAGTGCTCTCCTTGGGAGCGAGCAACGAGGCGCGCTGGAACAGCTCGGTGACGGCTTCTAGCACGATGGCCTTTTCGCCTTTCTGCTGCCGCTCGACGAGATCGACGAGCGACGGTCGCGCGATGAGCACGTAGTCGTAGCCGTGGGCCACGCCAGGCTCGCACATGTCAAACGCCTCACGCAGCAGCCGCTTGATGCGGTTGCGCACGACGGCACCGCCTACCTTCTTAGATACCGACAGACCGAGTCTTGGTACCGTGTCGGGCATGCCGGCCGGACGCTGGAAATAGTGAAGGACTAGATACCGCGAGGCGGTGGAGCTGCCCTGGCGGTAGATGCGCTGAAACTCGCTGGCACGCGAGAGGCGGGCGCGCTTGCGGACCATGCCGCAGCCGCTACGCCGTGAGGCGCTTGCGCCCCTTCTGCCGGCGCCGCTTGATGACCGCCCGGCCCGCGCGCGTGCTCATGCGCTTGCGGAAACCGTGCGTCTTGGCGCGTTTGCGCGTGTTCGGTTGGTAGGTCCTTTTCACAGCGTCCTCTTCGCTTGCTGGTAGTCGGACGCTGAAGTATAGCGGTGCCCCGAACGCATGGTCAATTTGAGTGCGGGATAGGAGGTAGCGAGCCGAGAAACGCGCCCTCCCCGTCACAGTGGGTGTGTCTGCTCGCCGCGCTTCGCGCGGCTCGCCCTCGAGGCTTGGACGCGCGCCCGAATGCGCAAGCGGGATCGGGGGCCTGGGATCGCAACGTCACCCGCGGTGCGGGCGCATCGTCAACTGCGGCGAGGGCGGCGGTCGTGGGCCTATTCCGGTGTAGGAACCCCTGTGTCCTCAGTTCCGTCGAGCAAGCTTGTCTGCTGGTAAGGCACCGATTCGACTGCATCCGTGAAGGCGACATGGAGCGAGATGATTGAGGGCTTGCCTCTTGCCTTAACCACCTGGTAGCGAGACTGGATTTGCTTCTGCACTTCATCGGGCAGCAAAGGTAGCGTTGGAGCTCAACGACGTCCACTATGTGAAGCTCTGAGTCCAATTCGACCTCGAAACTGAAAGGAAACGAGTCCATTGCTCGTAGCCCGTCCCCTCGCTTCTGGTCAGACTCGGAACCGTAGCCCAACTCGACGCTAGTCATGGCCTGCCCCTTCACGATTGTCCGTCCCTTCTGAAGGTGGACTGAGTAGACTTCTGCATCGCTGACCTCTTCGACGCGAGTGTGGTCCGAGAGGACATCTAAGGCGTTCGGGAAATGCTCTTCCAAGTAGCCGCACAGTGCTATTTCAAGATCGTCGATCTCGATTTCGCGTTCCGACGGTGGCGCTACCCATACCAATCTGAAGTCCCCGCTGAGTTCGTGGACTACATGATTACGAAGTCGCTTTGCTTGCTCTGTTCGCTCTGGACTCCAGCTCGGCGTCTTGAATTCGTATACGCGAAGTTCCTTTCCGCGTGTAGCGACTAGGTCAGCCCGGATGCCTCCAAACAGGGTTTCTCTCTTGACTGAGTACCCTTCGGTTTCGAGGCTGGAGGCCACCTCTTCTTCGGCGGCGAGGAGCCAGTACTTACTTGCGAGATCGTCCCGTATCTTCATGAGTTACGCTCCCTCGCTCATGAGAACCCGAATCGAAACATGTCGATTGCCAGCGGACCCAGTTCGATGTAGATCACATGAGGTTCACGGCCGACAGCGTCGATTAGGTGATCTGAAACGTCATCCGGCACGTGTGTGAGGTCAAACTCGTCGATGTTGAAGTTCCTCATGTCGACGATTCCGGCATGACGCAGTCTGATCTCAGAGTCGTCGCCGTATGCCGCCCCAGACAAAGCGTCCCAGACGGGCTTGCTCAGGTTGTCTGCATCAAGGGTGTTGAGTGTCTTCTTCAGGTAGTAGACGACACCGTAAAGTGTCTGGCCTTTCGGGTAGTCCTTCCCGAACTTCTCAATGTATGCGGAGCGCAGCCGCTCTTGGTACTTGGCTCTGCCCCTGGACCCGTAGGAAAGCGGTCTGCCGGTCCACACAAGCGCGATCACGGCTTCATGTCCCCCGCTCACAGGAGCGCGACACCAAGACTGCGCAAGCGTCGCGGCCGGAGACGTGGACTATGTACGGCTCGCTCATATGGATGGTCCCCCGTCGACAAAGCCTCGGTGCGCTTCGGTGTTAGGCGCCGTCCCTACTCGTCAATATACCGGACAGCAGCGATGGAATGCCCGAGTTGCACGCCTACACCTCACCTCATTTCACTTGCCCGTCGCTGGATGAGCGCATCAAAGTCATCCGCACTCATGCCGTGCAGGAATGCCACGAGGCCGCGACGACCGATGCGGATTTGTCTGCCAATGCGCATCGCGGGAAGCTGCCGGGTCTGTACGAGTTCGTAGACGTTTGTCTGCGACACACGCAGAAGCTCGGCAGCTTCCTTCACCGTCAGAATCCCGACGGTTCTCGGAATGTCCTCAAGACCGCTGCCGTCGAGTTCCCAATCCCAGCTCTTGCCGCCGGGCCTGAACTCAGCCTGTTTTGAGAGCTTGCGCAGTGCCTCGAGCGCAGCCACCTGCGCAGCATGCGCCGACTTGAACGCGGCTTCGAGGTTCGTGATTAACGCATCAAGTTCTGCGGTCTCCATGGCCGTATTCCACCTCCGTGAGCGAGACTGACGGGCGCCGTTGCGCCCGTCAGTCTCGCCCCGGTCACACGCAGTGACAACGTCTAGTCCGTTTGCTGCCTTCGCAGGTAGACGTACAGGGCCGCGGCCTCCTCAAAGGGTGCAGGTCGGCGAAGCTTGCGAAGTTGTGCTGCCAGACGCACTCCTCCTTGAGCGAGCGGAAGAAGCGCTCGATCATGCCGTTCTGCTCCGGGGTGTAGGGCGTGATGAACTCCTGGGCCAAGCGGCAGTCGCGGCAGGCGGCCCGGAAGCGCCGGGCGGTGCAGATCAACCCAGGGCGCTGCGGCGGCGGCCCTGAACGCGAGGCTGTGGTGTGAGCTGACGCTGGTGGACGAACCAGCGCTTCGCTTTGAGGATGCGGTAGACCGCCTCGGCGTTGATGAGCAGACCGTCAGCGAACCTGAGCAGGGCCCAGAGCTTGCGGTAGCCGAAGGTCGGGTGCCGCCTGATCAGCGCTCTGATGCGCTCCACCAGGGCGGCATCGAGCGGCCGCCGGAGCAGCTTCCCGGTCGGCGTCTGGTGCAGGCTCGAACGCGGCACCGCAAGCAGGCGGCAGATGCGGCACTCCGAGGCAGCTGGCAGGGCCTCTCTCACTCGTCGCACGTCCCCCGCTCGAAAGGGCGGCCCTTGTTCGCCTCCTTGAGGATGTCGATGTCGAGGACGAGCTCACCGACCTTGCGCTGCAGCTTGGCGATCTGCTCGTCTTTGACGGCCTCCTCGTCTTTGGGGCGAGTTCTCAGGGCGTTCTCACCACCGGCCAGGAACTGCTCGCGCCAGCGCTCGATCTCGGCCAGCGTGAGGCCATGCTTCCTCGCCGCCTCTGCGGCCGAGGTCTCGCCCTTGATGATGCTCAAGACCAAGGCGGTACGACGCTTGGCCGTCCAACGCTGCACCTCATCAGGGATCTCCGTCACTGCTGCCACCTCCTCTGTGCCCATGACGATCATGAACACGTCGTAGTGGTGGCTTCAAGATTCAGGGGAGCAAGATAAGCCTGTCAACACAAGGGGTGCCGACGGCGATCGGGGGCATGGCATGAGCGCAGGTTCGCAGGCAGGTGGACGGCCGGGGCTGCCGGCATCGGTCGACGGCGTACTCGTCGATGCACGGCAGGCGACCGTCCCCCTCTACGACGACGGGCTCCTGCGCGGCGACGGCGCCTTCGAGTTCGTGCGCATCT
>Ga0182021_10009628_pt1 | contig 11454 bp, 12 predicted proteins | sample 612E3MmetaG_FD_120493 | JGI IMG/M metagenome (GOLD analysis project Ga0182021, IMG submission 120493) | Permafrost microbial communities from Stordalen Mire, Sweden - 612E3M metaG (Illumina Assembly) | ecosystem: Environmental > Terrestrial > Soil > Wetlands > Permafrost | place: Sweden...
CAGACCCATGACGCGCTTGATCAAGTCGAGGTCCTTTGCCGTAGTAGATTGAAAGACAATGATATCGCCGCGCGTCGGTGAGCCGGTATGATAAGCCAGTTTATTGACCAATACAAATTCGCCATCATGCAGTGTGGGCAACATGCTAAAGCCGTCCACGCGCACGCGCGCCGATAATGTATTGATAACTAAAAACAAAACAACAGCCAGCCCAACCGTTTCAAGCAGGTCGAGCAGGAAATGTTTCCAATCCGTTTTTTCCTGCACAGGTGTTTGCGGTTCGGCGTGGTTCTCAAGCGGTACAGATTCCAACATGCCTCCGGGATGGCTCTATTATACCTGACCCCACGCGAAATACGTCGGCACATTCAGCACACGTGTTCCGCGTAGCTGTGCTTCTTCATCCAGTTCTTTCAAGCGCGCGATTTCTTTTTCGGTGACGGATTCTGTTAAATCGGATTCGATCACGGCCCATTCATTTTGCCATTCTTCCGAAGAGAGCGCATCCTTCTCCCAACTTTGAATGGCTCCCGTTTCGACGATTTTGATTCCCGCCCGAAAGAATAGATCCGCCAGCCGCACGCCGAGGCTGATATCCGCGCCTTGGCGCTGGAGCGATTCGTTTTGCAGCCTTCCCAGCACTAACAATTCATCCGGCTGATCGGTGCGAGTTGTGTAATCCGGCTCGGCAAGCGCGAGAACATAACCGCTTGATTTGGTGACGCGCTTCATTTCAATCAGCACGTGCAGCGGATCATTCACCCACAGCAAAAGGAAATGACAATAAACAATGTCAAAGGATTGATTTGAATAGGGGAGTGCATGCGCGTTGCCGCACGTTAAGAAAGCAGTCGGGACGTGAAGGTGAGTTTCATTCAGCGCGGCTGCATCGAGGTCAAGGCCGTGACACTTGCACCGCACTGCGTTCCCAGCACCTGCGGTTCTGGGCAGGTGTGGCGCAGTGCAGGTGAGCGAAGCGGAGGTTCGCCATGTCGAGAGAATCGCACCGGTGCCGCATCCAACTTCAAGGACGCTTTCGGCGCGCGAAAGTTTTGTTTTGCCAAATAGATAATCACGCAAGCCGCGCGTCCACGCGGCTTGTTGAAGGTAACGATCGTGCCAATTCATTCCTTGCTAAGCATCGCCAGGCCGAGTGCGAACATTCCGATGCCAAGCAAAGTGATGTTTGTTTCGGTGGATGCAGTTTTCAATGCATTCAATACGACAACCGCGATTCCCATTGCCATGCCGACAGCTTTTAGAATTAGAGAAATGAGTTGAGGTGTTTTCATTTGCATCCTATTTTGAATATATCTTTTCTAATGGATCGCGCAGAAGATTACCGAGGATGTTATCTGCCATACCTTGCGCGGGCAGAACATCGCCATCCGGTTCAACATACAGCCACGTTTTTCCGGCCCCATCCGCAATGTTATCTTCCGCGGTTTCCAGCGCAACCGGATGATTGGCGGAATACGGCACCGGCAGATCATGCTTGAGCGTCAGACCGAGGCTGGCAGCCTTGTTTTGTAATTCAGAAACAGGCAATTGAGAATTAGCAAAAGTCAGTGAAAGCGATTTGACACCGAGTGAGGCAAGTCTTTCAAGAAGTTGGATTGTGTTTGCAGCATTATCTTTTGTTACGGTTAAATGCACCGTCACGAAGACCTCTTCGGCGATGATGGTTTCAAGCGCTTTCCATGAATCATTGTTATCGGGTTGAAGCAGAAAGAGAATATGATCAAGTCCGGTCTTGAGCAACAGCTCCAGATAATTTTTATCGGCGAGCTTCATACCATCGGTCAGCAATCCGCAAACCTGACCGTTCTTCTCGGCGCGCGCAATCAGATCAACCAGATCGTCACGCAGAGTCGCTTCGCCGCCAGTGAAGGTCAGGTGAGGGATTCCAAATTGCCAGGCTTTATCGAGGATGGTAAACCATTCGTCAGTGGTTAGTTCGCGGTCGACGCGTTTTACCGGTGCATAATCAGCTTGAGCTCCGGCAGGGAGGCGATAGGTCAGCGCGCAGTCGAGTCGAAGCGGGGCGCTGAGATGAACTGAATGAGGTGAGACCCGTTCAAAGTCGAGGTAGGATTCGGGATCTAAATCAGTGGCGGTCATCAGCCTTTGAATCCGCGCCGCGAAATCGTTATAATCCTGCAAGGCGGTCTCTTTATTGATTCTATAGCGTGAAGCGATTTCCTTCGCAGCCTTATCCGGCGCAGTGCCTTTGATGAAGTGATACGCACACTCCGCCGCGGTGGGATTGAGATGCAGAACGGTCGCGGCATTGACGACGAGCACACCGGAACCATCGGGCTGAAGCCGCAAATGAATCCGATACGGCGTTTGCTCTTCGGGCGCAGACTGCTTGGTATACATGCCGGATTGAACCGGCTGGACTTTTGTAAAGAATTTTTTCATGGCGCTCTCCATCGTAGGTTTTTACGAGCGAATAAAATGCGGCATCTCAAATGGTATCTCAAGCGACAGCTCAACGAAGCCCGCATATTGTCCATCTTTGAACCACGGCGATTGAAAGATCAATTTCTTGATGCCGTTCTTTTCGATGGTGTAAACATTTTTATCTTTTGCTGCCAGCAATCTTTCCGTTTTGGCGCGCGCCGGTTCGGGATGGCAATCGAGCATGTTCTTTCCGATCAAAGCATATCCGCCATCCTTCTCGAACGTTTTGGCGGCTTTATCATTCATTTCGAGAATGATGCCTTTCGCATCGCATACAGTTACCGCTGCGGGAAATTCCTTGATCCACTCGTTTTCGTTCATTTTCTCTCCGTTTGAGGTTCAATGTTTAAGGTTCAAAGTTCAAGGTTAAGCTGGTTGAATGACCTGCAACTTTAAACTTTCTACCTGAAACTGTAATGGACATCCTCCGCCGCATTCGGCGACGACCGCACAGGCCTCGCATTTGGCTGGAAGATTTTTCCGCTCCCGCAACTGCACCGATAATGGATGATTCCAAATCGAGTCCCATGAATCGGTTAGCATATTTCCAAGCGGATGATAATAGGATTGGCACGGCAGGACATTCCCGTTCGATTCGATGCACATACTATACAGCGCGGCGGTACATCCCTTCACGCCGAGGTTATTCGCCGTTGGATCGAATTCGCAATACTGCGTCGGCGTGTACCAAATCAGCTTTTGTCCGCGCTCGGACGTTTTGCGCGTGGCCATATCGAGGACGGGCTGCAGTTCGTTTTCTTTGAGACCCGTTCCAACCGTCAGGGCGTGACCGGAATAGATCAATGCATTCAGTCCAATCGTGAGTACGCCGAGTTCGGCAAAAAAATCCAACGTATCGGGAATCTTGTGAACGTTGGTTTTCAACATCGTGGTGTTGGTCATCACATACAGCGGACTGGCAAGCGCATTCTTAAGTCCTCGAATGGTTTGTTTGAACGCGCCTTTTGCCTGCACCATTTGGTCGTGAATTTGCTCGTCGCAAGATTCAACGGTGATTTGCACGTGATCGAGGCCTGCATCAATCAGTTGTCGTAAATATTTCTCATCGGCCAAACGACGGGCGTTGGTGTTAAGGCCAGTGATCTGTCCATTGGTTTCCGCATGTGCGATCAATTCCGGTAAGTCATTGCGAAGAGTCGATTCGCCGCCGGTGAAGATGATATGCGGCACACCCAATTCCCAGAGCTGGTCAAGTATTTTGAACCATTGATCCGTAGTCAGTTCAGGGAAGTCCCGTTCACGGGCGTTATAGCAATGTGCACAATCATTGTTACAGCGATAGGTGACCGCCAAGTCCATTCGATATGGCGCGGATGGCCGCGCGCTGAACGGCATATTGACTTCCAGTTCAAGGTCATGGATGGGACAGGCACCATCCGGGCGAACCAATTCAGAAAGCTCATCTCGGAATGTTAAAAGATCGTCGCGAGCCTGTGACGCATTCACGCGATATTTCTTTTGAATGGTTTTTACTGCATTTTTCTCTTCGACATTTTCAAGCACCAGATAAGCCATCAGCGCGGCGGTTGGATTCAGATGCATGACCCGATTCGCATTGACGATCAATGTGCCATGACCATCAGCATCGAGGCGCAGATGAGCGCGGCTCTTTTCATTTTCACCCTCGAAGCGATAATGATAGAGTCCCGGCTGAGGAACTGACGATGAATTAGACTTGAACATATCCATAAGTTTCATACCGATAATCCGTTGGCGTATTGATTATCTTCCGCCGCCGGCACAAGCACAGGCGCAACCAGCGCATGCGCAAGCGCAGGCACAACCGCCGCCACCGCCGCGATAACTGCTGGTCGAGGGCGGCGGCGGAGGATTGGTCACGTTGCTGACGCCACTGGTGAACGAGCTCAGGTTGCCGATTACCTTCGAGGAAAAATTCTGCACGCCGCCCACCACTGAGGCCGCAAATGTTGAGCCGGGCAATGATGTAGATCGACCGCCAGACGGAACGGACATGGATGCAGGCGTTGCCGTTGTGGAGGTCATGGGGGCAGAGCGATACATCGGATCGTAGCCTCCCCACCAAATCGGTAGGAAGATCGGGCCAGTAAAGACGCGCTGTGAGCGATTGTTGTAATCGTGATCGAGCATTGTCCATTCGAGATTTTGATCAATGGCTTGGCCTTTGACTTCAGGCGTCTGCGCGGCTTCCACTTGCGCCCAGGCTTGTTCCATGATGTTTTTGTAATAATCCTGCGTTTCTTTGCGGCTAAAGCCCTTCATCTTTTCTGAGACGGATTTAACCAACGCGACCGTCATATCTTGCAAGGCGCGGCGGCGTAGACTTAAATCTTTTTGACCAAAAGCCTTAAGGAAATCAATTTCATATTGATTCAAATCAGTAGGTTGAGTTTGCGCAAAAGACAATTCCAGCGGATCACGCGTAGTAACTTCAGCCGCGCCTTTCTTGATGACTCCAAACAGAATCATCGTCATGACTTTATCGAGCGGTTCATCCATCAGGATGGCGGCCTCGACCGCGGTCAATCCGCGCTTGATGCCGTGACCTTCAATGCCAATGCGCGGCGGGATGTATTGAAGCTTGCGACGTTGTCCTTGAATCGCAGAAAGGATGGGCAGTCCGATAAACAGGAGCGCAAAAAAGCATATACAAGAAATACCCGAGAGGTTGCTGATTAAACCAGAGAAATCAATATTGAAAGCAGGCGCTACAACAATTGCATCGGACGGCACATAACTTTTCGGAAAGGATGCGCCGAAGGTGTATTGGGTTGAAGCGCTGGCGGATGCAGATTCCCAACTGTAAGTGACCCGACTCTGACTATCCAGTGCAGCCTGTGGCTGAGATGGAAAACCGGAGGGCGCAGAATGCCAGCGTCCTTCAGTGGTTTTGACTCCGGGCGGCAGATGGAAGGCCACGATCATATCGGTGTTGCCGGTCACATACTGCGAACCGAAAAAAGTCGGGACGAAATCGCCGCTGGCATAGGTGTTGTCGCTGGTATCGGGATAAAGCACGCCGGTGATGCTGCCAACCACCACATGCACGGATCCGCTTGCACCAGGCTGAATCGTGTATTGTCCCATCACGACCGAAAAGCCGGAACCGCTTCCTTGATAGTCGCTTTGCGAAACATCCACTTTTTTGCCGCTCACGTCCGCAGTGACGGTGCTCATATCGAAGTTGCTGTTCGGCATTCCAACGTCCACGTAATCAATCGGATGCGCACCGGGTTGGTTGGTGAAGTTGAACGTATATTCAATGGACTCGCTCCCATTGGCGTTCCAATATACATCCACTAGTTCCTTATCCACGCTGAATTGATAGGATTGCTGTGCCAATGCGCTGGCAGGCAAAGCAAATGCAATGAGCGCCATGAAGAGCAGAATAGAAATGCGTCGAAGCATCGGACCTCCTTACGTAATAGATATTACGTAACTTACCATTTGGGTTCTTCAGTCATTTGATAGATAGTGTGACAATACGGGCAGTTGACCATCGGTGCGCCATTCACAAGTGTTATGTCCTTGGCGCTCAGGGTTCCGCCGCATTCTTTGCATTTGACTTCTTCGATCTTGGTCTGACCGGGTAAATCCACTTTCATCGTGACCTGCTGGACGACTTCCGTCTTGCCTGCGCGCACCGCGGCATAAACCATCCCCGCGCCGCCTGCGAGAAACAAAACGCCGACAGCACCAAAACCGAGTCCGAACGTGAGCCAATTCTGACTGCCGGTCGGTGCCGTGGAGCCGATCACGCTCAAGGCGCCATATCCAAGCAGGCACAAGCCGGTGAGGAATAAAATCCCTGCGCCAACGTAAAGTAAAGTTTTGCCCATATGATGAAGCCTCCCGCAAATATATACGAAGAGTTTAGCATTTTCTCTCAGACTCTACAAATGACTTTTGTCCTGATATTTCGCCCATGTTTATCCAATTGTGTGCGCACGAATTGGCTGTATACTTGGAAAAAATTAACACGAAGGACACCAAGGGCACTAAGGTGGGCTCTTCCTTCATGTTCTTTGCCTGCACTCTGCCGCAGGCACACGTGTGACCTTTGTGTTTAAAAAGGATTTCAACATGACTCTTCAAGATCAATACAAAAAATGGCAAGAAAACACCCTCAAGAAATCGCTGGATAAATTCGCGGAGCGGAAAAAGAAATTTGAAACGACAGCCGGAATTGAACTCCCGCGCGTGGCGATGCCGGGTTTTGGTCTCGATACGGCGGCAATGGTCGAGTTGCCCGAAGGGCGTATCGAGACCCGCCGCCTACTCGACCAACAAGAATCGGAATATTTAGAAAAGTTAAACTTCCCCGGCGAATTCCCATTCACCCGCGGAGTCCAGCCGACGATGTATCGTTCGCGCTTTTGGACGATGCGCCAGTACGCGGGCTTTTCGACAGCCGAAGAATCCAATAAGCGTTATCGCTATTTGTTGAATCAAGGTCAGACCGGATTGAGCGTGGCCTTCGACCTTCCCACGCAAATCGGCTACGACGCGGACGACGCAATGGCGCTCGGTGAAGTGGGCAAGGTGGGCGTTTCAATTTCGTCGGTGGAAGATATGGCGCGGCTCTTCGATCAAATCCCGCTCGATAAGGTTTCAACTTCGATGACGATCAACGCGCCGGCAGGTGTTTTGCTGGCGATGTATATCGCGGTGGCGAAACGTCAGGGCGTGGAGATGAAGACTCTGCGCGGTACGATTCAGAATGACATCTTGAAAGAATACGTGGCGCGCGGGACCTATATCTTTCCGCCTGTGCCGTCGATGCGACTCATCACCGACATCTTTTCATTTTGCATGCGCGAAGTTCCGAATTGGAACACGATCTCGGTTTCGGGTTATCACATCCGCGAAGCGGGTTCGACCGCGGTGCAGGAAGTCGCGTTCACGCTTGCGAATGGAATCGCTTACGTGGATGCCGCACTCAGGTCCGGATTGAGCGTGGACGAGTTCGCGCCGCAAATATCCTTCTTCTTCAACGCACATAATAATTTATTGGAAGAAGTCGCCAAGTTCCGCGCCGCACGCCGACTGTGGGCAAAGATCATGCGTGATCGCTTCAAGGCGCAGAAGCCGGCGTCATTGCAATTGCGCTTCCACACACAGACCGCCGGTTCGACGCTGACGGCACAGCAACCGGAGAATAACGTAGTGCGCGTGACGTTGCAAGCGTTGTCAGCGGTGCTGGGCGGGACGCAATCGCTGCATACCAATTCGATGGATGAGGCGCTTTGGCTTCCGACCGAAAAATCGGTGCGGGTGGCGTTGCGCACGCAACAGATTCTCGCGTATGAATCAGGTGTGGCGGATTCGGTGGACCCGCTGGCGGGTTCATATTTGATCGAATATCTGACGGATGAAATCGAGCAAGGCGCGACCGAATACATCTTCAAGATCGATGAGATGGGCGGCGCATTGAACGCCATCGAGCGCGGCTACATGCAGAACGAAATCCAGAACGCAGCGTATGAAGCGCAAATGGCGATTGAGAAGAAAGAGCAGATCGTGGTCGGCGTCAATCAATTCCAAAGCGAGGAAAAGATTACGCTCGAAAAATTGAGAATTGATCCCGCCATCGAGAAGGCCGCGCATGAACGGCTTGCGACCTTTCGATCCAAGTGTGACCATGTCAAAGTCGCCGAATTGCGGACGCGGCTTGAGCAGGCGGCAAAGACGAATGAAAATATGATGACGTTGTTCATTGAATGTGTGGAGAACAACCTCACGCTCGGCGAGATTTGCAATACTCTGCGCGGCGTATGGGGCGAGTATGTGGCGGAAGGATTTTAGAAATATGAAGCGTTATAGAGTACATGTATTCGATTTTGATTCTCGCCCCTATTTTCTTTCTTTAGAAATTAAGGACGAATGGGAGGAGAAAGTAAAGAAATCGCATTTAGAAAATAGAGAAAAACTATTAAATGACTTAAAACTACAATTCGGTAATGGGGCATTTAAACAAAAGAAAGAGAACTTCATCGCTCTTGAATCTATGCCAGTGTCGCTAATTGCCTTTCATAATAAGTTTCTGCATCAGATTAGAGATTCTTTCGTCGTTGGGGGATACTATCCTGCTCTGACGGCCGCATGTGTATTGGGCGAAAGAATCTTGAATCGCCTTATTTTGTCTTTGAGGGATGATTACTCAACTACTCCTGGATATAAAAAAGTTTATGATAAAGATTCTTTTGACGATTGGAATGTCGCAATAAATGTTCTGATTGAATGGAACGTTCTACAACCGGATGCTGCGGATGGATTCAGAAATTTGATGATAGTAAGAAATCAAGCAATACATTTTAAACCTGATGTCGATAAAAATGATCGTGAATTAGCTTTGAAATCTATCAAACTCCTTCATAAAGTTATAGAAAAGCAGTTTTCAAGTTTTGGTCCCATGCCTTGGTATATTACTAAGATTCCCGGTGAATGTTACATCAAGAAAGATTGGGAAGCAAATCCATTTGTTAAGAAAATATGCATACCTAATTGTATATATGTTGGTCCAAAACATAAGATCGGAGTTGAGAATAATCAATTTATCGCCTACGATGTTGATACCTATGAAGATAAAAAAATCTCCGACGAAGAATTTATTGAATTGCGGAACAAATTTAAAAGCAAGCAAGTATAGATTTTCCAGAAATACAACATGAAAAACATTAACCCTTACAATCTATTCAAATATATCGCCATCGCGAGGAATGTGCTCTTCATTCTCTGGGTCACATATAATGGAATCGATGAAGGATTCAACGGGACGCTACTAGAGACATTTCATGTTGTTGGCGGGAGTATAATTTAGACGACAAATAGGAGACCTAGCATGACTCGAACATTTACTGCTTTAATCCATAAGGAAGATGAATGGTACGTGGCGGATTGTCCTGAAGTAGGAACGGTCAGTCAAGGAAAAACAATTGAAGAAGCGGTTGCCAATCTCAAAGAAGCAACTGAACTTTATCTTGAAGAATTTCCTTCACCGGAAAGCAGTCATCCTTTATTGACCACGTTTGAAGTAGCAACGTATGCCTGATCTTCCACATCTATCCGGGCGGGAAATCATCCGCGCATTGGAACGACTCGGCTTCGTTCAGGCGCGTCAACGCGGAAGCCATGTTGTCATGAAGAAGTCAACATCAGAGGGGAATATCGGTTGCGTTGTACCTTTGCATAATGAAGTAGCAATCGGGACTCTACGCAGTATTCTCAAACAAGCGAAAGTTTTACCAGACGACTTTGTAAAAGTTGTCAAATGAAAAACATTACCCTTTCCACTTTCTTCAAATATCTTGCCATCGCCGGGAATGTGCTCTTCATTCTCTGGGTCACGTATAACGGAATTGATGAAGGATTCAGCGGCACGCGTGTTCAGATCGCGTCGTATATCGGCTTGATGCTTCTGCTGGCGCTCAATACGGTTTTGATCTTGAGATAAGGCGTCACGCCTTTATTATTTATTCACCGCGCGGTAAAAGTCAATGGTCAATTGCTTGGTTTTGTTCGTGACAGCATGACCAACCCATGGCAAAAGCTGGTAGTTGACTTCGTGTCCGCTGTTGGCTAAATCTTGAGCGAATTGCTGACTGCCGTTAATAGAGTCTGGATTATCGAGGTTACCGATCATGATCAGAAAAGGGATTCCACCCGACAGCCGAGAGGGCGGTACGAAATATCCCGCCGAAAGAACCGCTACGGCTTGCACCGATCCCGGATAATCCAAACAAAAACCCTGCACGAATGCGGCGCCAGCTGAGAAGCCAGCCAGAAAATAACGCGGCTTGATGTTATATTGGCCCGTTACTTGACTGATTGCCGCCCAAGTATACGTTTCACCGTCTGTTTGGAGCCATCCGCCGCCTTCATCCGGCATGGTAGGGCAAAGCAGGATAAATCCTTCTCGTTCCGCATAAGGCTGCCAAAGATTCCAGCAGTCCAAGCCCGTGCCTCCAGAACCGTGGATGCCAATAAAGAGCGGCCATGGACGACTTGGCTCATAAGCTTTGGGAACATACAGATAATATTCAATGGGTTGGGTGAAGCGATGCGAGGTCGGGTCTGCGGGAATTGAATAGATTAAGTAAACAGCCAATAGAGCAAAGAAGACAACAAATACTCCCGCTATAAGCCATAAGGCCAGAACGCCTGTATTTCGTGACTTTTTGACCGGCCTCTGTACCCTTTGGTTCCTTTCGTCTTTTGGTTCTACTGCTACAGGCTTTTGATGAGCTTGTGCGATGCCGGTTGAAACTACATTCTTGCCCGTGTGCCTTGATTCATCATCAAGCGGCTTCGTTTCTGTCTTTGATATCCCACCGGGTCGAGCTTGTTGTTTCCTTAAAACATCCAAAACGGATTTGACTTGGGAATTATCGGGGTTGCATATGGAGCAGGCCTCAAGGATTTTAAGGCGTTGTTCCACCGTTGAACAACTTTCAACATACCAAAACCAGGCCGGTATGTTATGCGCGTCGGCCTGGAGTATGGACTGCAAGATTATTTGCGCGCTTTGTGATTGTCCGGAGTGGATCAAGTCAATCGCGGTTTTCAGTGGATCGTTATCCAAAAGTTTCCTCCTGCTGAACAATCGAAGAATAATTTTTTACAATTTGTCCATTCCTATCATAAATAAATTATAAAGTTATATTCACTGAAAAGCAAGCTGGGATATTGGGGTGCTTTCGCGCCTGCTTTCACGGAACGTGTCAATCTTTTATTTGAAGTACGAACGATATGGAATGAGCAGCAAGAATCCTAGCGCGATCACAATCTCACCGAGCAAAACTCCCAGCGCCTGGATTGGCCCAAAAAATGGAATCTGCGGAGCGGTCTGTGATCCCATTCCAAAGATGTCAGCCATGCCGGAGAAGACAGCAATCACGTATCCGGTTGCGACCAGGCGCAAGCCAATATCCGAGGCAATGGAGCGTTCTATTCCCTTCCATAAGCCCCACAAGCTGATATATCCGCCGA
>Ga0182021_10009629_pt1 | contig 11453 bp, 7 predicted proteins | sample 612E3MmetaG_FD_120493 | JGI IMG/M metagenome (GOLD analysis project Ga0182021, IMG submission 120493) | Permafrost microbial communities from Stordalen Mire, Sweden - 612E3M metaG (Illumina Assembly) | ecosystem: Environmental > Terrestrial > Soil > Wetlands > Permafrost | place: Sweden...
AGAAGCTACTTATAAAGCCGAGACATTATCTAAAGATATCCATATGAAAAGATTGCGGTACCAGATTAATCCCCATTTTTTATTCAACGTTCTGAATTCAATCTATACTTTAATAGATGAGAATACTGAAAAGGCCAAGAAGCTTGTGATAGATATGTCGGAATATTACCGCTACACCCTTAACAAACAACAACAGACAATTCCAATTGAAAAAGAGGTTGAGTCAATAATGAAATATCTCGAGATCCAGAAAACCAGATTCGAAGAGGAATTTCACTATGAAATATCAGTTGATGAAGCAGTAAAATCAGTATTAATACCCTCGTTTCTAATTCACCTTCTGATTGAAAACGCCGTAAAATATGGAACTATGACAGAGAAAAACAAATTAATTATAACTCTTTCAGTCAGACTTTTCAACGAAATGCTTTCTATAAAAGTCTCAAATACAGGCAAACTGTTGAACGCAACTCCTTCATCCGGAAAAAATAATAACGGAACCGGTAATGGAATTGAGAACTTAAAATACAGACTTGCTTTATATTACAATGATAATTATACATTTTCCCTTAAAGAGGAAAACGGTTGGGTTGTAGCTGCCATTGATATTAATGATATAAATAACCAATGACAAAAATAAAAGCCATAATAGTTGATGATGAAAGACTTGCCAGGGTTAATCTGAAGAAGCTGCTTGAACCTCATCCCGAAATAGAAATCGTTGGAGAAACCGGTTCATGTATCGGCGCCATTGAACTGATCAACCTTCATAATCCCGGATTGATTTTTCTTGATATACAGTTGAGCGGAGAAACGGGCTTTGATCTGCTGGAGCTAATAGACAATTCAATAAAAATAATTTTTGTAACGGCATATGACGAATATGCCATGCGTGCCTTTGAGGTGAATGCCATCGATTACCTGTTAAAACCCGTAAACCCGGAACGGCTGAACGCATCAATAGAGAGGGTAATAACCAGGGAAAAGACACAAAAAAGTGCAGCAAAGAGTTATGAATATTCTGACAGTATTTATGTGCACTTAAATAATTATGCTTCCAGGTTCATAAAAATAAGCTCGATTACATTTATTGAACCGGTGGGCAATTATTCCAAAATCGTTACCATTGAAGGCAAACATTGTCTGGTGTTAAAAACACTGAAGCAATGGCAGGAAGAACTTCCTGATAATAATTTTGTCAGAATACACCGTTCAAGTATTGTCAATATCGAACATGTTGACCATATTGAAAAAAAATCAAATACCTGCCACAGGGCTTTTCTGAAAAACATATCAGAACCGCTGGAAGTCAGCCGAAGATATGCCAAAAAACTAAAATCCTTAAATTAGGATACTTACTGTTTATTCCTCAGATAAACCACTTATCATTTAATCTGACCGCTAATCATATTTTCCTTTGATTAAGCATGTTGCATTATTTTCTTTGCGGCTATTATTCATTTACAGAAAAGTTTTTAATAATGATTAAATAATAGTTAAGCAATGAAAAAGTTTTTTACAACAACATTAATGATTGCCGTGTTCACTACACTGGCTTTCAGTCAAAACCTCACACAAATAGTAAGAGGTACCATAGTTGATGCCGATAGTAAATTACCGTTAGCAGGTGCCACTTTAGTGATTCCCGGTACCAACCCGATGGTTGGGACAACAACAGACATGAACGGTATTTTCAGATTTGAAAAAATCTCTTTAGGGCGAATAACAGTGAGAATATCTTACCTGGGTTATGAAAGCAAAACCATTCCGGATATTGAAGTAAACTCAGGCAAGGAGGTAGTATTGGACTTAAGCATGCAGGAATCAGTCTTAAAAATGGATGAAGTCGTTGTTAAGGCATCCAGAAATAAAGGAGAAGCAATAAACGAAATGTCGCAGCTAAGTTTACATTCCATTACACTTGAAGAAACCAAACGTTTTACCGGCGGGATGGACGATCCTGCCCGTGTAGTTTCAAGTTTTGCAGGAGTAGCCAGTACTCCCGATGGCAGCAGCGATATTATTGTACGGGGAAACTCACCCAAATACATGCAATGGCGTCTGGATGGAGCAGAAATTTCAAGTCCGTACCATCTGGATGATCAAAATTCTTCATTTGGAGCGCTCACTGCCCTGAACAATAATTTATTAGCCACTTCCGATTTTTATACCGGAGCCTTTTCATCAGAGTACGGCGATGTGATATCGTGTGTTTACGACGTAAAACTCAGGCCGGGAAATAACGAAAAGTTCGAAGCAACCGGCGGGATTGGTTTAATGGGTACAGAACTTACCCTGGAAGGTCCGTTTAAAAAAGGATATGCAGGCTCATACCTGCTTAATTACAGGTACTCTTCAATTTCGTTGATTAATGATATTGGGCTGGTGGATGTACCCGGAGTTGTGAATTATCAGGATGCAACGTTTAAAGTAGTTCTGCCTACTAAAAGATCAGGTACTTTTTCATTCTATGGTCTGGGAGGTTTGAGTGGTTTTTCGATGAATAATATGGGACCAACAGGCCTGTTAACACCAGGCAGAACAACAACCAGCGCTCTTATCAGTAAAGATTTTTACAAGACAAATTATCTCGCTAATCTTGGAATGAACCATATTTTGTCGCTGAATGAAAAAAGCTTTATTAAAACGTCACTTAATTATTCGGGAACCGGCGCCGAAGATGATGTTTTTGAGACAGATACACTTAGAACATACAACAATGGAAGCGAGCCTGTAAGCGATTCCGTTTCTCCCAGAATGCATACGATTCAAAGCAGGATTGTGAATTCAGCAATCAGGGGGGCAATTACTTACAGCAATAAAATTGATGCAAAAAATAAAATCCAGATAGGCACAAAATATACTCTATATAACTTCAATTATTATCAAAACATCTATAGTAATAAAGAAGCTATGTTGATAAACGTAAATGACTTTAAGAATAATTTAAGTGCAATAAATAATTTTATTAGCTGGAAACACAGTTTTAATGAGAATTTTATTCTTGTGGCAGGTTTACATAACATGAATATTTTAGGCAGGAATGTAAGTACCATTGAACCAAGATTAAGTCTGAACTGGAAAATTAATAATACCAATTCAGTTCATGCAGGATACGGTATGCATAGCACAACAGAAAGTGTACATAACTATTTTACCAAAATTCCACAGGATGATGGCAGTTTCCTTCAACCTAACAAAAACCTTGGATTGCTAAAAGCCCATCATTACGTATTGGGCTATGAAAAACGTTTTACTGAAAATTTAATTGGTAAGGTCGAAGTATATTACCAGCACCTTTACAACTTACCAGTCGAAAATAAGAATACCAGTTATTATGCCACCATTAACGAAGGCATCGATTATAAATATGTTGAACTGGTTAATAAAGGCATTGGTAAAAACTACGGTGTGGAAATATCCCTGGAAAGGTTTTTTGATAAAAATTTCTACTTTTTAGTAAATAGTTCGCTATTCGATTCGAAATACAAATCGCTGGAAGGTATCTGGCGAAATACAAGGTATAACAACAACTATATAGTGAATATTTTATTTGGGAAAGAGTTTAAAAACCTTGGCAAAAAACAAAACCAGACCTTGGCACTGAATACAAAAGTTTTCTTTGAAGGTGGCGAACGATATATTCCATTATTAAGAGATGCTCAGGGAAATGTAGCTGTTGAACCCGAAAACGACAGATATTTTGACTATAGCAAAGCGTATAACGATAAACTTGACAATATCTTTCTTTTGAATTTATCGGCTAGCTACAAGTTCAACAGACCAGGGGCTACACACGAAATTTTCCTCGATCTGATGAACCTTACAAACAGTCAGGCCAGGATGGCTGAATATTATGATTTGAGTAAACCGGGTAAAGTTGGCTATATTACTCAGTTTGGATTTTTCCCAAACTTAATGTACAGGGTATATTTTTAAATAAAAAAACTAAAAAATGAATTCAAATAAGATGAAAGCAATTGTACACACAAAATATGGACCAGCGGATGAACTACAATTTAAAGAGGTAGAAAAGCCGGTTCCCGGAGGCAATGAAGTGTTGATAAAAATACATGCCACAACGGTAACAACGTCGGACTGCAATGTTCGTAACTTCACATTTGTCCCTAAATCGTTTATGTTTTTCGCTCGATTAATGTTTGGCTTCAAAAAGCCAAAAATAAATATACTGGGGATTGATCTGGCAGGAGAAATTGAAGCAGTCGGTAAAGATGTTAAACTATTTAGAAAAGGTGACCAGGTTTTTGGATCACCAGGAACCAAAATGGGTGGTCATGCCGAATATTCCTGTGTTCCCGAAAACGGAGCATTGGCAATAAAACCGGCTGATATGAGCTGGGAGAAAGCCGCCGCCATTCCATTAGCGGGGAATACTGCATTATTTTTTATAAGAGATTTAGGGAGGATTCAGGCCGGACAGAAAATACTCATTCATGGAGCTTCCGGAGCGATAGGAACTTATGCAGTTCAACTTGCCAAATACTATGGTGCAGAAGTTACAGGGGTCTGCAGTGCCACAAATGCAAATCTGGTGAAATCTTTAGGAGCGGATAAGGTAATTGATTATACTAATGAGGATTTTACTAAAAGCGATGAGAGATATGATTTTGTTTTCGATGTGGTCGGCAAGACTACTTTCTCACAATGTAAGGGCATCTTAAAGCAAAAAGGAATTTATCTTGAAAACATGCTTGAACTAAAGGATATTTTTAAAATGATATGGACCTCAAATATCGGTGGTAAGAAAATAAAGGGGGGAGTATCAAAAGAAACTGCTGAAAATCTGAATTTCTTAATAAAGCTTATTGAATCAGGAAAGTTAAAACCAGTAATAGACAGAAGCTTTCCATTGGAAAAGACAGCCGATGCTTTTCAGTATGTCGAACAAGGTCATAAAAAAGGAGGAGTTATAATAAAAGTAATCTGAAATACCTGAAATCAACGTACACATAGCACGGACAGCAGGGACGGGTCGCGACCCGTCCCTGCTCATGAATTGTATAAATTATCTTGTCCCCAATTTACAGGGTTGTTAATAATATAAACAGAAATTGTTTCTAATGTTTTTTCATCACGAATGATATGTTCGAAAAACGACCGTTGCCATTGAAATTTCGTATATCCTGTTAAATGAATTTGTTTTGATACGGTTGTTTTATATGCACCAATCTATTCTGATAATGGTTTGATTTTTTTTACAACGGTATGCGAACGATTTATTTCAATTATTCCATGGATATGATTTGGCATTACCACAAATGCATGCAAAACAACGTATGGATATTGTTCTCCCAGCCAAAACCATTGTTTCTCGGCAATAGTTCCATATTCGTTTATTATCATATGGCAATCCCATGACGATGATAAAAATTCACCGTTTCGTGGGAATGGATCGTCGTTTTGTAGGGACAGGTCGCCGTTTTGTAGGGACAGGTCGTCGTTTTGTAGGGACAGGTCGCGACCTATCCCTACGGATTCGTATTCACTATGATGCATGGACGGGTCGCGACCCGTCCCTACGATATTACCAAAACAACAATCCCTGTTTTGCACACATGATGTAACAAAATATAAATTATCCGATGAATAATCATATCCCTGTAATCTGATTGATTTGCGCTCTTTCATATGAACAATTAACAGATTGAAGATCCTTAATCAAAATTTTATCCGTAGCGTTGCCATACCATAAGGAAGCATGGATATAGCAGGACTAACCTGATCTCCTGATTCCTCGCCAACAGGACAGATACGAATCGATTCAGGTACTCCGGCAGGAAAAGTAAGATTTACTTTTTCGGGCTTACCGGAAAGAGACCTCATACGAAGAAGTATTTCCTTACTGTCAGCCAGGGACTTGATGATGGTAACATACACAAGATCATTATCAACATTAACCAATGGATTGATCTTAGGATCATTATTGGCGGTGACATGGACCAGAGGTTGCGATTGCTCCATTCCAAACCGGTTGGCATTTACCACATTATATTCACCATGAGGCATAATGCGGTAGCGGAATGTTACAGGACCATCCTGAGTCAGCGGGAAGTTGGTGATCCAGTGATTATTCATTACCCACGAATAAATGGTTGAACTTGGTTCCAGCTTGTTGATCCAGGCACCCTGGTTTCCCCATTTGGTGTCAAGATTGGCTGATATCTTTCCAGATTCGAACAGAGGGGCATCAAGGGAGCACCAGGTTATACCTTCCTTATCGTTTGAAATATCGAGCCATCGCTGAATTACAATCCAGTTTCGGTTTCCCTGCGGCCACTGATCTTTTTCCAATTCCATAACCCCCCACGGGATATCAACTCTGGTAATTCCCTGCGGAATATCGAAGCCAAAGCCGAAATGTATCCCATCCTTCTCTACAAGCGGAAGCTTATCCACTACATTGCTGATCTCTACCCAGGGCTGATCCTGTACGAGACGGACCGAACGGGACACGGAACGACAGCCGGTCGCTTTCGAAGTAACACGTAACTCAACAACAAGTGGTCCTGATTCTACAGTAGTAATTGAGATAGCCGAATCAGCCTTTGCCGCATCAATATTGGCACGTAACCAGCGGAACGCATTAAGCCCTCCGTTTACTTTTACATCGGCGAAATTGCGTCCGGAAGCCAGGTTAATGAATTTCGTAATATTGCCTGATACCGGGTCAATGGTGATCCGGAGGTGCTGGTTTTCAATTGTCGTACCAGTGATTTTACACCCATCTGAAACAGGACTTTTCCCGTTTTGTACACGGTAGTGGCGCGATCCAAGGGCAGGTACATCTGTTGACATAAAAGCCAGTTCACCTGTTGAAAGACGCTGTGAAGGCAAATCCTTCCCCTGTTCGTCAGTCACACGGTCACCACGCAGACTTTCAGATTTTGAAAGAATTACGAGCCCTCCATGTTTCCAGGAATTTGTATTGAATACTACTATACCGCCTGCAGAAGGACCTTCCGGAGGGCCCAGTGCGCCATTGGATTTGTCAGTAACAGGTGCCAGGGCTTCATCATACAGATCCTGTGTCCGGTCACTTGCCTGATGAAAGTAATCCTGCTTGACTTTCCAGATTGCATCCTGAAAGAACGGTTCGGATGGATTTTCGTAGCACCAGGTGTGTTCGGAACTGAGAGAAATAAAACGCCAGGCCTCATCAAATTCTTTCCTTGATACAGGCTGGCCCGGATTAAGCATTGTCCGGAGAATTTCAGCCTGGGTGAGCTTCTCCTTTGCATTACGGTTCATGGCAGATAAGCGTGCCGCGGTTCCCGCTCCGTCAGTCCAGTATTCGGTATAGTCTCCTTTTACTACAGGTAACCTGTCACCGTATTTCTTTTCTATCATTTCCATGATCTCGTGACCTCCGGAAATAATAATGTGCGGGTAAGCATATTTCTCATTCCAGGCCCTGACAGCTTCAGGAATATCAGCATCCTGAAGAGAATTATCCCAGAGGGACCAGGAGAGTACAAGGAAATCGTAAGGATATTTTGCCTTTTCCATGCCGATAAGTTTATCGGTGAAATTGACATTTGAACTTCCGGTTCTGATAACAGCTGGAATTTTTGACGGATCGCGCTGGCCAAACCAGGGTCGTCCTGTCTTTCCGCCTTTTGTCATACTGCCACTGTTGCCATAGCCTCCGGGTTGAAAAAACAAAATTTTAGATTTGCCATCAGGACCGATCCACCAAAAGGGATGTCCGTTAATATCTTTGTGTGCATTACCCGAGCGGGTAGTGTTCGGCCACGACATGATATATTTCACACCCTCCTGTGCCATAACCGGAACCATACCCCACGATATACCGGGGATGTCCATCTGCTGGAAAACATCCATCTGTTTGCCGGTAAGTTTCTGCATCTCCCGGCTGAAGAGGAAGGTATGGAACAGTTCTTCGTCAGAACATACACTGGTGTTGAGGTTCAGATAGCTGGCGTCAATACAGAGCTCTCCGTCGCGGATTGCCTTCAAAACCCGCTCATGTTCTTCGGGCATTGAAGTCCACAGACGTTCGAGGGGCCATGTCACTTCAGGATTCCAGCGGTAGCGCGAACCTTCGGGATAATTCTTTGATTCCTCAGCAAGTTTGATACCCTCGAGAATATTTGTTTTGTGCAATAATTCAACATTTTTCTGGGTGTTGGTATAACCGATGTCTACATGTGAGTGATTGTACAGATAAATATTCCAATAGCGCATTGGCGGAACGATCAATGTCTTCTTAAATTTCTTAGTGCCCTGGTGCAATGTCAGTGTAACATTTGCCTCCTTATCCACGCCAATATTTGCGGGCAATAATACATAACATAAAGAGTCCCCGGCAGCACTTTTTTCAGGATTGGTAATTTCAGTTTTCCCGTCAACAGCGACCTCAATCTTTGCGTTCGGGTCAATTTTCTCCCCTTTTAATCTGATGGCAATTTCCCTGCCCGGTTTGCCATCTTTACGATTGCAATAAACAGGCTGCGGCAAACATTCCAAATCTGTAATCTGGACAGCCTGCTTTGTTACTTTTAACATTGGCTTCCCTTTAATATCTGCGGATAGGAGGATACCGGATTCAAATATTAAAATGAACATAAATAATGATGTCTTTTTCATATCCTGAAATGTTTTATGGTTATCTAATCTTGTCTATATAACTCAAGATGTTTGTTCACTTCACAAATCTTAAATCGTTAATCATCAATCGTTAATCAATTTTTTATTGAAAACTTAATCTGAATCACTCTGGGTTATTTAGTTATTTTTGCCAGCTGTTCCGGATGAAATGAATTCTGAACTTTTCCATTGAAAGAAATAAATAATGTTTTACTCTCCCGGCTCTTTACTTCAATTTTGGGCCATGTAAGAAAAGCAGTATATCCAAGCGGCTGTCCGGCCTGTTCGCCATTTTCAGCCAGAATACTAACCATAGCATCGTACCCGGTGGTATTTGTAACCTCAAGCGTAACACCATTCTTCTCACGTTTAATAACCTTCGCTTCAATATGGTCGAAGACGATAAATTCATTCTTATCCGTGCGAAGGTATATTCCCGGAAGCTCTATTGCCATCAGGATGCCGTTCAACTCGCACCAACCGGTTGAACCGAATCCGTCACCTCCCCTGCTTCCACGGTTGTCGGCATCGCAATAGGTAAGGCGCTCGGTTATTGCTCCGTTTGGCTTTATCCCTTCAGCATAAGCATGAACAATGTCCCTCATAAGGGCAGCGTAACGATAATCGCCAGTAGCTCTGTAAATTTTGAATAAAGGATCTCCGGATGAAGTGCAAAAACCGGGTGCACCATGCTTATTCTGGGTACTTGCCCAGATGGCACCGGCTAATTTTGCATCCAGCCTGGCAAGCTCAGTCTCTTTTGGCAATTCATAATCATAGGAAACAACCCAGGTAGCAGCCAGGTTAGCCAGATTACGGCTCATTTCCAGCCATCTTTTTTCTCCTGTCGTTTCGTAAAGAACCATAAGGGAAGTCATCAGACCTGCTGCGGTTTCCGAATCGGCATTTTGCAGTATATCGGAACATGCGCCATAAGTGAATCCCTTTTGAAGAAAATCATTCTGATAATAATAATCTGCAGCCTCTCTGGCAATTTTCATGAATTCAGGGTTGTTGAACCATTTTGAAGCCAGTGCCATTCCCCCGATTGCAGTGGCGCCGCTTGTACTGTTATATACTGCTATTTCGCCTGTTTCATGGTTGACATAATTACCCCATTGCCCTGATTTTTTCCAGGTGTTTACAAAAGCCCGGGCTAAATGATCTACGGATTTTTCCCATTCCGGCTTTATAAAAGATGAATTTCCCTGGGCTTTCAGTACCATAAATTGCTTGATCATCCAGAATAAGACATCTGCGTTTTGCCGTGTCAGAACAATAGGCTGATCAGGAAACCAGTCACGGCCGCTGGCCTTTCCATCGGGGTTCATTGCAGCAAGAAAATAACCCGATTTGCCGGCAACCGCAGGTATTGCAAAATCAAATGTTTTAGCTACCCTGTCACGATGAATATCATCATTCAACACAAGCATGGGAAAAGTATTGAACAAACCTCCAATCCAGCCGATACATACTTTTTTGGAGTTTTCGGGACAGTAATATTTGAATTCAGTTTTATCATAAAACCTCTTATCAATCTGCCTGGTCATTATTTTTATGACTTCACTCAAAGGAACCAGATTACGCGGATGATTAGGGCCGGTAACAACTTTTCGTACGGTCATAAATTTGTCCATCAGACCAGCAATATCAGGTGTCTTAAAGGAGTAAACCATCAGCCTTATAACTACTTCATCTCCTGCTTTCCAGCTGATTCCCCGGTCAGGACTTTTTCCAAATCCTATGAATTCAGGTTTCCGTTCACGTACTCCGGGGGCGCTGACTACCAGGGTAGCCTGTGACCGGTCCGGACTTTCCTCAACTATCAGACCATTATCAAGTATCCCTTCACCTTTCCGGATCCCTTGCTCTGTCAGTATGATGAAACCGCGTTTGATCTGCCTGTTAAAAAAACAGATGGAAGGTGTTGAAGCATTACAGGAACTCACTTCAATTCTGGACTTCAATCCGGGATCAGGAGATAGTTGCGGCAATTCGGTAGTGATCTGCGGGATATTCTTATTATAAAAATCCTCCTGATTGAAACCGGTACAATAACCTCTTTTTTCAATACGATTACGATTACCATTGTAAACCGAAGCAGGGATCATCACATAATTATCGGCACTCCAGCTGTTGAAGTCGAAGGCAGCAGCTACACCCGCAGAATTGGCAGAACCTTCAACAAGCCTGAATGCAAGCCTGATATCAAGCACTTTACCCTCCCTGTCAGGCACATTTGTTGTTTGAATGGTACATTGCCATTTGCCCCCGTTATTCTCAACCATTCCTGACTTAAAAGGCCGGCTGGCAACAAGTTTCGATTCTTCATACCAGCATACCAGCGGACGAAATGAACCTTTCAGCTCTTTAAGGAATGAATCTACCGATGCTGTCATTGGACCTGAACCTTTTCCTGTTGTATTCAGGACAGGCAGCCAGGTACCTCCCGATGAATCGTTTCCGGAAGGTAATTGCGAATACGCCTGAAGAACGAAAAAGCTCACGAAGCCAAAAAGTACTACTAGTCTATGAATTATTTTTTTCACTCTATCCTGATATGCTGGTAAGTTAATACTCCTCTTTCCCAAAAATGATGAGATTAATTTTCTGATCATCAAAGATACTGTCATCGACCAGGTCCGGTTTTGAACTCTCCAGAATAAGACTGTCTTCCAAAGCAGTAAACATGATGGATCTTCTTCAGCATCTCAGCTCTTTCTTTGCCCTGTAGCGAAAGTCTGGCAAGAATTTCTGCTTCATTCATTTTGAACTTAGCTTTAGTTTAAATTTCCCTTAAATATAACGCTTGATTTTTAAATAAT
>Ga0182021_10009630_pt1 | contig 11451 bp, 11 predicted proteins | sample 612E3MmetaG_FD_120493 | JGI IMG/M metagenome (GOLD analysis project Ga0182021, IMG submission 120493) | Permafrost microbial communities from Stordalen Mire, Sweden - 612E3M metaG (Illumina Assembly) | ecosystem: Environmental > Terrestrial > Soil > Wetlands > Permafrost | place: Sweden...
GCGGGCTGGCCAGAGCTACTTGTCGGCGATCAGCTTGCGGATCGCCTTCGTCGTCATCTTGGTCCGGCGGGCGACCTGTGCGGCGATGCGGGCGGGGTCGCCCTGGCATCGATGCAGCGCTCGGTGGTCCAGCCTGGGCCAGATAGCCATCGCCCGTCGTTCGACACGGTCCGCCGACACCGGCCGCTCATGGACCATGACGCGATGGGGATGGGGGGACTGAACTAGCAACGCAGACTTCCCGCTGCCGGCCTGACGCAGTCTCGGAAACCGAGGCATCGGCACGGGGGGTCGGCCAGGCACCTATCGTGCGCGCCATCGCCAGGCAGCACAAGTGCCATCGAGCACCGCTGCGCTCGGCTGGGGCCGAAGGTCGAGGCTACTCCCAGGGCCGAAGCGGCGCCAGGAAGTCGACGATCAGGGCGTTGAGACGGTCCGGCGCCTCCATGCCGATCATGTGGGCCACGTCCGGCCAGACCACGGCCCGCGCGTTCGGGGCGGCGGCCTCGAGGCGTCGGGCGGTCTGAACGATTTCGGAGAGATCGAGCGCACCGGCGACCGCCAGGACGGGGCAGCGCAGCTCGCCGAGCCGGTCGTTGGCCGGAGGATCGAGCTTGATAGATCGGCCTTTGACTGAACCGGGCTCGTAGAGCGGCCGATCCATCGTCTTCACAGCATCGCGGATGGCCGAGTCGACCCGGTCCGGCGGCTGGCCCGGGCCATCGACCCAGAACCGCACATCCAGATCGACGATCGCCTTCACATCGGGCTCCGCGGCAGATTCGAGGCGCTGCCCTTCCTCGAATATGGCCAGCTCCTCGGGCGTCACCTCGCCTTCGAAGCCGCCCAATCCCGCGCCGACTCCCACGACCGCGACCACTCGCTCGGGGGACTCGATGGCCGTGTCGATGGCGATCTGACCGCCGCGGCTGTTACCGACAAGCGCGGCCCGTGCGATGCCGAAAGCGTCCAGCACGGCCAGGAGATCGGCTCGGTTGCTGAACTCGACGTCATCGGTCGTAGACCGGCCGAATGCCCGGTAGTCGTAGCGGACGATGCGGTAGCCCGCGGACACAAGCCCGGGGACCATCCCGTCCCAGGCCCGCAGATCGACGATCGCGGCATGCATCAGCGCGATCGGCGGTCCCGTGCCTTCCTCTACCGCGAAGAGTCGACCGCCGGGAACCTCGACGAAACGCTCCATCGGCTGAGCATATCAGCGCGCCGCCCCGCGTCGACGGCACCGTCGTGCGAGATTCGGCTCTGCCGGCCGAGGGCCGCGACGCGTCGGTCGTCGATAATGGTTGAATGCCGCCCAGGATGGATCAGCCGACCGAGCCCTTTGGGAGCGAGGCTCTCGGTGGGGAGACCTTCGCGGACGCATTCGCCGATCCCCAAGCGGACGCATTCGCCGATCGGCCTGATCCCTTCGACGCGCTGGTGCTGGCGGCGCTTGACTCGTTGCCCGACGTCTTCCGTGAGAGACTCGGAAGCGTCGCTGTCGTGGTCGAGGACGAGCCGACGCCCGGTCAACTCGCATCGGTCGGGGCGTATGGACTGCTCGGGCTCTACACGGGCGTTCCGCGCACCGCCTATGGGGCGGACCGGGCGATGGTGGCGAGCAAGATCACGATCTTCCGCGGCCCGCACCTGCGCATCTTCCGCGACCCGGACTCACTGGCGCGGGGCGTGGCCGAAACGGTCCGCCACGAAGTGGCGCACCACTTCGGCATCTCCGACGCCCGGCTGGACGAGCTGGCCCGCGGCCGAGGGTAGACCCGCGCAGCCAGGGGCAAGCCCGCGCCGCTTGCGGCAGGCTCGCGCGGTCGAATGCGGCTGCAGGTAGCTCCGCGGCCGGCGGTGAGCCAGTCGGCGGACCCCCGATTCAGCCGGCGCGCACCTTGGCCGGGCAGTAGGTCACGCTGGCGGCCTTGCGCTGGGCCCATGTCTGGCCTGCGCGGGTGCGGCCCTTGAGCCAGGCCTTGCGGTTTCTGAGATGGCTCCGCTGGACGCCTGCGCCCCCATTCAATCGGCTGTCGACCGCGGCGGTGGCCGCAGCGGCTGAGCGATACGAGGACTTGCTGCGGTCGGCCTCGGCGCGCGGGGCCGCGGGCGTGACTTCGGGGGTGGTCGTTGCGTCGTCGGTCATGTGAGTCTCCCTTTGGGGGCGGCGCGGTTGCGCGCCAACATCGGCTGAAACCGCGTGCAGAAAGCCGAGAGGGGCTATGCCCCGTTGTTGCCGTTGCGACCCAGGCCGAGCTCGCCCCGGACCGCGGCAGCACCGTGGTTGCGAGACCACGAGGAGACGGCAGCGTCGAGCGCGACCGACTCCGGACGAACTGACAGCCTGTCGTCCTGGCCGCGAACGGACGATCCCAGCTCGGCGAGGACTCCTCGGTAGTTGGGCTTGTCGTTCGGCGAGCGATCGATGGGGGGGAAGACGTCAAAATAGCCGTCGGTGCTCACCACGATGAGCGCGTCGGCGGTGCGGAAGCTTCGGCGGGCCACAAGGGGATCCAATCTGCCGTGCGCTGCGGGCGACGAAACTGTGACCCGGCGCGATCGGCTGATAGCCACGATGGGACCGGCGCGGCGTTTGGTCAAGCCAACCTTGCGTCTGGACCGGCCCCCGAAGTCGGCTCGGGCCGGCCGATCCGGTCAAATCGAGACATTGGCCGGCCATCGCGCGTGACCGGCGACGGGCGTACGCCGCTGCTGCCGACGGCGGCGTTGTGCAATCGAGGGAAAGCGAGTATCCTAAGTGCGTTGCTGCAACTTGCGCAACGCTTCGCGTGGTCACCCCCTTCTCGAACGGACCGTGCGTCTGCCATCTGTTCGGGAAGAGAATAAAGGGGTCACTAATGACCACCGGAACTATCAAGAAGGTCGTCTCCGACCGCGGCTTTGGATTCATCGCCGCCGAGGATGGGAAGGAATACTTCTTCCATCGTGGCGGCCTCCAGGCTCCCCTAGACTTCGACCGCCTCGTCGGCGGTGAGCGCGTCTCGTTCGAAATCGAGACGAGCCCCAAGGGCCCGCGCGCCATCCAGGTGAGCGCCAACTAGTCCGAACCGCATTCGCGGCCCGAGCGTCAATCGCCTCGGGCCGCGAAGCACAGCTGGACGCGTCCGAGACGCGTCCACGCTCCGAGTGGCCGAAGGCGGCAATTCGCGGCGTCTTGCCGCAGAGCCGTATTCGCAGTCGGCCAACCTGACAGGAGCTACCTCCATTTCGAGGACCGCCTTCGTTTCTACCTATTCCCCGCGCCAGTGCGGCATCGCCACCTTCACGTACGATCTGGCGACGACGGTTGGCGAACGGGAGATAGTGGCCCTCCATCCGGCGGGCGAACCAGGGCCGTATCCGGCCGAGGTGCGACATCGAATCCGGCGCGACGTCCAGGCCGACTATGCGTACGCCGCGTATGCGCTGAACGACTGCGGCGTGAACGTCGTCTCCCTCCAGCATGGCCAGGGCATCTGGGGCGGCGAGGACGGCGAATTCGTCCTCGACTTCGCCCGGGCCCTCCGCGTTCCGATGGTGGTGACGCTCCACGAGGTCCCCGGGCAACCCACGCCCGCTCAGAGGTCGATCCTGACCGAGCTCGTCGACCTGGCCGCGGCCACGGTCGTCATGTCGCACTCGGCGGCTGCCGAGATGGCTCGGGCCTATGGTGTGACCCCCGACCGTCTGGACATCGTCCCTCACGGCGTCCCGCATCTGCCGCAGGTCGCCGCCGATACGATCAAGCCACGCCTCGGCCTTCAAGGCCGGGCTGTGGTCCTGAGCTTCGGCCTGATGGAGCCGGCCAAGGGCTGTGAATCGGTCATCGAGGCCATGCCTGAGGTGATCGAGGCAGTCCCATCCGCCTGCTACGTGATCCTGGGCGCAACAGAGCCGAATTGCCTCGCTCGCGAAGGCGATGCCTATCGAGCCGGACTCGAAGGCCAGGTGGCTGCTTTGGACCTGGGACAGAGCGTCAGATTCATAGATCGGTTCGTCGGTCGTGTGGAGCTCGGCAACTGGCTCGAGGCCGCCGACGTAATCGTGACGCCCTATCCGAACCTCGACCGAACGGTCGCGGCCACGCTTTCCTATGCGATGGCGGCGGGCAAGCCGATCGTCTCCACCCCTTATGCATACGCGCTGGAGATGCTCTCCCCAGAAATCGGCCGGCTGGTTCCGCCAGGCGCCCCGAAAGAGATGGCCCACGCAATTGTCGAGCTCCTGCGCGACCCGGCGCTTCGAGCCTCCATGGGACAGCGGTCCTACGAGCGCAGTCGGGGCATGGTCTGGTGGGAGGTCGGTAGCCAGTACCGGCGCATCTTCGACAGGGCCGCGCTCGCGGCTGCCTCAATGCCCCATTCGCGTGCCCGACGACTCACCGCGGTCGTAGCCTGAGCCGCTCGACGCACCCTATCACGCCGAACGGAGTGGAATCCGGCACGCTCGCCGCCTCGACCGTGAGCGGCGAAACCCAACCCGTTGCGCCGACCAGGTCCGATGGGACCGGGCTCGAAGTGTCGGGATGGTACGATGACTACGTCAATCGCTGTTTCGGACACGCTGCAGCAGCGTCTGCCGTCGGCACGCCACATGGGTGCCGGCCCTCTCTCCCGCTCGCGCCGTCAGCGCAGGACCCAATCCGTCCCGCCCGGCCCGATCGGACCTCGCGTCAGTTGACGCACTCAGGAGCAATCGTTTGAGTTTCAACAACCTTGGCCTGTCGGCCGACCTACTCGCCACAGTCGCGCGAGAGGGCTACACGGAGCCGACGCCCGTACAGAGCGCGGCGATTCCATTCATCCTCGACGGCCGCGATGTGCTTGCCGCCGCCCAGACCGGCACCGGCAAGACCGCCGCCTTCGTCCTGCCGATCCTCGAACGCCTTCGAAACACCGCCAACGCAGGCTTCTCGCCGGCGAGGCATCCCGTCCGAGTCCTCATCCTCACCCCCACGCGCGAGCTGGCGGTCCAGATCGCCGAGGCAGTGAAGACATACGGCCGCAGCAGCGCACTCCGCTCCGCGGTCGTTTACGGCGGCACTCGGATCGACCCCGAGATCAAGCTCCTCTGGAGGGGCGTCGAGATCCTGGTCGCCACACCTGGCCGCCTGCTCGATCACATCGGGCAGCGCACCGTGAATCTCTCCCAGGTCGAGGTCCTGGTCCTCGACGAGGCCGACCGAATGCTCGACATGGGATTCATTCCGGACATCCGTAAGATCGCCGGCCAGATCCCGTCCAAGCGCCAGACGCTGCTCTTCTCGGCCACGTTCTCGGACGACATCCGTAGTCTTGCGGGCGAGTTCCTGCACGACCCCGAGATCGTCGAGGTGGCCGCCCGAAACAGCATCGCCGACAACCTGACCCAGGTGCTCTACCCGGTCGACCAGAGCCGCAAGGCAGACCTCCTGATCCATCTGATCCAGCGCGATTCGATGGAGCAGGTCCTGGTCTTCACGCGCAGCAAGATCGGCGCGAGCCGGCTGGCTTCCTACCTGGATCGGCGCGGCGTGAGCACTTCGGCGATCCACGGCGACCGCAGTCAGCAGGAGCGAACCCGCGCCCTGGAGGCTTTCCGAGGCCGCTTCGTCAAGGTCCTCGTTGCCACGGACGTGGCCTCGCGAGGGCTGGACATCGAGAACCTTCCCTACGTCGTGAACTACGAGCTGCCGTTCGAGCCACAGGACTACATCCACCGCATCGGCCGAACAGGCCGCGCCGGCGCCAGCGGAACGGCAATCTCGCTTGTCTCACCCGAAGAGGTCGACGAGCTGCGGGGGGTCCAGCGCCTCCTGCGCAAGTCCATTCCGTGCGCGATCGTCGAGGAGTTCCTGCCCGATCCCAACCGCGAGCCGGCGGCGGCAACACGGTCACGGGGCGGGCGAGCGCAGGGGTCCCGAACGGATCGGCCGTGGTCTCGACCCGGCAGGACGCCCGCAACAACACCGGCCTATGGCCGATCACAACTATCCGCCGCAGCAGGGAGCCGTTGATCGCGATGCGCAAACGCAAGGTGACCTATCCGGTAGCTCGCACGGCGACCAGGCAGCCCCGCAGCGCCGGGCTGCCGGGAGATCCGGGCTATGTTCGCTCGACCGTCGCCACCATCAACCTGGCGGCCCTCGACACTCGAGACGACCTCCCGGTTGGCGGCCGAGTGAGGATCGGCGGAGGCGGGCTCTACGCCGGCGAGCTGGCAGTCGTCCAATCCCTCACCAGCGGCATCATCCCCGCCGCGATCGTCCGCACGGATGCGGGCAAGACGCGGCGCGTCCGTGCCGTCGACCTCGAGCGGGTCGCCGCCGAGGGCTGAACGCGGTTCACTCGGAGCACTCCCGATAGGGCGTCCGGCCGGAGGTCTGTCGGATCGGATCGACTCAGTCGGTCGCGGCCAGCAGCTCCGGCGATCGGAGCCGCACCAGCAGTGCCGCCATCTCCGCGGCGCATATGAGCACGAACGCGGTCATGTAGAACCACAGCATCAGGACGATTACCCCGGCCAGGGCGCCGTAGGTGGCGTTGTAGCTGGCGAAGCTCGCCACGTAGACGCCGAAGGCGTAGGTCGCCACGAGCCAGACGACGGCGAACGCCGTTGCCGCGAGAGCGGCCCAAAGCCAGGGCGTCCGGAAGCCGGTGGCAAATCGCAGCAACGCGGCTACCGCGGTCACGAGAAGCGCGAACGACACCGGCCAGCGCACCAGCGTGAGCCACGGCCAGACGTCCCTCAGACCGGCCTGATCGGCCAATCGATGGGTTACCAGCATCCCTCCAACGACAGCGGTGAACGAAACCGCGGTTGCGATGCCGCCCAGAACCGTGAGCACCGTCGCCAGAACGACGCGCAGCACAAGCGGTCGAGTCTCGCGAATGCCGTAGGCGCGGTTGATCGCCTTCATTAGGGAGCTCATGCCGGTGGCTGCGGCGTAGATCGTGACCGCAGCGCCAACCGAGAGCAGCTCCGGATGGGTTTGGGCCAGAGTGGCCTCCAGCTGCGCCTTGACCGGCCCAACAAGATCCGCCGGCAGATCGCCGCCGATGGCGCCGACGATCTGGTTGCTCGGGTCGCGAATGCCGAGCCAGCTGGCTACGAAGCCGCCAAGTGCCACGACGAAGATGGCGAACGGAAAGGCGGCAAACATGAATCGATAGGCGAGCTCGGCGGAAATCCCGGCAACGTCGTCGGCAATGACCCGTTTCGCGTAACGACTGACGATTTCCCTCATGTCACTCCCCTTCCCAGGCCGAGCGCAGTGGAACTCCATTCTGCCCGACTTGCTCTCGTCCCTCGCGTCGGATCCGGTCGGCAGCGTGACGGCGCTGCCGACCCTGGACCGAGGCGCTCCGGCCGAGCGCGGGCAGGGCGCGCCGCGGGCAGGGTGCGGCGACGGCGCGGGCACGACACATGGACGGGCGGCCTGGCAGGACGTCTCTGTCCAGCGTCAGGTGCCGTGGCTATGCTGGAGTCGCCAATGTCGCATCAATCAGCGAGGGTTATGCCATGGACGTTGCCCAGGCTCCAGCCGCCCCCACTCAGGGCGGCTACCCAATCCAGCTAACCGTCACCCAGGAGCGCGAGCTGAACCGCTGGTGGGGCATCCCGTTCTTCGGGGTGCTCGTTCGGGTCATCCTGGCGATCCCGCACCTGGTCGTCCTGTGGCTCCTTGGGATCTGCCTCTACATCTGGGTCTTCCTGGGTTGGATCCCGATCCTGATCAACGGCCGCGTTCCCGGCATCGCCGTCAAGCTGCTGTCCGAGTACATCCACCGCGGCGCCCGCGTCGGTGGCTATGCCCTCTTCCTGATGCCGGGCGGGTATCCGCCGCTGGAGCCGGGCGCGCCCTCCCCCGTCGACGTCCAGTTCAGCTTCGAGAGCCTCGAGATCAATCGACTGTGGGGCATCCCGGTCTTCGGTTGGTTGGTCCGAATCATCTTTGCGATACCGCACTTCATTGTGCTGGGCATCGGGGCAATCCTCATCTACCTCAGCCTGATCGTCCTGTGGATCCCGATCCTCGTGACGGGCCGCTACCCGGGATGGGCGGCCTCGCTGTACGGCGGCTTCATGCGCTATGCGGTCCGCGTTGGAGCCTACGTGCTCCTGCTCCCCGTGCCGTATCCGCCGTTCTCGTTCAGCTGAGCCACGCCCGGCGCCGCGGGCAAACGCAGACCCGCCGTCGCGGCGCCCCGCGACGGCGGGTCCCTATCTGGCGGGGATCGGCCTACGCGTACTTGTAGACCACGATCAAAGTCACGACCAGCTGGGCCGCCGTGGGCGTGGACGCGTTGAGCTGACTGCAAATCGCCGGCGACGGGACGGGAACGCTCCCAGCCGATCCGGCCGCGCCGCCATCGAGACCGGGCTGGAGCGGAACGATCAAGCAGTCCGGCGTGGGGTACGTGTAGCTGGTGTTGGACGCGATGCTGACCGAGTAGATCCCATCGAGCTGGACGCCCACCGAGGCCGCCACCGCAAGCGCCTGATCGTGGGCGTCCGCGAGCGCCGCGTCGGTCGCCTTCTTGAGTGCAGTCGCCCTGTCCGAGCCGTCGGCCTTCATGTCGGCCGTGCCCGTACCTTCGGCCAGGATCGTGCCCTCGGGCGCCGCTCCGAGCGAGTTAGAGCCGGGCACGGCGTACGCGATCGAGCTGGTCGTGCCGCTGGAGGACAAGCCGCCGGCGTACTGCGGCAGTGTCGTTGTCGTACCAACGCCGGGAACGTTCGCTCCGGCAGCTTTGGACGCGACCGTGGAGGAGGCAGCCTGCGAGCCGCTCGACGCAGCGACCGTGCCGGCCGTCCAGCCGATCGCCATCGCCGCGACCGCAACCAGAAGGACGGCGGCAAGCAGCGACTTCGTCGGCCGGCTGAGCGTTGGACTGAGAGTCATCGGTCTTCTCCTCGGATGGGGCGACCGAGTCTGGAATCGAGACGGTCGAACGCAGCTCAGACGCCTCGATCGAGGCGGTGGTTCCCGCCGATCGCAGTTCGGTCCACCTGGCAGAATCTCCGGAGCACGCAGCGGCATGGGGCCGCCATGACGCGAGAACCGAGAAACCGGGGCCGTCGACGCCTACAATCTGGGCCAACGGAGGACGCCGTAGGCTACGCCTGCCGCCACGGGCTGAGAGATCGGGCGTATTCGAGGCCAATCCGTTCGGATCGGATCGGGGCGGCGGTGGAGGATCGTCCCCCTCCCGTTTGCCGCACACGCGTCATCGTCGGTCGCGATAAGCGGACCGATACCTGGGCGCAGGAGCGGTTGCACGCTCCCACCCAAACGCCCCGGCCGCCAGGCAACGTCGAGTCGCGCAAGCCGCGTCAATGGGTGACAGGATGTCGATCAGAGGCGATCGCGTGGAGGCGAAACCGCTTCTTTGCTCTGTCTGCAAGCACCCGGTCGCACTGCACGGGGGTGAGGGACGCCGACGGGCCGCGCTCATCGAGGACGGCCTGACGCTGTGCGACGTATGCGCTCCGGCAGGCAACCACCAGCCCGTCCGCTTCGAGAGCTAGGTCGCCCGCTCCACTGAGCCGGGACGCTGGCGGCCTAGAACTCCTGCGGGCACCACGGCTGAAGAGCCGTCGGGAAGAGGCCATCTGCCAGGGCCAGACCTCCCGTACGCAGTTCGGCTACTCGACCGGCGGCCGCGAGAGCAGTCGCGGTGACTCCTCCCAGGAACAGCGACCCGAGATCGGCTGCGTCCATCACCAGGTCCGCCTCGCCGTCGGTCCGCGTCACTCGCGCCCGGCCGTCGGCCACGTCCAGGCTCCAACGGCCGGCGTTCCAGGGACAGTAGTCGTCCCGAAGGTCGACCGTCAGGCGGCCGTTGCCGTGGCCCCCGACCCCGTACGTCCGGCCTTCCAGGGCAGCGGCCGCGTCCACGATGCGGAGCCACAGCCCGTCGCCCATCGTAGTGCCGAGGCGCCGCGGCTCGGCCGCCAGGGCGAAGAGCGGGTGGTCATACGGCAGGCGCCCGGCCTTCAGCGTCCGAACCAGGTCCACGCCCAGGAGATACCGCCAGAGCTCGCGCGTGCCGCGCGGCGTGGAGCCGATCGCCTCTTCCACCATGAGAGTGGCGGCCGGGCCTCGAGCTGTCCACGCGCCCTTTGTCTTGTACACCGCGTAGGCCTCCGGCCCGTCGTCCGTCTCGTAGAGGACCAACCGGCGGGCTTCCCCGCCCCTGGCGTCCTTCTCGGCGAGCGGCAGGATCCCGAGCCACCAATCCGGCGTGCGCGCAAGGAAGCCGGCCCGTTCGCCCCGCGCGGCTTCGTAGACGGGCGCCACGGCTTCCAGCCCCTCGCCCGGCGGCAGCAACCTGAACGTTCCCTCACAGGGCCACTCGCGTGCGAAACCGACCGAGCCGGGCTCCGCTTCGAGATTCATGCAACAAGTGGCAAGGCCGAATCCGAAGCGCTGGTAGATCGCGCCCTCGGCCGCCCACAACGCTGCGAGCGGCTCGCCGCGGCGGTGGCAGTCGTCGACCATGAGCCGCATCATCCCGCTCATCAGGCCGCGACGGCGATGCGAGGGCAGGACCGTGACGAAGGTGACGCCGCCAGTCGGAAGCTCTCCGCCGGGTACGCTCAGGTTCAGTGAGAAGACCCCGCCGGTACCCACGATGCGGTCGCCGTCGAACGGGGCGAACCAGCGCTCCTTGTCGGCGACGCGCTCGACTCGGCCGATCATGTCGTCCGGAAGATCCTCGCTGAAGGCGACCTCGGCTGTCTTGAGCAGCTCGACGAACCGCTCAGGCGGGCAAACGCGAACGTCGACGCTCATGGCGCAATGGTGCCAGAGACGACATTCGATGGCGATAGCTCGAATCGCAACCATCCGACGGCTAGCAGGCCGCGCGCCCCAGGCCCGACCGCGACCGCCCGACATGATCGACAGACGACCCTGCCGGGCCTTCAAGCGCGGCACCCGGCGGCTACGCTTCCGCATCTGGAGACCGCAGCTCCGCGAGAACCCGTCACCTCGCGAGCCACATGCGTTGCCAGACCTGGGAGGAGCATTCGATGGCCATCACCGTGGAGCTGGCGGCTCGAGTGATCGTGACCGCCGCCTGCCTGTCGCAGCTTGCTGCGGGCGTTGCCGTGTTCATCCGAGAGCGCGCAGCCTCGAGGCCGGCCCCGACGGAACGGGCGACGGGACCGATTGCGCTCGTCAACTACGCCGGCATCGCCTTCTTCGTCCTGGTCGGGCTGGCGGTGGCGATCACGGGCGCGGGTGCGCTGACTGGCGTAGCCGAACCGCTGGGAGACGCGCTCCGCATCGCCGGCATCCTCGTCCTGTGGGTCGCCGGGCTGCTGGCCGTCTGGGGCATCCGGACGATGGGCAGGCATCTGGTCTCGCCGGCCGAGGTCCGGCCCGACACGGAGCTGGTCACGACCGGACCGTTCGGACTCGTCCGCCATCCGATGTATCTGTCGATCCTGCTGCTGTGGGCA
>Ga0182021_10009632_pt1 | contig 11450 bp, 11 predicted proteins | sample 612E3MmetaG_FD_120493 | JGI IMG/M metagenome (GOLD analysis project Ga0182021, IMG submission 120493) | Permafrost microbial communities from Stordalen Mire, Sweden - 612E3M metaG (Illumina Assembly) | ecosystem: Environmental > Terrestrial > Soil > Wetlands > Permafrost | place: Sweden...
GCCGCCATCGACTTCCTCCGCTACGTGAACAAGCACCTGTACGAGCGGGAGCCGGGCGTGATGATGATCGCCGAGGAGTCCACGTCGTTCGCCGGGATCACCCGTCGCGTCGACCAGGGCGGACTCGGCTTCGGCTTCAAGTGGAACATGGGCTGGATGAACGACTCGCTGCGCTACCTGCAGCTCGACCCGGTCTACCGCCAGTACCACCACAACCTCATGACGTTCGCGATGGTCTACGCCTACTCCGAGAACTTCATGCTGCCGATCAGCCATGACGAGGTCGTGCACGGCAAGGGCTCGATGGTCAACAAGATCGGGCAGGACGACTGGCGCAAGTTCGCGACCCTGAGGGCGTTCTACGCGTTCATGTGGGCGTTCCCCGGCAAGCAGCTGATCTTCATGGGCTGCGAGTTCGGCCAGCGCCGCGAGTTCAACGAGTCCGTGAGCCTCGAGTGGTGGGTCTCGGACCTGTGGGGCCACCACGGTCTGCAGCGCCTGTTCCGCGACCTCAACCACGTCTACCGCGAGCACCCGGCGCTGTGGACTCTGGACAGCGACCCCAAGGGCTTCCGGTGGCTCAACGCCGACGACGCCGCGGCCAACGTCTTCAGCTGGGTCCGCAGCGACGACGCCGGCGACCTCGTGGCCTGCGTGGTCAACTTCTCGGCGCAGCCACACTCGACGTACTCGATCGGTCTGCCTCAGGCGGGCGTCTGGACGGAGATCCTGAACACGGACTCCACGGTCTACGACGGCACCAACACCTACGGGAACATGGGCCAGGTCACCGCGTACGACGTCCCGCTCCGCGGGTTCGAGGCGAGCGCTACGGTCGCGGTCCCGGCACTGGGTGCGGTCTGGCTGCACTGGGACCCGACGCAGCAGGTGGAGACCTCGGCGGGCGGGGAGGCCTGACCGGGTAGGGCCGACGGGTCAGGCGACCGACGACGCGGGAACGCTGTACGTGTCGCAGTCGCCGACCTTGGTCGCCGCGAGACCCTTCTCGCCCCAGTACTGGATCGACGCGATCGAGCCGTACGTCGAGCTGCCAGGTCCGACCTGCCAGCCGACCCGGAAGATCGCCGGGTTCGGGGCGAAGCCGTCGACGTGGTTGATGACCGCGAACGACAGGCAGTGGGCCTGGAGCTGTACGCGTCGGCTGTACTCGCTGTCGCTCCAGCCTGCGTCCCGTGCGTACGTGAGGATCTGACTGAGCGACTGCACGTGGTGGGAGTACTCGTGGGTGACGAGCTCTGCGCCGTAGAAGGTGCTTCCGATCGCGCTGGCCACGCCGGTGGGCGACACGTAGATTGTCGCGTCCATCGGGCAGTACATCGCGGTGACGGGGTCGCTCGTGTGGAGAGTGGTGCAGGGGTTCACGATCGTGTTGACGTAGAAGTAGACGGACGCCTCCCTGAACCTGATCTTGCCCGCCTCGATGACCGGGCTCCAGATGCTGTTCATACAGTTCACGTACGCGGTCAGCGCAGCCCGCGCCTCGTCGGCGTTCGTCGGCCTCGTCTGCGCCGGGCAGGCCCCAGTGATGGCCTCTCCGTAGATCGCGTTGGCGGTGAGGACCGTGGAGACCTTCGACCCCTTCGCGGTCTTGGTCGGCTGGGCCGTCGTGACGTCTTCGGTCGGGGTCGACGACGGCGTCGCCGCGGCGGTGCTGGGCGCAGCACTGGCTGAGGCGGACGCCGAGATGGACGGGGTCGCCACAGGAGTGCCGACGGTCGAGTCGGGGAGCGCGACCTGGTTCCAGGTCGTCGCGGGTTGAGCCGCGTATCCGAGGGTCGTGTAGCGCCAGATGCTCCCGAGGAGGGCCACCACGACGAGGACCGTCGCCGCGACCAGGACGACCCTGCGCCGCCGGTCCGTGGTGACAAGACGCTGCATCCGCTCGGTGGCGTCGCCGGACGACAGCTGGGGAGGGCGAGGCCTCCTGGTGTGGTGACGTTCGCGCGGGATCTCCACCTCGCGCTCGACCCGGAGAACGGCGCGGGCCGACTGCGGATCCACCGGCTTCCACCGGGACGCATCAGCGCGAACTGGCTCCTCGACGGGCATGGCTGCAACGGGCACGCTCGAGGCGATCTCGGAGGCAACGCTCACGACGGGAAGTGGGACGACTTCTGCGGGAAGGTGCCCGGGAACCGAGTCGAGCCATGGCGGTTCGGCGGGCGCCGCATCGTTGTACAGGTGGTACGAGCTGACCGGCGAGGCCGGTGCCGCGGCGAGCGGCAGCTGCACGACCGCTGCCCGTACGGCCGCGTTTCCCAGGTGGACGCGAGGTGTCGGTCCCATGACGAGGCCGGTCCGGGGCACGACGACGGCGACGACACCCAGTGCTGGGTACTCGTCGCGTTCGGCCAATCGGGAGCGCGCAGGCTTCACCGCCACACCCGGGCGGGTTGTCGTCACAATCAACCTCCTGCGCTACATCGCGTCACGGTACGGGCACGAGGGCTTGTCCGCCCCCACCATGAGTGGCCTCTCACGGGTGCGTATCCTGCAAGGAACCATGAATCCGAGGAGCGACCGTGAGCGAACGCACGATCAGGCTCGACGTTCCGCCGGATGAGGGTGACCCGGCCTCGTACCTGCGTGCCGCGTCGCGGCGTGCCGTCGAACAGGGTGCCGAGCGGGTCGAGCTCCTTGTCGGCACGACGGACGGGCTGCTGAGGCGGGCCGCCCACCGCGCCGGCTTCCTCCACGAAGGTGTCCTGCGGAAGGGCCGTACGTCAGCCTTGGGTTCGGAGGATGTGCACCTGTACGCGGTCGTCGCGGGTGACGATCACGAGGGTCCGGCGGGTTTCTCGCACGTCATGAACGCCGCGCTCCCCCGCACCCGCGTCATCGCTCACGCGCTGTTCCGCGACACGTCCGACCACGTGCTGCTGCTCGAGGTGTCGTACAAGAGCGACTGGGAGCTGCCCGGCGGGATCGTCGAGCCGCACGAACCGCCGCGCGTCGGAGCGGAGCGCGAGGTGCTCGAAGAGATCGGCCTCGTACGCGTGCTCGGCCAGCCGCTCGTCGTCGACTGGCTGCCGCCCTACCTCGGCTGGGACGACGCGGTCGAGTTCATCTTCGACGGCGGCGTGCTGATGCCGGACGAGGTCGCCGCCATCCGGCTCAGCGACGGTGAGATCAGCTCGGCCCACTGGATGACCGCTACGGAGGCGGCGTCGCGCCTGTCGCCGCTGGCGGCCCGCCGGCTGCTCTGGCTCGACGAGGTCCGACCCACGACGGCCACGTACTTCGAGGACGGACGACCGTTGGGTTGACCCGATCCTGGGTCACCAGGGACCCGACATGACAGAGCCACGACAACCCCCAAGTCGCGTTGTCGTGGCTCGTGATCATCCAGTCCCGTAAGGGATCTTTCAGAACAAGGCTGATGCTAATTCACGACGCGACCGGAGAACAGCCGGATCCGCAGGTTCGCATGTGTCGTACAGCTCGAGAAGCCGCTTACGCACGATGTCCTTCTCGTCGCCGGAGTGGCTGCGTACGGCTGCGACGAGCCGCGCGAACGCCGCCTCGAGCTGACCCGTCGCGGCTTCGAGGTCGGCCATGCCGAGCACGGCGTCGAGGTCGTCGGGGTTGGCGGCCAGCGCGGCGGCCGCTGCCTGCGGGTTGGCAGAGGTGACGCGGGACAGCAGCGCGGACTGCGCGAGGCCCGCCTTGGCGATGGGGTCGGATGAGCTGGTCGCCAGAAGGGCTTCGAACTCCCGCCGCGCCGCGGCGTAGTCCTCGCGCTCCATCGCGTCGTACGCGGCGACGTACCGCGGGTCGATCGTGGGCTCGGCGCCCTCGCCCACGGCTGGGGCCGCCGCCACGGGGGTGGCCTTGCCCACGATGCCGTACTTGGCGGCCATGCGGAGGAGCTCCTCGATGCGGACCCTGGCGTCCTCCTTCGGCAGCGTGCCCTGCCAGAGCGGGACGAGCTGGCCGCTCACGACGCCGGCGACGGTCGGTACGGCCTTGATCTGGAGCTCCGTCGCGAGCTGCGGAGAAGTGTCGACGTTCACTCGTACGAGCAGCCAGCGGCCGGCAGCCTCGTCGGTGAGGGCGGCGAGGTCCTGGCTGAGCCGCTCCTGCTCCGGGGCGCGCGGCGAGTAGAACTCGATGAGGATGGGGTGGCGCACGGAGCCCTGCATGGCCGCGTCGAAGGACGCGTCGTCGACCTCCGTCACGTAGCTGCCGGCGGGAGCCGGCGGGGTCGCCGGAGCTCCCAACGAGGACAGGTCGATAGCTCCACGTAGAGAGTGTGGTTGCGTCATGAGGCCATTCAACCAGCGTTCCGCGGTGACCAGATACAAGAATCCTCGCCATCAGGCGCTCGTCCTTGCGAGGATGGGGGCATGGCTCACGAACGTGCAGGACTTGTCGCCCTCCCCTCAGACCTGATCGACGTCGATGCAGTGGTAGCCGCCTACTACGACATCACCCCTGATCCGACCAACCCTGACCAGATGGTCGTGTTCGGCACGTCGGGCCACCGGGGCTCGAGCCTCGACGGTGCCTTCAACGACGCGCACATCGCGGCGACCACGCAGGCGATCATCGAGTACCGCGCCTCGCAGGGCATCACCGGCCCGCTGTACATCGCGAAGGACACGCACGCGCTGTCGCTGCCGGCCTGGCGTACGGCCATCGAGGTGCTCACGGCCCATGGCGTACATGTCCGCGCCGAGCGCGAGGACGAGTACACGCCGACGCCGTCCCTGTCCCGCGCGGTCATCGTGCACAACCGCGACAACGCCGGACCGCTCGCCGACGGCATCGTCGTCACGCCGTCGCACAATCCGCCCCGAGACGGCGGCTTCAAGTACAACCCGCCGAACGGTGGCCCGGCCGACACCGACGCGACGAAGGTCATCGCGGCCCGCGCCAACGAGCTTCTCGTCGACCCCGGACAGGTCCGCCGCACCCCGTACGCACAGTGCGACGTCGAGCGCTGGGACTACCGCAGCGCGTACTGCCTGGACCTCACCAACGCGATCGACCTCGACGCGATCCGCTCGTCCGGCGTGCGGATCGGGGCCGATCCCATGGGCGGGGCGTCCGTGCAGTACTGGGAGTACATCGCGGAGAACCTCGGCCTGAACCTCACCGTCGTCAACCCGACGGTCGACCCGACCTGGCGCTTCATGACGCTCGACCACGACGGCAAGATCCGCATGGACTGCTCGTCCCCGTACGCGATGGCCTCGCTGGTCCAGCAGCGCGACAAGTACGACATCGCCACGGGTAACGACGCGGACGCCGACCGCCACGGCATCGTGACGCCGGACGGCGGCCTGCTCAACCCGAACCACTACCTCGCGGTGGCGATCGGCTACCTGTACGAGCACCGCATCGGCTGGTCGCCGACCGCCGGCATCGGCAAGACGCTCGTCTCGAGCTCGATGATCGACAAGGTCGCCATGGAGCTCGAGCGGAAGCTCGTCGAGGTGCCGGTCGGCTTCAAGTGGTTCGTCCCCGGCCTCATCTCCGGCGAGCTCGGCTTCGGCGGCGAGGAGTCCGCGGGTGCCTCGTTCCTCACCAAGGACGGCCGCACGTGGACGACCGACAAGGACGGGATCCTGCTCGACCTTCTCGCCAGCGAGATCCTCTCGGTGACGGGCAAGACGCCGTCACAGCTGTACGCCGAGCTCGAGGCCAAGTACGGAGTCTCCTCGTACGCCCGCGTCGACGCGCCCGCCACCCGCGAGCAGAAGGAGAAGCTCGGCAAGCTCTCCCCCGCCGACGTGACGGCGACCGAGCTGGCCGGCGAGCCGATCACCGCGAAGCTCACGACAGCGCCCGGCAACGGGGCTCCGATCGGCGGCCTCAAGGTGACGACCGAGCATGCCTGGTTCGCCGCGCGGCCGTCCGGTACGGAGAACGTCTACAAGATCTACGCCGAGTCCCTCAAGGGTCCCGACCACCTCGCCGAGGTCCAGAAGGAGGCCCGCCAGGTCGTCGACGGCGTGCTCGGCTGACGACGCCCGCCTCGAAGACCCAGTGCTGGTACGGGATCGGCCCAGCTCTCATGCCACTGAGCACCCCGACCATGTCTGAGCACCGCACGTGGGCGGTGCTGTGATCGACTAGTGGTGCTCAGTCGAGTTTTGGCGCGGGAAACGCACCGCTCAGGTGCCGTCGTCCTCGACCTGGCGCCTCACGGCGATCGGTCGTACGCCTGAGCGCTGGATGACCTGCTCGATCGTGTGCTCCATCGTGAACGGGTCGTCGACGTACTTGATGTCACGGAGCCCCTGGTCCTGCGCGGCCGACTCGAAGACCAGGTGGCCGTAGTTGAACAGCGTGCCAAGGAACGGCTGATGGACGGTGATGTCGAGGATCCGCATCAGCGGGACGGTCGCGACGTGACGCTCGAACACCCCGTGGACACGGAACACGCGCAGGTTCGTCACGACGAACCGGTCCATGTGCAGCTCGTGGATCTGGAACAGCCCGATCACCGCGAGGGCCAGGCCGATGAGCATCATCAGCCACCAGCCCGGACCGGCGTAACCCATCATCAGCAGGAGGGCGACCCCGACGACGACCCAGCCGGCAGGGCCGAAGGCGGCCACAGGGGGTTTCGCGATCTCAACGATGACCACTTCACCGTCGTCGTGGAGCAGGTGCCGGTCGATGTCGGGACGCAGGTAGCTGGTCCGCCGGACCACGGGCTCAGCGAGCGGCGAGCGCAGTGAAGAACCGGACGATGGCATCGAAGGCCCCGACGAACGTCTTCACCGCGGCGGCGGCCTGCTCGGGTCGAGTGAACAGGTAGAACAGCACGAACGCAGCCACCAGCAGCCAGACTGCTTTCTTGATCCACGTCATGACCGCTCCCTTCACCCGGATCGGGTCCTCTTATCTTGCCTGACTGTACGACGCGCTCCCTGGACATCTTGAGCGTGTCGGTCACTGACCCCCTCGGCGGGCGCGCGAAACCCATATGACAGGCTGGGGACCATGAACACCGACCTCTTTGTCTGCATCGACCATGTCGGCCTCGCGGTACCGAACCTCGACGAGGCCATCAAGTTCCACACCGAGGTGATGGGCTGGCGCGTTCTCCACCGCGAGACCAACGAGGAGCAGGGTGTCGAAGAGGCCATGCTCGGAACCGGCGAGCAGGGCGCAGAGAACGCGCAGATCCAGCTCCTCGCTCCGCTGAACGAGAACTCCACGATCGCCAAGTTCATCGCCAAGAACGGCCAAGGCATCCAGCAGCTCGCCTACCGCGTCAAGGACATCGACGCCGTCTCCGAGGCGCTCAAGGCCGGTGGCGTACGCCTGCTCTACCCGGAGCCCAAGATCGGTACGGGCGGTTCGCGGATCCAGTTCGCCCACCCCAAGGACACCGGCGGCATCCTGCTCGAGATCGTCGAGCCAGCCGCTCACTGATACTCAGCGTCCGATATGCCGGGCGGGAGAACCGCTACGAGGTAGCCTTCGTAAAGACCCCACCCGTCCGGCACGAGGAGCGGCCGTCATGAACGACGACTACGAGGACCCCGGTCTCGGCATGTTCGATGATCGCGCGACTGTTGTCGGAGGCTTCCCGAACGCCGTGCTCGGCTACGACAAGAAGGAAGTCGACGATCATGTGCGCAAGCTCGAACGCCAGATCCTCGACCTGCGGCGCCAGTTCCGCGAGCAGACGACCGAGCACGAACTGCTGAAGTCGCAGTCCACCGCCACCGACCTGAGTCGGTTGACCGGCCACGCCTCCGTACTGCTCAACGCCGCCGAGTCTCAGTCCGACGAGCTCAAGAGCACGGCGCAGATCGAGGCCCTGGGCATCAGGGAGTCGGCACGCCGTGACGGCGAGGAGCTCCGTGCGGGCGGTCAGCAGGAGGCCGACGACCTCCGCGCGACAGCGATGGCCAATCTGCGCCGCCTGCGGGACAAGCAGTCCGAGGAGCTGAACGCCACGTTGGCCGCCGCCCGCCAGGAGGCCGAGCAGGTCGTGAGCTCCGCGACCCGCCACGTGGAAGCCATCCTCCGCCAGGCGAACCAGCAGGCGGCCGCGATCATCGCCGCCGCCGAGGCGGACGCCGCGCGCATCGCCGCCGAGGCGCAGGCCATCGCGGACCAGGCCAAGACGACCGCCGCGCAAGCGGCGAGCGACGCGCACGCACAGGCCGCGAGCCTTCTGGCCGACGCCACGACCCAGCACGCCGCCGCCACGAAGCAGCTGGCCGAGGAGACGGGGGCCGCCGCGCAGATCCGGGCGGCAGCCGGACAGGACGCCGAGAACGTACGGATCCAGGCTGTACGGGAGGCCGAGCAGCACCTCGCGGCGACCCGGGCAGCAGGCGCCCAGCTTCGTGCACGGCTCGACGCCGAGGCCGAACGGCGCAAGGACCAGCTTGTCGCCGAGATCGCCGCCCTCGCCAACCAGAAGAAGGCCATTCAGACCCAGCTCAGCCAGATCGTGGGCATCGGACGCCAGGCGGCGGTCGCCAGGAGCGACGAGACCGAGACGGAATGGCCCAGCGCCCTGTACCCGCAGGATGAGGACCTTCCCGCCGCAACCGAGGAGTCCGAGCCCTCCGCAGCGAAGACAGCCAAGCGCAAGCCACGTACGAAGCAGGCACCTGGGCCTGAGGACACCGACGTCGAGCAGCCCCCCGACGGCGAGCCCGTCGACGATGGCGACTCCCCCGACGACGACGTGGAACGAACTGTGATCCGCGAGAGAGAGAATCAATGACGCAGGGCGAAGTCCCAGAACCCGTGGTCGAGGATCAGGCCGAGAACATCCCGGTCCTCGGAGTCGACGCGAGCGCGGAGACGCAAGCGGCCGTCGAAGGCCACAGCACCGGCTCGCGGTTCCAGTGGCCCGTCACGGCTCTGCGTCGCATGACCACGCGACACCTGGCCAATGACCCTGTGGAGGTCGTGACCCCTCCGCCGCCGCCGGCGCCCAGCCAGAGCGCGACCGACATCACCATCAGGCAGCCTTTCGCGTTCGGCTTCTACGCCACCATCGGTGCGCTGGTCGCGATCGGGTTGGCGTATGCGCTGATCTCCCTGAAAGCCATCCTCCTCATCGTCGTGCTGAGCCTGTTCATCGCCTTGGGGCTCAACCCGATGGTCGAGTGGCTCACCAAACACCGGCTTCCTCGCGGCCTCGCGGTGGTCGCTGTGATGCTCGGCGTGCTGGTCGTGGTCGGCCTCGGAGCCACCGCCCTGCTCCCTGTCGTGACCGACCAGGCGACAGCTCTGTACAAGAACGCCCCGACCTACATCCAGGCGATGCGCGAGAACCAGCAGATCGCCAACCTCGACGCGCAGTACCACTTCATCACCCGCTTGCAGGACCTGCTGACGAACGGCAACCTGCTCAACACCCTGTGGAACGGACTGCTGGGATCCGCCGCGGTCGTGGCGAACGCCCTGTTCTCGCTGATCGTGACGGTGGTGCTCACGGCGTACTTCCTCAGCAGCCTTCCCGCGATCAAGACCACCATCTATCTGCTCTCCCCAGCATCGCGCAGGCCTCGCGCCAAGTACCTCGCCGACGAGATGTTCACCCGGATCGGCGGCTACGTCACGGGCATGACGATCGACGTCGCCATCGCGGGAGTCGTGTTCTTCATCTTCCTGTCGTTCGTCGGGCTCCCCCAGTACGCGCTGGCGCTGGCGTTCATGGTCGCGCTCCTCACGTACATCCCGCTCATCGGCGGCATCACGAACATCATCGTCGTCAGCCTCATCGGCCTGTCGGTGAGCCCGCCGGTCGCACTCGTCTGCCTCGCCTTCTGCATCCTGTACCAGCAGTTCGACACGTACTTCACGCAGCCACGACTCATGGCTCGCCAGGTGAAGGTGCCGGGCGCGCTCGTCGTGGTCGCGGCCCTCGCGGGCGGCACCACGCTGGGAATCCCCGGTGCCGTCATGGCCGTACCGGTCGCTGCTGCGCTGTTGCTCGTCTACCGGGAGGTCATCCTCCCGGCGCTCGACGCCCGCTGACGCCTAGAACAGACGGTCCTCGCTGCTGTCGTCGAGGCCCCGAAGGGCGTCGTAGTCGACCGTGACGACGCTGATCCCGCGATCGGCGGCAAGCACGCGCGCCTGAGGCTTGACCTGCTGCGCGGCCAGCACGCCGCTGAGCGTCGCGAAGCGCGGCTCCCGCCGCATGAGCTCCAGGTAGCGGGTCAGCTGCTCCACGCCGTCGATCTCTCCGCGCCGCTTCACCTCGATCGCCACGTAGCCGCCGGTGGCGTCGCGACAGACCAGGTCCACGGGTCCGATCGGTGTGTAGTACTCGCGCTGTACGAGGGTCCAGCCCTCGCCGAGCGCCGAGGGGTTCTCCGCCAGGAGCGCCTGCAGATGCTTCTCGACACCGTCCTTCTGCAGCCCGGGGTCAAGGCCGAGGTCATGGCTCGAGTCGTGGAGCACCTCGGCGATGGTGATCTGGAGCGTGTCCCCCGAGGTGTTCCGCACCTCCCACACCTCGCTCACCGCCTGCGCGACGTCCGTGGCCGCCTCCCCCGCCACTCGTACCGTCAAAGTGCACGGCGCACTCATCCAGTTGAGGGGCTTGTACGCCTTGTCGTCGGCGTGGACGGACACGGACCCGTCGGCCTTGACCACGAGGAGCCTCGGCGCCATCGGGAGATGAGCTGTCAGCTTCCCGGCATAGTCGACCTGGCAGCGAGCGATCACGAGGCGCACCCGGACAACGTACTGTCACGCCCCCTCGTCTGTCGCTTCGGCCCGAGTGGCGGGCTCGTCCACGTCGCCAAGGCTCCCGAACCACAGGTGAAAACCCTCGATCTGCCGACCTCGTCAGAGCTTGTAGCCGATCGTGCGCAGGAGCGCCCGTCGGGCGGCGACGTCCTCGTCGGTCTCGACGCCGATCGGTGGCTGACCGTCGACCACGCCGACCACGCCGCGGCCCCGCGGAGTGACGGCGACCAGGATGTCCACGGGGTTCGCACTGGCGCAGAAGATCGTGCACACCTCCGGAACGGCCTTGACCGGGTTCAGGACATTCAGCGGGAAGCCGTTCCGCAGCAGGATCACGAAGGTGTGGCCGGCGCCGATGGCGGACGCGTTCCGGGTCGCCATATCCACCAGATCAGGGTCGTTCCCGGAGCGACGAACCAGCCGCTGGCCAGACGCCTCGCAGAAGGCGACTCCGAAGAGGAGCGAGGGGCTGACTCCGACCAGGGCCTCGTGGAGGTCATCCACCGTCTTGATGAAGTGGGCCTGCCCCACGATGACATTCACATCGTCGGGCTTGTCGATGGGCACTACGTCCCAGGACAACGTCGTCTCGGTCATCACCACATCGTGTCACGGCCGGTTTCAGCTCGCTCCATCGTGTCGACGAGCGGGGGCTGGGACATGGTCCCGGACGACCCCTGGCGCCACGCCACACCCTCTGACGGACGCCGAGCCCATACAGACCAGATGATGACGGCCAGGCAGGC
>Ga0182021_10009633_pt1 | contig 11449 bp, 17 predicted proteins | sample 612E3MmetaG_FD_120493 | JGI IMG/M metagenome (GOLD analysis project Ga0182021, IMG submission 120493) | Permafrost microbial communities from Stordalen Mire, Sweden - 612E3M metaG (Illumina Assembly) | ecosystem: Environmental > Terrestrial > Soil > Wetlands > Permafrost | place: Sweden...
CCAACGTCAGCTCCTTGACGATTTAGCGACGTGGGGTCGTGTATGGTGAAGAAAATCTCTAAAATTTCTTTGTAACTAATTATTTTGGGGTCATAAAATATCTGTGCTGCTTCAGCATGCCCCGTTGTACCCATAGAAACCTGTTCATATGATGGATTAAGTATTGTGCCGCCAGTGTAACCAGGCTCAATTCGCTCCACGCCTTTAATTATACTGTAAGCGGCTTCCGTGCACCAGAAACATCCGGCGGCAAGTGTTGCAACCTCCAAATTTTTATTATCGTTAGGTTGTTGGCTCATTTTTCATCTTTCCTAAAAAATTAGTTAATGCCTGTTTTAATGCTAGTAGCTTTGAACTTAATTGTTTGTGGCTGGCATGGCACAATAACTAATCTTAAGCAAAAACAGTTGTTCAATTATCATTTCTGTTAAGAGAATGCTCCGGCTGCGTTGGGAGCGTTCTCAGGCACCATTTGGGTGATATCCCAGTACTCAACAATTTTGTCACCGCTGAAACGGAAAAGATGCACTTGCCTTAGCCCTCCAGCACTTGGATTGGAACCTGCGACTATAGTATGTACCGCAACTATGTCTCCGTCAGCAAGAACCTGCCTTATATTGAGCTTAAAATCAGCCGTTGACCCTTTAATTATTCCCTCTGAACCTTTTTTTTGCACTGCAATCATAGCGTCAATTAATTCGTTCACGCCGCCAACTACGTATGGATTATGGGTCTTGCAGTCAGGGGCAAAGAATCGCAATCCATCTTTTGGTCTGCCCGAACCAATTAAACTGAGAAATTCAACGGCAATTTCCTTTCGCGCCTTATTTACATCGTCTTCAGGTATCTTAAAAAGTGTTACACTTTCCATTTGTGTCACCTAAAAAATTGAGCCAGTGAGATTATTAAAATGTTTTGGCAAGTCACCATTGGCTTAAGCAAGCGGAATCCATTTTACTATCTGCACCATTTAGGCAAATAGCAAAAATTTCTCCACGTGAGAGCTACCATGGACAACCAAAAACCTAATAATTCGCTGAGCAAAATCAAAGTTACTCCTTTGGCCGCGGAAAGTTTTGGTGTCCGCTCAATGTGTACTCTAGTCCAAACGCCTGATGTGAAGGTGCTTTTGGATGCTGGTATCTCTCTTTGTCCTCACCGTTTTAGTTTGCCGCCTCACCCTCTTGAGTTTCAAATAATCAGCAAATTACGTAAAAAAATAGCAGAAGTTGCGGACGGTGTAGAGGTGGTGACGATTAGCCATTATCATTTTGACCATCATACTCCCTCATTCGAGGATTGGGTAGTGAACTGGACAGAAGCAAACGAAACCGCACGGCGAATCTACCAAGATAAAACTGTGTTGATGAAGAATCCGAAAGAAAAAATTAATACGAGCCAGAGACAGCGCGCGTGGGTTTTTCAAAAAACAGGGGGCAAATATGCTAAAAAACTGGAGGTATCTGATGGAAATACATTCACTTACGGAGAGACGATTCTGCGTTTTTCTGAAGCAGTTGCTCATGGCTCAGAAGATTCAATGTTGGGGTGGGTGACCCTGGCAACTGTTGAATGTGAAGGTGAGCGGTTCATGTTTGCGCCTGATGTGCAAGGGCCAATGTCTGGTCATACACTCGAGTTGATTTTGAAAGAAGCCCCGACCATGATTATGTTGGGTGGACCACCATTCTACCTTGCAGGCTTCCGGGTTAAATTAGCTCAGTTGGAGCAAGGGTTGAGGAATTTGGAGAGCATCGTAGAGGCAGTACCCTTAGTTATTTTAGAGCATCACGCATTAAGAGATGAAGCATGGAAACAAAAAATAAATACAGTTTATCAGCATGCTTCCAAAGCTGGGCATAAAATAATGACGGCTGCAGATTACATAGGCAACGAAAACCTTTTCTTAGAATCCGTGCGCAAACAACTCTACCTTGATTATCCGCCTTCTTCCGAGTTTAAGCAATGGATGAAAACATTAAATAACAAAAAAATCGGTAAACCTCCAATTTAAAGATGAAAATGCTTGTTTGAATTTAGCTTAGCTGCCTTTTTTGCTTCGTTCGCGTTGATTGCTTTGGCGGAAATGGGCGACAAAACCCAGTTTTTAGCCATGTCCTTTGCTTCGAAACACAACGTTTACAAAGTAATTCTCGGCGTTTTCTTAGCCATCATAGCGAATTTTGCAATAACAGTGGCTGTAGGTCAATTCCTAACAACTATCGTGCCCATAGACATCATTTCCTTAGTAGCTTCGACTTCCTTCATCGGTTTTGGTCTATGGACCGTTAGAGGTGATAAACAAAAAGTCGAGAAAAAAAAAGTTTCACGGTTTGGCGTAGTTGCAACCGTTTTCACAGCCTTTTTCGTTGCCGAGTTCGGCGATAAGACTCAACTTGCAACAATTAGTTTAGCGGCACAATACCACAATGTACTTGGTGTTTTTGTCGGTGCAACCATAGGCATGTTGGTTGCTGATGGTGTTGGTATAATCGTTGGAGTTGTTTTTTGTAAACGGATTCCAGAGCGAACTCTTAAGTGGCTCTCAGCAGCAATATTTGTGATATTTGGATTAGTCGGGGTATACGAGGTTCTTTCGGTTAACATCGGATTAAGCTATACTGCATTGACTCTGCTTGTGTTAATTGTTATTTCTATATTTGCAATGTTCATTCTGGGTAGAAGACAACGTCAAATCGAAAGCTCTATGGAAAATGTTGTCCGTGATTATTTAGTTTCTTAAAAAACTGAGGGACATATCTCAATAAAATAGCAAATAATTGTTTCAAAAAATTTAGAAAGAAAGAAGAAAATGTCTTGTATTATGTAATTGCTAATTTTTTGGTTTCTTTCGGTTCCTTCTTCGGCAAGACGATTTCGAGTGTACCATTGTTTAGATTGGCTTTAGCATCGTCCGATTTGATTTTTTCAGGTAGTTGAATTCTTCTATAGAAAGTTTGTGCAGCCCGTTCACGGCGGATATAATTTTTATTCTTTTCTTCTTCTGACTGCATTTTTTTCGCATGAATCATGACTGAATCGTCGCTGACTTCAATATTTATGTCTTCCTTGTTAAAGCCCGGCAAATCCACAGCTACACGAAAATCTTTTCCACGATCCTCCAAATCCACGGATGGCATCATGATCTGTTTAAACGGCATCATTGGAAACGGTCTCTCGTGCATCCACTGTTTCCATCTTGGCGGCATAGCCCAGAAATCTGCAAATTCACGTTCAAAACGATCCATCATCCTATCAAAATCTTGTTGAACACCGTACGGTGCCATTTCTTGTGTTCCTTTCTTTATTTCATTAGCCTTCTTCTCTTTTCCACCATAATAATAGTACATTTTCTTTTTATCTTCAGACAAAAATAGTTCACCTCTAATTTTAAATCGAGTTCTACTCTTTGTTATTAACTTATGTGTCTGTGTTAAGCTAGCCTCATTATGAAACTTTCTTTGAAAAAATTCGTGATTGCATTATGCCTAAACAATATTTCAAATTGCTCTGTTTCTGAAATGTGCAAATCATTAGGAAAATTTAGATCCATACAGTTGGTGTTTAGTCAATTCGGCTTATTTTTGTTCCGCCAAAAATTGATTCATCATTTTTTGATTTGAAGTATCTGCATAACTTTTGTCCTTTCTCTGTAATTGAATATACCGTTTTGTTTCCAACAGTTTTTTCAGTGATTAGGTTCAAATTTATTAGAAAGTCAAAGTATTGTTTTGGAGCGCTCACGTTTAGGTGTGCTTTTCGCATTATTTGTTTTTGTGTTATTAGATCCCAACTATCTAACACCTTAATTACGGCGAGGTAAATTTCCATTCTTGAAAGCCCCAAAGCGTTCGCCTTGACCAAAAATCAAACTCTCAATTATTAAGGCTTCCTATTAAATAATCAATGTAAACGTTTTGGCACATGAAAACTCAATAAAATGATAAAATTTTATTAAATAAACAAAATAGGAATAGCGGAAATCTCGTTCTATCAGTGGATTTTTTGTAACGGCACATTCTATTTTAAGTATATTCTCGAAAAGTAAAGCCGCATTTGAGGCAGCGGAAAAACTGAGTCGAAGATTCATCTGATCCTCTGGTCTGTACTTGCCAAACATTAGCTGTGTTATTTTCGCATCTGGGGCAATCAATATGGATTGTTGGCAATATGCTGAGTTGTTCTTCTTTTCCAATCACAACGACCAACTGTTTAGGATGATGCTCGATGATTTTGCTGCTGAGCTTCACTTCATCAACTGAATGTTCTTTTTTATATTTGCATTTAGTACACACTAACATGACTAAACTTTGCTTTCCTGAACTAACTTTCCTCAACACAAGGCGCGAACCTCATTCTGCACAAAATTCCATTTAGTATCTCTACTCATCAAAAGTTATAATTTGGGAAAATAACGGTTAACTTGACGCAAGCTAAAAGATTTTGGAAGAGAGAGAGGAACATTACTTTTTCGCATGCGCTTAGGGTTAAACGTTGATTTACCAACCGCTTCCGGATCAGACCTTAAGCGTTTATTGAACCTAAATGCAGGTTTCGCCTTAAATAATGATGTGACTGTAGTGACACTACAACAGCAATGTAATGTTTTACTCTTAAAAAAATTACTGGCTTCTCCTTGGTTTAAGCATAACCACAGCTTTCCTCATATCCAGCGGTGTATAAATTGTGAAGAAAGTTTTCAAATCAGGATCCAACTCCTTTATCACCATAGTAGAAATATAACGCACTCCACGCAGTTTACTTATCATTTCTTCCAAATCGGTCTCACCTTCAGCTATCGCCAACTTTGCAGCTTCTAATGCAATAGCCGTATTGTAAACCGCTTGCTGGGGTTCCATTTCACAATCTGGCGTCCTTGGAATAACCGCTGACTTAAAATTTGATAGATCAAATAGCAAGGATATTACCTCTTTTGAAACAAAAGGTGCATCAAAAGGCAAAAGCAATGAGTATTTGCCTTGAGCCGCCTCAAAACCCACTGAGGCACCCGCCAATATCCCTTTTGGCTCATAATCGTTAATGACAAACCTAACCGTGGGTGGAACAATTTTACTGTACAAATCCACGCGGTCCTGAGAACTAGTTACAACGATAACTTCTTCAGCAACACCTTTAACCGCGCCAACAACGCGAGTCAACAAAGGCTTGTTGTCTAATTTTAATAGACCTTTATCTTCCTCAAACCCTTTTGATGAACCACCAGCTAGAATAATCGCTGATTTATCCAAATTATCATCTCCACTTCCCAAATTGTACACATAAAGTGTACTTTAAGGTTTGCATCCTTAAATTTGCAATTAAAAAAAAAGATTGGCTAGTCTACTTCATCATTTTCTATCTTTTTAGCCATTTCAGCAAGTATCTTTGTGAATGGATGGTCAGGTTTATCTTGAACAAAGATCAAGTTTCCTTCAGCTCGTAGAATTTCACAGAAACACGGAACCATCCCCAGCATCGGCACTTGGTAAACAGTTTTTACTTTACTGCTGATTTCTGTTTTCTTTGCGGTTGCAGAGGGGTCAATTACTTTGTTTAGCACCAAACCCGTTTTTTTCTCAAATAGGTTATAGAGCTCTTTTAGCATGCGTTTTGTTCCGTCTACATCTGACCTGTCTCCCGTTGTTGCTACAACTACGTAGTCAGCCGCTACAATAGCGTTTATTGAGGAGTACTGTAATCCTGGGCTTGTGTCAAGGAACAAGTAATCAAATTCTTGATCTTTAATCAGTTTTTCTCGAAGCGCCAAAAGTCTGCCTAGAGCACGCATCTCCCATTTTCTATCTTTTGACGACATGTCTCGGATTGCGTCAGTGGATGGATTTGCTAATCCGGCGAAGAACTTGCCGTTCCCAGGAATCCTGCTGCTTAAATCCACAATAACTTTGGTGATGTCGCAGTTGTTGTCGTTTAAGTAATCGTTAAACCAGACTTCAGAGTTTTCGGCTTTCAGGATTGAGAATAAGCTTGGAGCTCGAAAGTCAAGATCAAAAATGCATACTTTTTTGCCAGCTTTAGCAAAAGTAGCGGCTAGATTTACTGATAGAAGTGTTTTTCCTGTGCCTCCTTTGTAGGAGTGTACTGCGATAATTTTGCTCATATTTTTCAACTCTGCGTTTCCCTTTCAATATAAAAGTAGGCTTTTCTTCCGTTTCGCTCTTTCTTTACGTAACCCATTATTACCAGTTGATTGAGATATGCGCTTTCAACCGCTCTGGCACGTTTTGTTTGAGCTGCAATTTCTTCAGCTGTAGCTTTTTCACATCGACAAATGCTCATGGCGGTCTTGCGGAGGTGGTCTGGCATAGAAAGAAGGGTCATTACATCCAAGGAAGCCTCAGGCAATGCAGCATTAGTCCTGTGGTTGTCACCGCTGTTCTTTTGTATTTCAATCAGTATTTCCATTTTTGCATTTAGTTTCTCGAGGCTCTCTTCGATTTTCTCAAAAATGTTCGAATACTTTTTTATTGCATCTTGATCTTTAATTCGAAATACCCCCGATTTGTTTTACAAGTGTACAGTTGGCTTTATGTACTTAGCGCTTTATTAAGGTCTTTGAAACAACAATACTGCTTAAAAATACTGAGTTGAAATCAATAAACAAATCAAAAGTTATTTTTTAAAATGATTAATATAAAAATTATTTCAAAAATTTGGTGATGAGAAATTTTAGTTAGAAGGGGACGGGTGCTTGTTCCCGTGATTCTTCTATGATTGGCAAGACTTCTTTTAGTTCTTTGAAGTATTTTAGAACCGTAATGCCGTGTTGTGTAACAGCGTAAACGACTCGACGTTTGCCGACTGTACGTTCTTCAACTAAGCCTTGCTTAATGAGGTAGTCTAAATACTCTTTCAGGACACTACAGTTAACATTTGCTTTATACATTACGTGCGTTAATTTTAGTGGTTCTCTATGAGCCAAGACCGACAGAATATCAACATACATTTCCAGTTTTGAACGACGCACTTAATATTCCTCTTTTTGTATTGAATATTGCGATTTTATATAAATCATTTATGTACTGATAATCTATGGTCAAGTCCATTATTGCAGCTAATTATCTTGTTTTTTGATGGCTCGGTTTAACACATTTAATCTATTTTCGAATGCGGTAACCATGTCATCTATCAATATTTGACGCAATTCTGTCGGCAATTCATCGATTTTTGATTGGAAAGCGCTTGCTAATTTTGCTTCTAATTCTTTTCTATCTTTTTCTGCAAAATCTTTCATTTTCCTTTACTCCAAATATTATCAAAACACAATAGCAAGGGCTATTTAACTAACTTATGAATTGAATCTATGAATTTAAAATTAGTACTAAAACAAAACATCTAATTTCATCACGTTTTTATTTTAAAAGCTAACGAATAAGCGTAAAATAGGATGTTATATACAATCAGTTGATTTTATTTAAATAATTTGAAAAGTAGTTGTAGCTATTTACCAGTCACAAAACCATTTAACTTCCAATGACAATAATGATGCGGCAGAGTACAGCCCACTCGATACGTGATGATATAATATTTTTTTAGGAAGTTTTGTGATGTTGCTTTCTGTTAAAGATAAATCTTTGAGTGTATTCTTGACAAATGGTTATGTTTTAAATGATCAAGTCAGAGCTGAATGTTGTGAAAGTTGCAAGTCAACGTACGATGTTTTAACAATTAATTATAACAATCCAAATCTCATGTTGTATGGTTGCAAAAGCACCAAATGTAAACATAGGCTTCTACGCTTAGACTTTAACAAAGAATCGCAACAAATGTTCGCTATTCCATCTTTCGAAGAAAAACATCATAGCTTAACGTAATTAGCATCAATCTTTCCAGATAACTTCTGTACACTACTTACATTAACCCATCTGTGCACGTCGATTTCTCAGCTTTCTAATACGCCCTTTATTATGTCACTATTTCCATTTCACTAGGATATTTTCGTTGTCCGCGGATGAATAGCGTTCCATTGTCTTCTTTCAAAATCAACCCATGTTTATCAATAACAGAACGAATATCCTTTAGACTTCTCGCGTCCAGAGCCACATTTATTCGAAGCTCAAATTCATTTTTATAAGTGTTGTTTGGACTTAAGGAAATGCTGCTTATGAACGCGTCTGGTATACACTGGCATATCTCTCTGAAAAGTAGTACCGCTTCGCGTCTCCGCATGAAATTATCGCGCAAATAACACTTTATAATGCGGTGACTTTAATTGAATTGCTGTCAGGCTCAATTAAAAAATCGATAATCAAAGCATCAGCTTATACATCATTTTTAACACAATAACCATCAAAAATTTACTCAAATAACAAGTAACTGCAGGTTCTTAAATAATTGATAAATAACTGCATAATAAATTAGCGTAATTTATATGAATTGAACAAAAAAATGATTGGGTTAATTGCCCGATCTGCACAAGGCTAAAAATCGTTTGCAAGTAATCGTTAAGTAAAAGCTGAAACTTAAAATGTTTATGAAACAGGAGCCTTTCATGGATGTTTAACCTCACAGCTCTACTGATTGGAGCGGCAATAGTTGGCATTTTGCATATGTCAGCTCCAGACCATTGGGCTACTCTTTGCCTGTTAAGTCAATCATCCAAATGGAGTCGAAGAAAACTTTTTAACATATCTCTAATCACCGCAACGGGTCATGCGATATTTTCAGCGCTTTTGGGTTTTGTAATAGTGTTGGTTGGGCTTATCTTTTCAAGTTTGATTACTTTCTATCTTTCCCTGTCAATTGGAGCGATAATGGTTGGGTTCGGGTTATTGATTGGATTTAGGTCTCTTTTGCAAAGGGAGAAGCGTGAAGTTACCCCAGAAGAGAAATTGTCAGAGCAACAGAAAAGCGAGAGTAACAGTCGGCTTGGCGGAATCGGCTATTTTGCTGTGTTTGGTGCTGCGCTGTCGCCAGACATTAGTATCACTCCTGTCTTTCTAGCTGCTGTTCCTATCGGTCTCGTTTTTGCGTCTTACCTGTTTTTTGTATTTGTTGTAGCTTCAATTCTTTGTCAGGTGTTGCTTGTCCAAGTTGGGATAAGAGGGCTTGCAAAAATATTTGAACATGTTCCAGAGAAGTACAATGATGCGATAGTGGGCTTTGTCATATCCTTAATTGGACTCTACATCATAATTACAGCTTAGAAACCAGGCATGCCAAAACTCTCAAAAAAGAAAGATTCGTGAAGATTAATAAAAAAACGAAAAAGCAAAAAGTTATTTTAGATTGTTAAAGAAGTACCAAACCATTTTTCGAACCATTCTTCAAACGCTGAAAGGCATTCTTTGCGCCAAGCCGCTTCTCCAGAGTCTTCTTTCACGATGCTAGCCAGTTCCAAGCGGTGAGTAATTTCTTCTTTTGCTTCTTGCAAAAGTGCTTCAATATCATCAAGCATATCGTTACCGCCAGCGGAATAATCTTTCACAGATGCTTTTAAAAATGCTCTTTTTTGCATAATTAATTGTTCAATTTTACCTTCAGCCGCCATTACATTATCCCCTTTCATAGCTTAACTGTCGGCCATATCTAAAATAAGGTTTTGTGCGCAGACCCTAAATTATATTCAAAGTCTTTCACATTACTGATGCTGCAAAACTGAAAATAATTAAAAGAACTCCAATAATCATTAAAAACAAACCAATATTTCTGTCGCGACTCCCATGTTGATATGACGCTTGATTTGCTTGTTTTGTATTAACTTTTGAATTCTTTTTCAAAAGGGCATGAATTTGGCATGTGAGGCAAAATGGCAACCCTATAACAATGAAAATTATTCCCAATACAAAAAGAAAAATTTCAATGATTACTATTTAGAGATTTGGAAAATAAAAGATTATGCTTGATTTTCTGCGGCTAAAGTTATTTTATCATGTTAAATTATTTCCTAAAAAATTGAATCCATTTGTTAAGGGTTGGACTATTGCTGATCCCAAAATCTCAATGCAAAATGTCCTGGAACTTGGCAAATGAAAAGTAGTTTTCTGCTGAACTAGCTTCGAAAGTTATTTGACTGCTCGTTCCTGCATTTATGGGAGAGATGACTGCGTCCCAGGCACGTTGGCTGGATAAACTAATGTGACAGCGGTCATTTGTATTTCAACCAAAAAGTTCAATTTCATATTCAAAATGACAATATTTAGGCTCAAGTTCGTAATCTAGACCGATCCAATTTAAAGAACCTTCCATCATTTCCCTTCCTCGTTTCAACCTGCTTCCTTCTATATTCTTCAAACGGAACCCTATTTTGTTTTGTTCATTTACTATTTTCGCCGATTGTGCCGTTACATCGGCCCAAGCACCGATTTCCTCATCAACCAGCCTCAAACCTTCTGAATCAGAGTAAGTCCTAAAGAAATGCGCGCCTTGTTCGTTTAGTATAAAAACTTTAGCTAGATTGGCCCGCTCAAGTTGACTGAAGTTCAGTTTCACCTGAATTCGGTTTCTGTCAATATTATAAGTGACAATAACGGTGCCTTTGTGTGGGCTTTTCATAAAACTTGACTTTATTCCAAACTTAAAAAGTAAGCCTCTCACAATTAAAACTGGTTGAACAAGACGCTTATGCCTCTGATACTGCAAGCAAAAAAAGTCAGATAACGTTCGAATTCCGGGAATTTTAAGTTTGAAACTTTTTAGTCGATCTCTATTTACCATATCCATGAGAAACTCTTTTCGAATTTCTATAATGTCTCCTAGCCTACGAACATAAAGTGAGGATGAGCCTGAAAAGACTGTTTTGTCAGAGTATTTAGCGATCGGGACCCCAAACCCTGTTCCTTCCCCAATAACGTCAATTCCATCACATGATAAAATCAAGCCTTTCTGTAAATCGGATATTTTCATGTTTTGTGGATTAGTATTGGAATAAACTCTGAGAACCAATGAATCCGAGACAGTTAACTTATGATGGGTCGCAGGTAAAAAATGAGAGTTTTCACTTTTAGCCGACATTTCTACCATACCGAAACCTTAGAGTAATATTCTTCAAGTTTGAATGATCAGACTATTTAATTATTCTATCAGGTTTTTTCCATACCGATTTAACCGAATAATGACCAGTTAAGAATAAAATAGAAGATTACACCCAAGGACAGAGTAAATAACCACATAATGGAAGTGGCACGGATAAATTTTCTTTTAGGCGCACAAAACTTGGTTGTTTGCCTCAAACGCCATGAAGCAACAATCCAGATACCTAAGATAGCAGTTGCCGTTCCTGCATTAGCATGAAAAGGCAAATTCATAGCCAGATGAAGGCTACAGGCCAAAGGGAGGTTTCTCTTGTGACTCCAGATAGCCGTTTGACGCGAGTTGACAGCCAAAGGCTTGAAGTTGGCTACAACGTTCAAACATCAGTTGATGCAAAGCAACATCTCATTGTCGATTATGACGTGTTAAATATATCGACTGATCATCATCAGCTCACCAG
>Ga0182021_10009634_pt1 | contig 11449 bp, 11 predicted proteins | sample 612E3MmetaG_FD_120493 | JGI IMG/M metagenome (GOLD analysis project Ga0182021, IMG submission 120493) | Permafrost microbial communities from Stordalen Mire, Sweden - 612E3M metaG (Illumina Assembly) | ecosystem: Environmental > Terrestrial > Soil > Wetlands > Permafrost | place: Sweden...
GGGCGGGATGGTGTGACCATCTGCATGTTCGGAGAAGGTGCCACGAATATTGGCTATTTCCACGAAGCGGTGAACCTGTCCAAGGTCTGGAATCTGCCGGTGCTGTGGGTGTGCGAGAACAACAAGTACGGGATGGGCACGGATGTCGTGCGTGCCTCGGCGGTTTCCGAGATCCAGCAGAAAGCCGAAGGCTATGGCATGGCTCATCTGCGCGTGGACGGTATGGATGTGCTGGCGGTCTACGACGCGGCAAAAAAGGCCATCGAGGCCGTCCGCAGCGGGTCCGGGCCGATGATGCTGGAGATCATGACCTATCGCTTCCGCGGTCATTCGATGGGTGACCCGGAACGGTACAGGAAACAGGAAGAAGTGAAGAAAATGGAGGAACAGGACCCGATCATGCTTTTCCGGGCGTACCTGGTCAACCACAGGACTGCCTCCAACGAAGCCCTGGACGAGATCGATGCCCGGGCTGAAGCGGATATTGTCAAGGCGGTTGAATTTGCCGAAGCCAGCCCGGAACCGGCGCTCGACAGCCTGTTTACAGACGTTTATGTGGAGGAGGTGTAACATGGCCAGGATCACCATGCGTGAGGCAATCTCCCAGGCCATGTGGGAGGAAATGGAACGCGACCCGAAGGTCTTCATCCTGGGGGAGGAAGTGGGTGTCTGGGGGGGGTCATATGCGGTGACGAAGGGTTTTTATGACCATTTCGGGGGGGAGCGCGTGAGGGATACTCCCATTGCTGAAGCAGCCATCATCGGCGCGGCCATCGGGGCAGCCATGACCGGCCTGCGCCCGATCGCAGAACTGATGACGATCAACTTTGCCTTCTCAGCTTTTGATCACATTGTCAACGAGGCAGCCAAGTTGCATTATATGTTCGGCGGTCAGTTCGTCCTGCCGCTGGTCATCCGGGCGGTGGGGGGAGGCGGGCGCCAGTTGGGTGCCACCCATTCACAGACACCGGATGTCATTTTTGCCCATTTTCCCGGCCTGAAAGTGGTTTCGCCGGGCACACCAGCGGATGCCAAGGGCTTGCTCAAGTCCGCCATCCGCTCCAATGACCCGGTGCTTTTCATCGAACACGCCACCATGTACCAGGTGCGGGATGAAGTGCCGGATGGTGATTATGTCATCCCCATCGGCAAGTCGAAGGTCCAGCGCCTGGGAAAGGATGTCACCATTGTCACCTATTCCAAGGGGCTGGAGATCTCCATGAAGGCAGCTGACGAGCTGGCCAAGGATGGCATCCAGGCTGAGATCGTTGACCTGCGTTCGCTGCGACCTCTCGATATGGATCCGGTGCTCGAATCCTTTATGAAGACCAACCGGGCGGTGATCGTGGAGGAAGGTTGGAAGTCCTACGGGGTGGGTGCCGAAGTTTCCGCGCGCATCTACGAGCAGGCCTTTGATTACATGGACGCTCCGGTAGTGCGAGTGGCCCAGAAGGAAGTGCCGCTGCCCTACAACCGGACGTTGGAACAATTAGCGCTGCCGCAGCCTGCGGACGTGGTCAAAGCTGTCCGGGAGGTGCTGTAATGGCAGAGACGATCAATATGCCAAAACTGGGCTTTGACATGGCGGAAGGCAAACTCATCCGCTGGCTGAAGAAGGTGGACGAGGCGGTCAACAAGGGAGAGGTGCTGGCCGAGATCGAAACCGATAAGGCGACCGTAGAAGTGGAATCCCCGGCAGGCGGCGTGGTGCGCCGGCTTCTTGTGGACGAGGGAGCCATCGTAGCAGTGGGGTTACCCATTGCCATTGTCGGCATGCCAGATGAGAATATCGAAGAACCGGCAGCGCAGGCTATAAAAATCACGCTACCGGAAGCTGGTGATCATCCGGACCTGATTCCCACTCCCGTCCTTGCACCCGTCCCGACTACGTCAACCCCGGCTCCATTAACAGCAGGGGTTCCGGCGACATCCATGGCTTCCCAGGTTCAGGAACTACCGGGCAAGGCCAGCCCGCTGGCAAAACGCCTGGCGCGCGAGAACAAGATGGATCTGGGAAACATAAAAGGCAGCGGTCCGGGAGGCAGGATTGTGCGGCGGGATATCGAGGCCCTGCTGGCGGCCGGCCCTAACATGCTGCAATCCGGCAACCCGACCCCCACCCTCCGAGCAGCTCATGCCGATGAGACGGTGAGTCTTTCCCGGCTGCGCCTGGCGATCGCCCGCAGGATGGTCGAGTCGAAGGCGAACGTTCCACACTTTTATGTGACCCATGAATACAGGATGGATGCCCTTCTCGAAATGCGCAAGCAGTTTAACGCCATGCTACCGGATGAGGAAAAAGTCTCCATTAACGATTTTATCGTCAAGGCAGCCGGGCTGACCCTGCGGCAGTTCCCCAACCTGAATGCAACGTTGGATGGTAGTTCGGTCGTCCGCCACGGGGCGGTTAATATCGGTGTCGCTGTTTCGGTGGAAGGCGGGTTACTGACTGTGGTCTGCCGGGATGCCGACCAAAAGCCTTTGCGCCAGGTCTCCACTGAGATCAGGAGCATGGCTGTCCGCGCACGCGATGGCAAGGTACGACCGGAAGAGATTGAGGGTTCCACCTTCTCCATCTCCAACCTGGGGATGTTTGATGTGGAGAACTTTCAGGCGATCATCAACCCGCCTGAAGTGGCCATCCTGGCAATCGGTTCGGTCCGCGAACTGGCGGTTGTGGAGGAGGGTGCGGTCGGGTCTGGATGGCGGATGAAAGCCACTCTGTCGGTGGATCACCGCGTCAGCGACGGTGCCGAAGGAGCCAGGTTCATGCAGGCACTGGGGGATTACCTGGAACATCCTTTAAGGTTGGTGTTGTAGAAAATGAGAGCCAGAGAAAGGCGTTCCCAGACATGATGAAATTATTGGCGGCTATCTTTGCGGGAACTGCGCTGGGGATTATTGCCTCGCGCTATCTCTTCGTTGGGTCCTGGTTGAGCCTGATCCTGTGGGCCGTTGCCGGATTGGCGCTTGGTTTTTGGTGTCGGAAACGTGAAGCGATGATCAACGGAACCGTGTATGGATTTGTCCTCGCCTTCATCTTTATGATTTCAGGTTACTCCGGCAGTGCCTCGCTGATCAGCCGCCTGCCATTCTTTGCCATCCTGGGTGGGGTCGGAGCAGTATGTGGTTTAATTCTGGGTTTCCTGGGTTCCCTGATCAGGGAAGTGATTCAAAAGGCCGGTGATAACTCTGAGTAGTACCCCGGCATGCCGACCGGACCGGGCCCATATACTGGCTGGCATAGGCTGCATCCGTCAAATTCGAATAATTCCAAGTGCGTCACAACCTTTCCTTCTAATTCCATCACCCAGCCTGCCTGACTTTCGAATCAGGTCGATTTTAGGCGCCCGTTGCGATCAGCATCCGCAAAGGACTGGTCGATTATTTCCTTCCATTGATTAGATATGTAGAATGTTCCTCCTGCCCAAGGCAGTCATCCTGCCCTTTCGTGCAGCCCAGGCAGAATGCAATTCATTCCTGCCTTACCATATTCAACCTTCTGGGTACGAGTATTGGGAGTACCAGGATCCTGTTCGAATCAGGAACCGAGCAGACCACCTGGGATGAGCATTCAACGCGTGCGGCGCGATCACCCCACTTCAGAATCCGGAGATATGGATAGCTGAAGAGTACTGAGCAGGAATAAGTGTGATCTCCCTAACCAAGTAAGATACCCGTTGGGATGTAGCTCTTCTTTTTGTTATTACCGGTTTTCCCAAACTCAGTTTAATCTATGACTAATGTAAACGTGTATAATATCCGCCTGTATTTCAATAGGGTGTTTTATCGGGAGATTTTATGGAGCAGGCAGAAACCAAAACAAAAAAACGGATCGATTATAAGTGGATCGTCCTGTCGAACACCACCCTGGGGATTTTCATGGCGATGCTCGATGGCAGTATTGTTGAGATCTCGCTCCCAGCCATCTTCCATGGTATCCACGTCAATCCTCTGGCACCCGGTGAAACCGGTTACCTGTTGTGGACCCTGATGGGGTATCTAGTTGTCACGGCCACTCTACTGGTCTCTTTTGGCCGTATTTCGGATATGTTTGGCCGGGTTCGCATGTACAACCTGGGATTCGCCATATTTGCAGTGGGCTCGATCCTGCTCTACACGGTGAACGGTACGGGGAACAGTGCGGCCTTGGAGATCATCATCTTCCGCCTCGTCCAGGCTGTGGGAGGTGCCTTCCTGATGGCCAATTCCACTGCCATCCTGACCGATGCCTTTCCACCCAACCAGCGCGGACTGGCGATGGGAATCAACATGATCGCCGGCACGGCTGGCACATTCATCGGCCTTCTGGCGGGGGGAATCCTGGCTGCGATCAACTGGCGGGATATTTTCCTGGTCAGTGTGCCTTTTTCCGTTGGAGGCACCGTTTGGGCGTACCTGGCGTTGCATGAGACCGCCACGATCCGCAAGAACCAGCATCTTGACATTCCCGGCAACATCCTGTTTGCCCTGGGCCTGACCGCCCTGCTGGTTGGAACCTCCTACGGCATCCAGCCATATGGTCACTCGACCATGGGGTGGGGGAGCCCCTTCGTGCTTACCTGTTTGGTCGGTGGTGCACTGGCGTTGATGGCTTTTGTTTTCGTTGAGCAGCGCGCAGCTGAACCCATGTTCCGTCTTGAACTGTTCAAGATCAGGATGTTCGCGGCGGGGAATATTGCCGGTTTTCTGGCTGCCCTGGCACGCGGAGGCCTGAACCTGATCCTCATCATCTGGCTGCAGGGCATCTGGCTGCCTCTGCACGGCATCACGTTCGAAGAAACGCCGTTATGGGCCGGGATTTATATGCTACCGCTGACCATCGGTTTCATGATCATGGGACCGATCAGCGGTTACCTCTCTGACCGATATGGTGCCCGCACTTTTTCGACCGCGGGGATGCTGGTCACAGCGGCCGGGTTTGGCGGGCTCCTGCTGATCCCGACCAATTTCGTTTACCCGTCCTTCGCCCTGGCGATCCTGGTGATCGGCATGGGGATGGGGATGTTTGTATCGCCCAATACCACGGCGATCATGAACTCAGTCCCGGCGGAACATCGTGGGGCCTCCTCCGGCATGCGCGCCACTTTCCAGAATACTGCCAATACGGTAAGCATCACCTGGATTTTTACCATGGTGACGATCGGGCTGGCCTCCCATCTGCCCGCTGATATGTTCCAGGGTCTAACCCAGGCTGGGCTCCCCAATCAGGTGGCCCAGCAGGTGTCGAACGTTCCGCCCACGGCCGCCCTTTTCGCGGCCTTCCTTGGCTACAACCCGATGAAGGCTTTAATACCGGCCAGCGCGCTGCAAGCGCTGCCGGCGGCCGCCCAGGCCACGATCCTGAGCAAGGCCTTCTTCCCAAACCTGATCTCAGCGTCGTTCGATGACGGTTTGCGGATTGCCTTTGCGATTTCGGTGGTCCTTTCTCTCATCGCAGCCCTTGCCTCGCTTCTGCGTGGAAAACGCGTGATCTACGGGCAGGAGAGCCCATCTGAATTGACACCGGTTGATGCCACCGGATCGGTCCCCGTAGTGGTCGAGGACGAAATTCCGATCGGCAAATAAAATCCTGCCCATATATATATATTTTTACTATTTTGGAGGGTTGCCTGATTTTCGCTGGGCGACAGTGCATCTTTATCCCCGGGAAGATGAGACCTTCACAGGGAGGCGGTATCAATTTTCCGACCTTGCCGATGCGCTTCGTCGTGCTGCCCAGGGCTTGCGCTGGGCATTCGTTGAAAATGCAGGCGAAAAATGTTATAACTTCGATGCCATCCGCCTGCCCTTCAAGCCGGAGACATGGCGGGTGACGAGGGCGGGGCACACATTTGAATTGTGGGGCGGGGTGGTAAAAAGTCAGGAGGCAGGTTTGTCCAGGCATCCGATTCAGCGGCACCGTACAACACGGAAACCCAACCTGGTTGAAAAATTGGGTTCCCACATCATACCCACCCCTTATTCGCCAGTTCACAGAAAAGCCTCCTGATGTTGGGGACAGGGAGGTCTCCGTTGTTGAATTTCATTCAGAATCCGGAGTCCATACCATGAAAAACAATGAGCTGCGCATAGCTAACAAAGAAATTCTGAAAGCTTGGGATACCAACGCAGGTTTCTGGGATGAACGGATGGGGAAGGGTAACGATTTCTTTAATATCCTGGAATGGCCCGCCATCCTGCGCCTACTAGATGTCCAAGCTGCTCAGTCTATCCTGGATATTGCCACGGGGAATGGCCTCATCGCCCGCCGGTTGGCGAGCCTCGGCGTGCAGGTGACGGCTTTTGATTTCTCTGCCAGACTGATCGAACTGGCCAAAACCAGACCTAACCCGGATACTCGCATTGCATACCATGTCATCGATGGCACGGACGAAAAAGCCCTTCTTTCCCTGGAAGCCCACGCGTTTGATGCTGCCCTGTGTAATATGGCTCTTTTTAATATGGCTGAAATCGAGCCTTTGTTCCGCACCCTGCCGAAGATTCTCAGAGCGGGAGCGGCGTTCGTTTTTACGATCTGCCCCCCTGCTTTCAATAATTCATTGTCCGTACATATCGCCGAAGAGCAGGATCAGGAGGGCAGGATCCAGACCGTATTTTCGGTGAAGACTTCACGCTACATGAACCCGTATACCGCCCGAGGAGTTGCGATCCGGGACCAACCTGTGGTCCAACTTTATTTCGAACGAACGCTTCAGTATTATTTCAACCTTGGCTTTGCGAATGGTTTCGTTCTGGATGGCTTCGAGGAATATGCCTTCCCTCTCGAACAGCCACAGGAAAATCCGCTTCCCTTTGGTATAGGCCTAGCAGCTGAACGGTTCGGCCTCGGCTCTGCATTGTGGATCCTGCTGGCCGGTCCGCTCGCCCTGCTCATCGGCCTGCCGTGCAGGGGCCGGTCCCTTTTGGATGGCTCGGAATAAATGTACAGCCTTTATTTTCACATCCCTTTCTGTGTCCATCGCTGTGCTTACTGCGATTTTAATACCTACGCGGGTCAGGAAGACCTGATCCCGGCCTATATCGAAGCCCTCTGCAGCGAGGTCCAAAAGGTGGCGGCCTCCTCCGCTCAGCGCCTGCCGGTTCACACGATCTTCTTCGGAGGTGGGACTCCCTCCCTGCTCTCAACGGCGCAATTAAAGCCTCTGCTCCGAATTGTGCGCGAATCCTTTGATGTTAATGCAGAAGCCGAGATCTCCCTCGAAGCCAACCCCGGCAGCCTCTCACCGGATGAACTTAAGGACCTGCGCCTGCTCGGTTTCAACCGTCTCAGTCTGGGAGTCCAGTCCGCTCACCCGCAAGAACTGCACATGCTGGAACGGATACACGATTATTTCGACGTGATCGATGGGGTGCGCTGGACCCGCCAGGCGGGTTTCGGGAACCTGAACCTGGACCTGATCTATGGCCTGCCGGAACAAACCCACAAGCGCTGGCAGTCCAGTGTTGACCTGGTTCTCGGCCTGCACCCGGAACACCTCTCGCTATATGCCTTGACAGTAGAGCACGGCACCCCGTTTGGACGCTGGGCAGAGCGCGGACGGCTGCCCATGCCCGATCCCGATAGGGCTGCAGATATGTACGAGTGGGCCGCGGAAAGGTTGGCGGGGGAAGGATATGAGCAGTACGAGATCTCCAACTGGGCGAAATCAGGTTACCCATGCCGGCACAACCTGCAGTACTGGCGCGGTGAACCCTATCTGGGATTTGGAGCCGGCGCGCACGGATACGCCGTGGGAGTGCGTTACTCCAATGTGTTGCGCATCAAAACGTATATTGAACACTGCCGGGAGGAAGTGGAGCGTCCGTTCCCGCTCTCCCCGGCGGCGGTCGATTCCCATGCCATTTTTCCTTTCGTGGAAATGCAGGAAACAATGATGACCGGCCTGCGGCTGACACAGGAGGGGGTGCGGACTGATCGTTTCATTACACGCTTCGGGGTTGGCCTGATGGATGTCTTCGGAAAAGAGGTCGATGAACTGGTGGGTCTGGGCCTGCTGGAATGGGCGGATTCAGGTGAGATCCTGCGGTTGACCAGACGGGGCAGACAGGTGGGCAACCAGGTATTCCTGAGATTTGTGGATTGATGGGCTTTGGACAGCCAGCTGGCCGTGCAATCGATAAAAATGGAGTGAATTAGGATTCGTATGTTTATCGGCTCTGGTCTGCATACATCCACCACAGGTAGGTCCCGATCAGGCCTGCGAGACCGGCCAGGAAGACGAGGACATAGCTGATGGGGGTGAGGGATGTTCCCTGCATATAAAGAGCCGGAACCGACCAGGGGAAATACTCTCCCCAGCCGAGGGTCAGGGCTAGATTTCCGAGAATGAGCGTGATGATCGCGATTCCCATTGGAAAAAGATAGCCACGACCCACGCTGGCCAGGAATGCAAACGGCATGACAAGGATGATTGACATACCCGATGTAACCACCAGAAGGCCGGTGCCATGCAGGATAACGGTCAGTGACCCTCCCGGGAGGTGAATGGCCGCACCCAGGATCAGTCCGATGAGATATGTTTCTCCAATCAAAGCGATGCACCAGAAAGCAACAACAATAAATTTCGCCAGGATGATATGCAGGCGGGGGACAGGCACGGCCAGCAGGTCTTTCAAGGTGCCGTCGGTAAATTCCCGACCGAATGTCCAGCTGATGGCCATGCAGAAAAAGAAAAATCCTCCCAGGGCGGTGAACTCGATCAACAGGGTCAGGTAGCCTGGCCAGTCCGCGGAGCCAACCACCAGGTTGGCCTTTGCTCCGAGCAGACCCAACTGACGGGCGAGTTGAGGGTCTTTATAGATAAAGATCAGGAGTGCACCGATGAACGGCATGATCAGGAACCCGAGGGCGGTAAAGAAAGGCACTCGAGAACGGAGCACTTTCCGGGTTTCGATCCAAAGACTATTGGCAAGTGTGTTCATTGCGGATCTCCATCCTTTCCGACCAGACGAAGGAAATAATGTTCCAGGTCTTCCTGTTCCATGAAAAGCTGGGTGGGTGGAGTATTTGCCAGCACCAGCAGGCTGGCGATCCGGTCAGGGTGATCCAGCGAATCGGTATCCATAAGATCAATAGCTCCGTCCTGGGTGACATGAACCGGATGACCGGCCGCCTCCAGGTTCGCACGTGCAGTTTCCAGGTCTTGCACGCGCACCTGCAGCCTCCTGCTCCGATTCCGTTCCAGCTCCTCCACATTTATTTCCTGGAGCAGGTGTCCCTCGTGAATGATGCCGATGCGTTTTGCCAGGCGTGATACTTCGGCCAGGATATGACTGGACATAAAGACTGTCACGCCTGCCTGGCGGGTAATCTCAAGCAGGAGTTCTCGGATTTCCACGATCCCAGCCGGGTCCAGGCCGTTGGCTGGTTCGTCGAGCAGGAGCAGGCGTGGATTATGCAGCAGGGCCTTGGCTAACCCCAATCGCTGGACATTTCCCAGGGAAAGCGTAGCGGTTCGTCTATCTGCATAGGATGCCAACGCCAGGCGTTCGATCACCTGGGCGATGGCCTTTTTAGGCGTCCCGGGATGAAGGCGGCGGGTAGCTTCCAGGTTCTCCAGGACAGTCAATTCCGGATAGGCGTGCGGGGTTTCCACCAGGTAACCCACCTGCGCCCAGGGTTCCCGGCTGCCGAGCCGGACGCGCTTATCCAGGACAGTGGCGACCCCGGAGCTTGGCCTGATCATGCCCAGAAGCATACGGATGGTGGTTGTTTTTCCAGCCCCATTCAAACCCAGGAAGGCATATATCTCCCCTTCCCCAACCCGCAGGGAAAGGCTATCGACCGCGGTCACTTTACCGTAGCGCTTTCCCAGGTTCTCAGTTTCGATTGCCCAATTCATAATCATATCCTTTTACTGGCATGCTGCCTTTGGATGTCCTAGAGAAACAGGTCATCCTCCTTTTCCAGGCGATATTTGAAGATGGCGTAAATCACCAGACAGATGATCCCGATGACAGCGACCTTGACCAACAGGACAGCCGCCAGGGAAAGTAAAAGCATGCCCGTTTCACCATTTGTCAGGCTTGAAAAGCTGCTGGTTTTGTTGATCAAAAGGGCAGCCGGTACGGATAGGCTGCCAATCAGCAGGATGGTGACCGTGATGGCAGTGAACACGATCCAGAGGATCGTGCGCAGGTTCTTGAGCTTCTTTAATTTGGGGGTAAGTGTGGTTGTGGGCATTGGATTATCCTTTCGAGGTACCCTTGGGTGTGATCGTTTTCTGGATTAGGTCGGCCACTTCTGCCTGCTCGAAGACCAGGATGTTGCGGGTGATGAAACAGCTGAGCAGCTCCTGGCCAAGGCTGGTCAGGAAGAAATAGCGCCGGCTGGGGCCGGTTTCCGAGGCAAGCAGTTCACTGTCCACGATCCCGGAATCCGCCAGGCGGTTGAGGGCCCGGTAAATGCTGTTCTCGTCGGCATTGATTGTGTTCCGGCTCATTTCATTGATGGCGGCCTTGATCTCGTATGGATAGGCCTTGCGCTGGGCAAGCAGGAGTAGCAGCCAGAAGCTGAGCAATCCCTTCTTGTAGGATTCTTCCCATTGGTTCAACAGACTGTCGAGAGTGGGGGATTTCATAGTGTTTCTTCCAAAGGTATTATACCATAGGTATAATACCTTTGGATAAATACGTCGGGCCTTATTTGATAAGGTTTACTGAAATCGAGGACACTTTCTGTTATTCATTTGCCCCTCCGGTTCCTTCCCACGAGGACCGATCCCCCGGGTTTTGCGCTCAGCACACGTTATTAAAACCGGTAGCATAACCAGGCACTGGGACGGTCCTTGTATTTCCACCCCATCCTTTCCCCAGGCCAACCTCAACCTATTGCCCGGTTCGCCCGGACCGGCAGGATGATTCCAGCAATCATCAGCAGTAGTGCGGTTATCGGTGCCGCGGAGAACGGGTTGAAGGCCTGCATGATTCCTTCATTCGCAGCAAGGACCGAGGCGATAAACCTGTGTTCTTTGCAGCCTGAAGGGTGAGTAATATCACTTTGACGATTGGGACTTCTTCTCTTATAATCAGGCGGCTGGCATCATCCCATTCTCAGGAAAGGTTGATAATGAAAGAGTATACTGCCGAGTTTATTCGAAATATTGCCCTCATTTCGCATGGTTCTGGAGGAAAGACCATGCTGGCCGAGGCTTTCTTGCATACCACGGGAGCCACCACCCGCCTGGGTAAAATAGATGATGGCTCAACCGCCTCCGATTTTGAAGATGAGGAGATCCGCCGCAAGCTATCCCTCTCCACCAGCGTCATTCCGGTGGAATATAAGGATACCAAGATCAATGTGCTTGACACCCCCGGTTATACCGACTTTACCGGTGAAGTGATTTCCGCCCTGCGGGTGGCGGATGGAGCCATCATTCTGGTCGACTCGGTGGCCGGCCTGGAAGTGGGCACAGAGATCACCTGGGGATATTGCGACACATTCAAA
>Ga0182021_10009635_pt1 | contig 11448 bp, 7 predicted proteins | sample 612E3MmetaG_FD_120493 | JGI IMG/M metagenome (GOLD analysis project Ga0182021, IMG submission 120493) | Permafrost microbial communities from Stordalen Mire, Sweden - 612E3M metaG (Illumina Assembly) | ecosystem: Environmental > Terrestrial > Soil > Wetlands > Permafrost | place: Sweden...
CCGACAGCCTTAGGATCGGGCGAACCCAGATGAGGCTGGAGACCTGATGCCGCTCACCTTGCGCACGGTCGCACACTCCGAGATCGGCCTGGTGAGGAAGAACAACCAGGACTCGGGCTATGCGTCCCCGACGATGGTGTTCGTTGCCGACGGCATGGGCGGCGCGGCCGCCGGAGATCTGGCCTCGACAGTCGCCATCACCGAGCTCCAGAAGGCCGACGGCCTGCACAAGGGCGTCGAGATGCTCGAGGTCCTGGGCGGCGCGCTGCAGAAGGCCAACGACCGCCTCGCCGAGCTCGTGGCCGACGACCTGTCCCTCGACGGGATGGGTACGACGGTGTGCGGGGCTCTCTTCGACGGCGAGCAGCTCGGTGTCGCGCACATCGGTGACTCCCGCGGCTACCTGCTCCGTGACGGTGTGCTCTCCCGCCTGACCCACGACCACTCATGGGTCCAGTCGCTCATCGACGAGGGACGCATCACCGAGGACGAGTCCCATGTCCATCCACACCGCTCGCTGCTGCTGCGCGTGCTCAATGGTCAGCCCATCTCCGAGCCCGATCTCGAGCTGGTCACCCTGAAGGCCGGCGACCGCATCATGTTCTGCTCCGACGGGCTGTGCGGCCTGGTCACGGACGACGTGATCGACGACGCGCTCGCGGGGGAAGACCTCGACCTCGTCCTCACCGACCTCGTCGAGGCGGCCCACGCCGGCGGTGGCCTGGACAACATCACGATCATCGTCTCCGACGTCGTCGAGGCCGGGGCCGACGACGAGGCGTTCGCCGGCGAGACGGTCCCCGCCCCGCCGCGCAACGCGGCTCGGGGGCTCGTACTGGGCGCCGCGGTCACCCGCGAGATCCCGGCGATCCGGTCCAAGCCGATCGATCTCGGCGACGGCGCCGCGGAGGAGACCACTGACGCGTCGGGCAACATCGTCCCCGCCGCGCCGGCACCGGCTCTGACCGCCGCCGGTGAAGGCCGGTACGAGCCGGAGGGCGGCCAGCGACGCAGGCGTCTCGGCTTGTGGGGCGCCATCCTCGCCGTGGTGGTCGTGGTCGGGCTGGCTGCCTACGGCACGTACGCGTACGCGATGACGCAGTTCCTGGTCGCACCGACCGCGCAGCAGGTCGGCATCTACCAAGGCGTTCAGGGCAGTCTTCTCGGTTTGTCAACAAATCGGCTTGTCGAGAACACCGGCATCCAGATGAGCGATCTCCCGCCCGCGTACCAGGAGAAGGTACGGGCGGGCATCACGATTCGGGAAGGCGGCCTCAACGCCGCGAAGGTCGCTGCCGACGAGCTGCGGACCAGGGCGGCGCAGTGCGTGGCCCAGCGTCTCGCCCGCGCCCAGGCGACGCAGACCCCGACCGCGACGGCCACACCAACTGCCAGTGCGTCGACTCCCGGGGCGTCGGCCGCGAGCGCCTCGACGTCGACCGGCTCGGCCTCGGCGCAGCCCTCCGCCGGGACGCTCCCTGTACAGACCCCCACGACCGTCCCGACCCCGAGCGCGCCCGACGAGTGCTGACGTGTCCGCCACGGCATTGAGCACGGGCGAGGTCGTCGTCCACCGCAGCAGGCCGGTGATCGGGCTGCTCCTCCTCCTGCTCGCACAGGTCGTCGGAGCCTCCGGCTACCTGCTGACGCATCTCGACATCGACGGGCACCTGCCGCGCACGTGGCCGTACGTCCTCGCGATCTGGTTCGCCGTCGGTCTCGTCACCCACTTCCTGGTGCAGTGGAAGCTCCCGTACGCCGACCCGCTGCTGCTTCCGGCGACGTTCCTGCTCGTCGGGCTCGGGCTCGCGATGATCCACCGGATCGACCTCATCTCCGACCCGGCACGGTCGGATGCGCAGACCCAGTCGCTGTGGGCGGTGCTCGGCGTGGCGGCCGCCCTCGCGATCGTGTTCCTCGTCAAGGACTACCGGATCCTGCGACGGTTCCCGTACGTCCTGTTCCTCGTCGGTCTCGTCCTTCTGCTCCTGCCGCTGACCCCGCTCGGAGTCGAGCTCAACGGGTCCCGGATCTGGATCCGGATCTTCGGCTACAGCTTCCAGCCGGCCGAGGTCGCGAAGCTCGTGCTGAGCCTGGCGTTCGCCGGCTACCTCGCCGACACCAAGGACGTGCTCGCGATGGCAGGCCCGAAGGTGCTGGGCTTCACGCTGCCGCGCCCTCGGGACCTCGGCCCGATCGCCATCATGTGGGTGGCGAGCATGCTCGTCCTCATCTACCAGAAGGACCTCGGCACCTCGATGCTGTTCTTCGGCCTCTTCGTGGCAATGGTCTTCGTCGCCACCGGCCGACTGAGCTGGGTCGTGCTGGGCGCGCTGCTGTTCGCTGCGGGAGGCTGGTTCGCCTACCAGAAGTTCGCGTACGTGGGAGTGCGGGTCAGCTCCTGGCTCAACCCGTTCAGCAACTACGACCAGAACTACCAGGTCATCCAGGCGCAGTTCGGCTTCGCGTACGGCGGTCTGCTGGGCCGCGGCTGGGGGCTCGGCCGTCCCGGCCTGACGCCTCTCGCGAAGAGCGACTTCATCACCGCGGCGATCGGCGAGGAGCTCGGCGTCGTCGGGCTGGTCGCCGTCATCCTCGTGTACGGCATCATCGTGGCCCGCGGCCTCCGGACGGCGCTGAGCTGTACGGAGCCGTTCGGCAAGCTGCTCTCCGCCGGGCTGTCGCTCGTGTTCGCCCTGCAGGTCTTCGCGATCGTCGGTGGCGTCACCCGGCTTCTCCCGCTCACCGGCCTGACGACGCCGTTCATGTCCCAAGGCGGCTCGTCGATGGTCGCCAACTGGCTGGTCCTTGCCGTCATGCTCGTCGTGAGCCACGAGGCACGACGCCCCGTGACCGAGAGGGTGGAGCAGGCCGACGTGGCCTCACTGTCCGCCGACGCCACGCAGGTGATCAACCTCCGTGACCTCCCGCGCCCGTTGCAGACGCCTCGCCCCGAGCCGCGTACGGCATCGAGCCCCGCGCTCTCGGTCGAGGAGGAGGGACCCGCGCGCGCCTTCCCCGACGAGTCCGACACGGAGGCGACCACCGCCTTCGCGCCCGGCGAGAAGCCGGTCCCTGAAGGCGCCGGCCGTGAGGGCGACGCTGGTTATGACGAGGCCGGCCCACCCGTCACCGACTTCGACGACGCGACGCAGGCGTATCGGTTCGACCAGGAGGAACTGTGAACGCATCCATCCGTCGTACGGCCGTTGTCGCGTCGGTGCTCTTCCTGGCGTTGCTGGTCAACGTGAGCATCGTGCAGCTGTGGCGTCAGAGCTCGTTGTCGGCGGACGACCGGAACCGGCGCGTGCTCGACGCGGAGTTCGCTCAGAACCGCGGCGCGATCCTCGCCGGCGACACCCAGATCGCGACGACGACGCCGGTCAAGGACCGCTTCCTCTACCAGCGCTCGTACCCGCAGGGGAGCCTGTACGCGACGGTGACCGGCTGGTACGCCTACGACTTCGGGCGTTCGGGGCTGGAGTCGAAGTACTCGACCGACCTCGCCGGCACGGCCTCCAGCCAGACGCTCGACCGGCTGGTCGACATGTTCACCGGGGCCACGCCGGTCGGCGCGACCATCCAGACGACGATCAACCCGAAGCTGCAGCAGGTCGCGGCGCAGCAGCTCGCCGGGAAGAAGGGCGCCGTCGTCGCGATCGACCCCAAGACCGGCGCGATCCTCGCGATGGTGTCGACGCCCACGTACGACCCGAACACGCTCGCGACGCACGACCTGACGGCCGCGAGGACTGCCTGGACGGCGCTCAACGCGGACGCGACGCGCCCCTTGTCCGACCGGGGGACCCGCGAGATCTACCCGCCGGGATCGACGTTCAAGCTCGTCACCGCGGCCACGGCCCTCGAGAACGGCATGGCCTCGGACACCATGATCAACACTCCGAGCCAGCTGACTCTGCCGAACTCCTCGAGCGTGCTCGGGAACGAGGGGTCCGCCTGCGGCAACACCCAGCAGACACTGGACCGGGCGCTGCAGCTGTCGTGCAACACCGCGTTCGCGAACCTCGGGGCGATGCTCGGTGGGGACAAGATTCGTGCGCAGGCCGAGAAGTTCGGCTTCAACACGACGCCGATGACCGACGTGAACGCGGCGAAGAGCCAGTTCCCGACGAAGCTCGACGCCGCGCAGACGATGCTCAGCTCGATCGGGCAGTTCGACGTCGCGGCCAGCCCTCTGCAGATGGCGATGGTCGTGTCGGCGATCTGCAACGACGGGGTGCTCAAGAACCCCTACCTCGTCAGCGAGGTTCGCAGCGCCGACCTGAAGGTGCTGTACCGGCACGGTCCCGACGACAAGCAGGCGCTGTCCGCCGGGTCGGCTCAGGCGCTGCAGCAGATGATGGTCAACGTGGTCCAGAAGGGCACGGGGACGAAGGCGCAGGTGTCGGGCGTCGTCGTGGGGGGCAAGACGGGTACGGCGCAGAGCGACCTCACGAAGAACCCGTACGCGTGGTTCGTCTCGTTCGCGAAGAACCCCGACATCGCGATCGCGGTGTTCATCGAGGACGCGAACGTGGACCGTACGGACATCGCGGGCGGGGCGCTCGCCGGGCCCATCGCCAAGGCCTTGATCGAGGCGTCACGGTGAAGAACAAACCGTGCGCTAACTCAATCTTGAGAGGCCCTGGCAAGCGCGTTCAGCCCACTCTCATGTTGAATGGTGACAATGTGGGGGGACCGATGAGTCGAGCAGGGGGCGTGGAGGGGGCATGGTGACAGCCGAGCAGGGAACGCTGCTGGGCGGGCGCTATCAGCTGGGGCCTGTTCTGGGTCGTGGTGGGATGGCGGAAGTGCGGCGAGCGGTCGACACACGGCTCAGCCGTCCGGTGGCGATCAAGATCCTGCGCATCGACCTGGCCGGCGACTCCACCTTCCAGGCGCGGTTCCGCCGCGAGGCGCAGGCCGCGGCGGGGCTGAACCATCCCAACATCGTGAGCGTGTACGACACGGGCGAGCAGCTCGATCCCGCCTCCGACGTCCACATTCCCTACATCGTCATGGAGCTCGTTGTCGGCCACACGCTGCGCGACCTTCTCCGCGAGGGCCGCAAGATCCTCCCCGAGCGTGCGCTCGAGATGGAGATGGGCGTGCTCGACGCCCTCCAGTACAGCCATCAGGCCGGCATCATCCACCGCGACATCAAGCCCGCGAACGTGATGCTGACCTCGACGGGCCAGGTCAAGGTCATGGACTTCGGGATCGCCCGCGCCGTCGCGGACACGTCCGCCTCGATGACCCAGACGGCCGCCGTGATCGGCACCGCCCAGTACCTCTCACCGGAGCAGGCCCGCGGCGAGACCGTCGACAACCGCTCCGACGTGTACGCGGCCGGCTGCCTGCTGTACGAGCTGCTCGTGGGCGAGCCGCCGTTCAAGGGCGACTCCCCCGTGAGCGTCGCGTACCAGCACGTACGAGAGCTGCCTGTACGACCGTCGCTCATAGACCCCGTCATCACGCCCGACATGGACGCGATCACGCTCAAGGCACTCGAGAAGGACCCCGAGAAGCGGTACCAGTCGGCGAAGGAGATGCGCGACGACATCGCGCGGCTCCTCGCAGGGCTGTCCCCGACGGCGCACCTGCCGGTCGTGGCAGTACCCGAGGCGGCGGCGACGATGCTCGCGCCGGTCGTCACCGAGCCCGTGATCAGCCCGTCGACCGGTGTCCTGCCCCAGCGCGCGTTCCCCGTGTCGCCCGACTCGCCGTACTGGGAGCAGCCGAAACGCCGCAACCGTACGGGCCTCATCGTCGGCATCGTCGCAGCAGTCCTCGCGGTGATCCTCATCGGTGGGTTCGCGTTCTGGTGGAACACGAAGACACCGGCCGTTGCGCAGGTCGCCGTGCCTCAGGTGAAGAGCATGACGGAGAAGAACGCGACGGACACGCTCACCGCGGCCAACCTCCATGCGGTCGTACAGACCGTCGAGGGACCCGACGACACGACGGTCGGCACGGTGACGGATCAAAGCCCGGTGCAGGGCGTCATGGTCAACAAGGACTCCGCCGTCACCATCACGGTCAACGTGGGTCCGGCCAAGCTCAAGATCCCGACCGGGCTCACGGGCCAGAACAAGGACGCGGTCAAACAGCTGCTCACGCAGGCCGGGTTCACCAAGGTCGACCTGGTGGCGGCAACGACCGAGCCGCCGACGTCGGTCAAGGACAACGTGGTCACCATCAACCCCGCCGAGGGCGCCGAGGTCCCCAAGAGCACGCAGGTCACGGTGACGTTCGCCACGGGGCAGTCGTCGTTCCCGAACCTGGTGGGCTATGACGTGAACACCGCGACGCAGAAGGCGAAGGACGCTGGGTTCGGGACGGTCAGCATCGTGAACCAGGTGCCTGGCCCGACGGACGCGAGCCAGCCCGCTGGACGCGTGTTCAAGACCGACCCGGTCGCCGACACCGTTGCCGACCGTACGAAGAAGGTCACTATCTACGTGGCCGTCGCCCCGTCGGCACCTCCGAGCTCTGCGAGCTCGACACCGACTGCGGCGACGTCCTCCTAGTCCGTACAGGCGTGGACCTCGCGACCGGATGCTTTCCGCACGCGCGAGAATGAGCCCATGACGCGGATCCTTGTGGTCGACAACTACGACTCGTTCGTCTACAACATCGTCCAGTACCTCGGCCAGCTCGGTGCCGAGGTCGAGGTGTGGCGCAACGACGACGAGAAGTTCTCCGGCGAGGACTGGGTGTCGGCCTTCGACGGGATCCTGCTGTCGCCCGGTCCGGGAACGCCCGAGAGGGCCGGCGTGTGCATCGACCTCGTCCGCCGGTACGGGGGGAAGCTGCCGATCTTCGGCGTCTGCCTCGGTCTCCAGTCCATGGGCGTCGCGTACGGGGGCGTGGTCGACCGAGCCCCGGAGCTTCGCCACGGGAAGACGTCGGAGGTCTTCCACAACGGCACTGGAGTCTTCGCTGGGCTGCCGTCACCGCTGCGCGCCACCCGCTACCACTCCCTCGCGATCCTGCCCGAGTCCATGCCGGGCGACCTCGACGTGACGGCCTGGACGGCCGACGGCGTGATCATGGGCGTACGGCACAAGTGGCTCCCCGTCGAGTCCGTACAGTTCCACCCCGAGTCCGTCCTCACCGAGGGTGGCTACCAGATGCTCGCCACCTGGCTCGCCGAGTGCGGCGACACGGAGGCCGTCGAACGCGGCAAGGACCTCGCCCCGCTGATGGCGGTGAAGTAGCGCGGGTGGGCTAGCCCGCTTGCCGGTTTCCCAAGGGCTGTAGGTGAACCTGCACTCCCCGCACCAAATTCGCCGTGGGAAGTGCAAGTTTGACCACATCCCTTGAGAAACCGACAGCCCGGGCCGTGAGACGGGCGAGCCCTACTTCGGTACGGGCTTCGCGTAGCCGAGCTCGATGGCGCCGGTGAACGCGTCGAGGGTCACCTCGGTGATGCGCTTCTCGGAGTAGCCCAGTCCGTACCGGTCGGTGTACTGGCGGTACGCCTGCAGGTACGTGGAGCTCCCGAGCGCCTGCTCGATCCCCTTCTGGTTGCCGATCGCGACGATGACGTACGGGGGCGCGTACGGGACGCCGTGGAGCAGGACGCTGTTGCCGACGCACTTGATGCCCGTACGCGAGGTGACGCGCTGTCCCTGGATGCTCATCGCTTCCCCCCCGCCCTGCCACATCGCGTTCACGACCGCCTGGATGTCCTGCTGATGGACGATGAGGAGCTCCTCCGCGACACCGGCCGGCTTCACGTTCGCGGGCGCATCGGTGAGCGTCACCGACACAGCCGGTCCCTTCACGGCGGTGAGACCGGCGGCCGCGGCGCCCGCCGAGGTGTCGACGACGGCGCCACCCTGCTCGTTCGAGAGCTTGTCCACCTCGCTCCGGAGGGCACCCGCCTGCTTGGCGAGGTCGACGTTGCGCGCCGCCTGGGCGCGTACGAGCTCGATGAGGTCTGTGTTGCGGTTCGGACGCAGGTCCTGGCCGCGTGCGGCGACGGCGGAGGAGGCCATGAGGAAGCCTGCGAGGGCGATCACGGCAACTGTCACGAACCTGCTCGCTGCCGTACGACGTCCGTCCCGGGCCTTCACGAGAGCGCGGACCACAGCTCGCCGTACGGCTGCTGCGGGGTTGCGGGACATGGATCTCCTCGCGGGCGACGGTCCGTCGGTGCCGCCGATGCTGCTCGGCGGCGCGGCATTGACTACCCTAGTGCGGACAGGAAGGTAGGTGCGGCGTGCCGGAGTCCAAGACGAGGAAGGCTGCCGACGAGAAAAGGAAGCTCAAGCGAGCTCAGAATCTCGTCGAAGATCGTCAAGTCAAGCAGCGTCGTACGATCATGCCCGGCCAGCGTGCGTGGGTTCCGCCGCTGTTCATCACGGTGGGACTCGTGGGAGTCGCATGGCTGGTCGTCTACTACATCGCAGGTAGCAAGGTCCCTGTCATGAACTCCTGGGGCAACTGGAACATCCTCATCGCCATGGGCCTGATCGCAGCCGCTTTCAGCCTCGCAACTCTCTGGAAGTAGGCCTTATGCCCATGCCATGGGTTGCGCGCAGCCTCAACGACGAGGAGCGCGCCCAGGTCGTCGCCGACCCCACTGCCGCAACGACGCTGGCAGCCGGCAAGGACCACATCGAGCTCAAGACGACCTGGCACGGGCTGAAGTGGCTCCTCGCCGCGGGTGAGGACATCCCGAGTGGCGCGGAGGACGCGATCCTCGGCGGTACGGAGCTGCCGAGCGAACCCGGCCACCCCGCGCGCCTCATCGACGCCACGGCTGTCGAGAGGATCGCCACCGCGCTCAGTCCCGTGACCGCCGACGACGTCCGCGACGCCTTCGACATCAACCAGATGCTCGACGCCAGCGTCTACCCGCCGATCTGGGGCGACCCCGACGTGCTCGAGAAGAAGGTCGTCCCGGCCTTCGAGAAGCTCCGCAAGTTCTACCTCCAGTCCGCCGCCGACAAGCGAGCCGTACTGATCGTCGTCGGCTGAGGCCGACGCATCGGAGGGCTGGGGCAGCATGTGCCTGACGCAGGTCCCAGGCTCTGAGACAGCGCAACAGCGTTGTCGACACCTTGGGCGAGTCGCTTCGTAGCGCGGAACAACGATTCCCGTAGTGGCAGCGCAAATGCTCTGAGAAGGGCTGTGCGGGTCGATGGGAAGTCGCCACCCGCCTGAAGGGGCGCACGTGGGGGTCTGACAATCTGTCGCCATGGCCACCCCCTCCATGGACGAACGTGCTTCTCTCGCGGCTGCTCTGAACGCTGCGCGCATCGAGCGGCACATGTCGATCCGTGCGGCGGCCCGGCTTGCCGGTGTGCCCGCTGCGACGGTGCAGGGCTGGTTGAACGGCCGCTACTTCCCGACACCGGCGCTACGCCATGAGTTCTCGGCTCTCGCAACGGCGCTCGGGCTCGAGGACCGCCTGACCTCCACGCTGTGGATCGGCGCCGATGAGGTGCGAGAGATAGACCCGCTCGCGACGCCGTACCTCGGACTCGCTCCGTACGGAGTCTCGGATGCCGAGCTCTTCTTCGGGCGTGATGCCGAGGCCGAGCGCCTGGCCTCAGCGGTGATGGCTGTTCGAGGATCACCCTCGCCTGTCGTGGTGGTCGTCGGGGGTTCGGGCTCGGGCAAGTCGTCGCTGCTCGCTTCGGGGCTCGCGGGTCGCGAGTGCCTGGAGTCGGGCGTCCTGGGGGGATGGTCCACGCGGTTCCTCACCGTGGGCGAGCTGCCCGTCGCGGTGGACACCGCTCATCACGACCAGGAGCTCTGGATCGTCGACCAGGTCGAGGACGGGCTGGAGGAGCTCGGCGTTGCGCCGCTGTCCGGTCTCGGGTCCCTCCCCGAGGGGGTCGTCGTGGTCATGGCCGTGAGGTCGGACGCGTTCGCCCGACTGGCCGAGATCCCCGCTCTCACGGAACCGATCGGCCGGCCGTTCGTCATCACGCCCATGTCGACGAACGAGGTCCGCGAGGTCGTCCGCCGCCCGTGCGAGCGGCTCGGCGCCAAGGTGGAGGAGTCCCTGGTCGAGCTCGTCCTGCGCGACGTAGGGCTCACGTCGGATCACGCGACCCTGTCCGGAGGCGTACTGCCCCTGCTCTCCAACGCCCTGATGGTGACGTGGGCGAACCGTCGGTCGGACGGATCGATGACGACCGCCGAGTACCTGGCGAACGGCGGGCTTCCCGGAAGTGTGAACGCGCTGGCGGAGAAGGTGTACGCGCAGCTGCCGGAGGCGGAGCTCGACCTGGCGCACGCGACGTTCCTCACCCTGGTCGAGATCGACCAGTCAGGCGTCCGGCGTCGTGCGGTCGACGTTGCGGACCTCACGCAGCATCAGATGGATCTGCTCAAACCGTTCATCGGACAGCGGCTCGTCTCGGTCTCGGACGTGCCCAAGGTGCAGATCAGCCATGACGCGCTCCTCACGAGCTGGGATCGGCTGGCCGACTGGGTCGCCCGGGACCGCGACCGGCTGCGCGCGCTCGACCACGTACGGCACGCGGCGCAGGCGTGGAGCGACAACGACCGCTCGGACGATCTGCTGCTCCCCGTCGACCGAGTTCCGGGCCTGCACGACGTGACGGCAGGGCGCCTCGAGGACGCACCCCTGACGGCCCTCGAGCGCGAGTTCCTCGCGGCCAGTGGGAAGCACTTCGAGACACAGCTCCAGGTCGAGCAGGGCACGATCCGCCGTCTACGAGGCCAGCGCGCCACGATCTCTGTGATGCTCGTGATCGCCCTCGTGCTCGCGGTGATCACGAGTTCCCTGTACGCGCGGACCCAGTCCGTACAGCTCGCCGCGCAGTCGCGCCAGGTGGCCGGGAATGCCGCGTCCCTGAGGGTCAAGGACCCGAACCTCAGGGCACAGATGGCACTGGCCGCGTCCGCGCTGAGCGACACGGTGGAGGGTCGATCGGCGCTCCTGGACGTCGGCGCGACCGATGTGCCCACTCGCTGGCTGGGCGTCGGATCGGCGACCGTGGCCGCGTCCCCGGACGGACGCGTCGTCGTACGTGGGGACGGCGCCGGCGCCCTCACCGTGTGGCGGCAGGGCGACCTCGCGACCTCACAGGGCACGCGCCTGGTGGTGGATCCGCGCGGCAGGGCGATCTACGCCGTGGCCGTGGAGCTCGTCGACTCCCGGTACCTCGTCGCCGTGGCCGGCAGCGACGTGGCGGCCGTGGTGGACGTCACCGACACCCCCAAGGTCCTTCACTCGGTCAGTTCGGCCTCGGCCGTGTACGGGGCGGCGTTCTCCCGCGAGGAGCACCTCGTGGCGTTCGGTGGCGAAGCGGGGACGTCGGTGTGGACAGTGGCCGGCGGAACCGCGGCGGAGCTCACGACGGTTGCTGCGCCGACGCATGCCGTCGCCTTCCGGGGCGGCACCCTCTTCACCGCAGGCGCCGGGATGGTCGCCACGTGGCGACTGAGCGGCGGCACGTTCAC
>Ga0182021_10009637_pt1 | contig 11448 bp, 11 predicted proteins | sample 612E3MmetaG_FD_120493 | JGI IMG/M metagenome (GOLD analysis project Ga0182021, IMG submission 120493) | Permafrost microbial communities from Stordalen Mire, Sweden - 612E3M metaG (Illumina Assembly) | ecosystem: Environmental > Terrestrial > Soil > Wetlands > Permafrost | place: Sweden...
CACCTGCGACACCATCGAGCAGGCCATCGAGCGCGCGGGAAGCAAAGGCGGCAATCGGGGCGCGGATGCAGCCATGGCCGCCATCGAGATGGCCAACCTGTACGACACGTTGGCCGGCCGGGCCGAAGCGGCTTCGCCCCAGACCCGCCGTCGCAAATGACTTGGACATTGCCAAGATGAGCCCCCGGCGCCGAGCCCGCGCGGTGGCCCTTCAGGTTCTGTACGCCATGGACAGCGTGGACGGCGCTGATCCGGACGCGGCCATGGCGACCCACCTGCACGAATTCGGCGTGGGTGACGACACAGGCGAAGCCGACCCGCCGGAAGAGTCGCGTGGGGAGTGCGCCTTTGACGAGGCACTGGCCTCAACCCTGGTCCGCGGCGTGAGCGCACACCGGGCCGAACTGGATGAAATCCTGGCCCGGTTGTCCCAGAACTGGCGCGTGGAGCGTTTGGCGCGAGTGGACCGCAACGTCCTGCGCCTGGCTCTCTACGAGCTGGCCCACTGCCAGGCCGATGTTCCTGCACGTGTCGCCATCAATGAAGCGGTAGAGCTAGCCAAGCGCTTTGGCTCCCAGGAGGCGCCCGCGTTCGTCAACGGGCTGCTCGACTCCGCCTTGGACCTGCTTGGCATCGCACCCTGATATGCTGGCCGCCAGCCAAATTGCCTTTCTCCCGGTCGACCTCGGCCGATGGGATCGCTGCCCAGGTGGGGACGCACTCGTCGTGCCGCTGTGGGCCGACGTGCGTCCACTACGCGGGGCGGCTGGTCTTCTCGACTGGCGACTCAACGGTCGCTTGTCGCAGCTTCTGCGCGAGGGCCGTCTGGAAGGCACGGCCGGTGAGAAACTACTCTTCTTGACCACCCGTGTGCCATGGCGCCGGGTACTGACCGTCGGCGTAGGCCCGACAGCCAGCTTCTCCGAGGACGCTTTCCGGGCCAGTCTGGGCGCCGTCCTCGACGCCTTCCGCGGGCTGGGCATCCAGTCGGTGGGTCTGACGCTGCCCGGCCGCGACCTGGACCGCATCACACCAGAGCGGGCCTTGCGCGTGCTCATCTCGGTTGCTGAGCAGCGCGAAGAGCAACACCCGGGTACCGCACTGAGCGCGCTGACCATCATTGACGTGCCGCCTGCGATCAAGGCCATGGTCGAGACCGTTCGCGCTATCGAACGCTCACTCGCCCGCTGACCTGGTTCCCCTTTACCTTCCGACCGCAATCAGAGTAACCTAGCTCTGTGGATCTTCCTGGGTCAGGGCGATTGGAGGGACGTTCGGCTGGAAAATCCCCAAGTCGAAGATGATGGTTTTCGAGAAGGAGTTGTCGTCACTGGAGGCGGGTAGCCACCTCTGCGCGGCGACGGTTACCCGAGATGAAGAACATGAGGCGGTTGCGGCCTTTCTGCACGATGGGCTGCGCCGGGGCGAGTGTTGCGCCCTGGTGGCGCCGGCAGAGCAGCAGAATGCCGTGTGCATCCTGCTCAACCAGGCCGGTGTGTCCACGGCCGGCCTGTGCGACCGTGGGGCCTTCGTCCTGCGCGATCCTCGCCAGGTCTACGCGCCCGAGGGGAAATTCGACCCAAGCCACACTCTTGAGATCGCTCGCCTGGCCATCGAAAGGGCGCGTGCCCTGGGCTTTCACGGCTACCGGGTGGCCGGGGCCGCTGGGCCGCTGGTCCACGACCTGGACATCTCTCCCGCCGGGCTTTGCGGCTACGAAGCCGACGTCACCGAGCTGATGCGCGCAACGCGTAGCCTTGCCTTGTGTGCGTTCGATCGCCGCCAATTGGGCACCGACCTTCTCGCGGTGATGTTGCAGACGCACCCTTTGGCCTTGCTCGGGGGGCGGCTCTGTGACAACCCGTTCTGCAATTCGCCTTCGGACAGTCGGGGGGGCGTGGGCGACGCCAAGAACATCAACTGGATGATCAATCAGATTCTGCGCACCGAGGACAACCGCCGCGGGCTCCGCTCGATGAACGAGGCCCTGGTCCACGAGACGGCCGCTCTCTCGATGTACGCCGAGCAGCAGCGACAGCGAAGTGCCAACCTGCAGCGAACCTTGGATGCCCGCGACGCCCTGCTCGGCCTAGTGGCCCGCTGGCTCACGAGCCCGCTGCCGCACCTCTCTGCGCAGCTCGAGTCCGTGTTGCATGGCGAGCGCTCTCGCTTCGCGCGCGATGGCGTCGAGAATTGCAGCGAGTTCCTCACCAGTCTGCAACGACTGGCGCGCGGGCTGCAGAATGTCGATGCCGTGCTTTGCCCAACGACTTCCCTTTGCCCAGAGGAGACTGACCTGGTGCCGATCGTATCGGAGGCCATGGCAAGCTTGCCCGGGCTGGAAGATCGTGAACGCGTGGACATCCGGCTTGTGGCTCCCGGCCGGCTCGTCGGCTGGTGGGACCCGGCACGCCTTCGCCGGGTTGTGCGCGCTCTGGTCGAGGTGGGCGGCGAGCACGGCTTGGGCTCTCCCGTGGATCTTCGCCTAGAGGATCTGGGCTCCACGGCCCGCCTGACCGTGCGGTTTCGCGCGTTCAGCCACCATCCCTGCCCCGATCCCCATGCGCGGGAACTGGATTCGGGCAGGCCCGCCGTCTTGTCGGCCCGGGAATCGCCGGAAGACCAGCTTGCCCTGGCCCTGTGGCCGCCGCGCGAGACGATTCGCCAGATGGGCGGCAGCTTCGGCGTCTCGACCTCGGCCGACGCCCGGGTGATGCTCACCGTCGAGTTGCCTCGCAGCGCGACCGGACTCGCCGGATCGGCGGCGCTGCTGCACTGATGGGCTGGGCCCTATCAAGGGATTCCGGGCCAGCGCAGGTCGGCCACCGTGAGGTCGGGTGAGGGTGAGCGACCAGGGTGTAGCGAGCTGCGTGGGTGACACGCAAGTGCGTGAGCGGCCCGCAGCACGCGATACGTCTTCCGCATACCGCCCACGAACACGCTCACCCCTCGCCCTCGCGACCCGCGACCCGCACGCCGGCTAACCCCTACTGCGGCGGAATCGTGACGAAACGGAATGTGTCCCCACGCCGGACCCGCAGAAGATGACCCGTCTTGCCGCCCGCGCGCAGGGCGCTCACCGCCTCTTCCGCGCTGCTGACCGGCTTGCGGTCAATCTCGACGATGACGTCCTCGGCGCGCAGGCCAGCCTTGCCGGCTCGGCCTTCCGGATCCACCCCGCTGACCACCGCACCCTTGGTCTTCGAATCCATGCCCAGCATACGCGCCATGTCGGGGGTCAAGGTCTGCACCTGCACGCCAACCTTGTCCTTCTCAACCTGAGCATCGGGCTCCTCGCCGGGCCGCGCTGGCAACTCGCCCAAGGTAACCTGCACCGTGCCGGGATGGCCGTCGCGCAAGAACGCGAGCTTGACCTTGTCGCCCACCTTCTGCCCGGATACGTAGTCCAGCACATCTGCCGAGCCTTCGATCTTCTGCTTGTCGATCTGGGTGACGATGTCGCCGACATGCACACCGGCCTGGCTGGCCGGGCCGTTCGGCAACACCTGGCTGACCCATGCGGCGCGCGCAGGGTCAGACTTCGCCGTCTGACCCTTCTGCTCTGGCTCGCCGTCCGCGCCCAGCTTGAGGCCATCCTTGACGTCACCGATGAACACGCCCAGCCAGGCGTGGCGCACACGGCCGTCGCGAATGATCATCTGGGCCACCCGGCGGGCCTGGCTGATGGGGATGGCAAAGCCATAGGCGCCACCCGGCCCCACGTTGATGAGAGTGTTGATGCCGATCACTTCGCCCTGCAGGTTGACCAAGGGGCCGCCCGAATTGCCCGGGTTGATCTTGGCGTCAGTCTGAATGTACTCGCGCATGCGCTCGCCTGACATCTGCACGTTGCGCGTCACCTTGCCCTTGCCGCTGATGATCCCGGCGGTGACACTTTGATCGAGGCCAAGCGGGCTGCCGATGGCCAGCACCCACTCACCCACCTCGATAGCGTTGGAATCGCCCAGGCGGGCAGCGACCAGCCCTGACGGCGGATTCTGCAGGCGGATCACGGCTACATCGGTCTTGGGATCGGTGCCGACGATCTTGGCGGGAAACTCACGTCCGTCAGCGAAGGTCACCGTGACCTTGCTCGCCTTCTCCGCCACGTGGCTGTTGGTGATGATGTTGCCTGCGCCGTCGATGACTAAACCCGAACCGGTGCCATGCCCGGGACCAGGCATGGGCAGGCCTTCAAAGCCGTCGCCGAAGCGGAAGAAGCGCTCGAAGAAGTGTTCCATGTCAGGCGGCAAGTCGTCGCGTTGAAAGTCGCGTCGGGACGGCCTGGGCCGCTCGATCTCCACATCGATGCGCACCACGCTGGGTCGCAGGGCCCGCGCCGTGGCCGCAAAGGCCTGTGACAACGAACGCGCCTCTTGGGGCACCTGGGTCTTGGGGGTTATGGCCAAAGGCGGCGCAGCCGACTCTGCAGCGGCGCGCGGGGCAAGGCGCGCGCCCAGCCCCAACCCCACGGCCAGGGTCGCCGTCGCCAAGATTGCCGGTAGAACCAGGGTCCTTTTTCGCATGGTCTGCCTTTCCAGTTTCTTGCTTGCCTGCCAGGGCGGCCCGCGCTGCTGCGAACCATCCTACGCGAACAACCGCTGGCGGGACCGGTTTCTTCCCGCAACTATCTGCGGCTTGTCGGGAAACTGCGTCCAGGTCGGCCGGCCTGCCCGTGAGCGGTAGCGATCAGCGTCGTGCGGCTTGCGTGGGCGACCCGCGATCCGCATCCCGCCTTCCACTAGACCCCCACGGACACGCTCACGCTCTCGCTCACGCGAAGCGCGACCCGCCAGTCGCCCTCCGCTCCCCTCGCACTACCTTCTTTACAAAGCAGCTGGTCATGCGGCAGAAGGCTGGCCAATCCCTTGCATTGGCATCAAGCAACCATCTTCCTCCAGGCCCGACCCCGGGGCTTCCATCTGGTCACGAACGAGATCGCGTCCCAGATCCCCGGATTGGCGTCCGTGCGAATTGGTATGCTGCACCTTCTCCTGCAGCACACCTCGGCCTCGCTCTTCCTCAACGAAAACGCGGATCCCGACGTGCGGGCGGATTTCTCCCATTGGAGCGACCAAGCCATCCCAGATGGCGCTCGCTACTTCATCCACACAATGGAGGGCGCCGACGACATGCCGGCCCACTTGAAATCTGGCCTGCTTGGAGTGGCGCTGACCTTGCCGATCTCGGACGGACACCTGCAACTCGGCACCTGGCAGGGCATCTACCTGGGTGAGCACCGGGCGGATGCTGGCCGCCGAAGCGTTGTCGCGACGCTGTGGGGCGAACTCGCCTCGGAGCAAAAGTGACACTACCACTGACCATTTCACAGGCGTATACCTTCGCTGCGCGCGGCGAGGGAGGTTGACCATGGCTGATGCACGCGACACCAAGAATGCGAAGACGGGACTGACCTACCGCGATTCCGGCGTCGACATCGATGCTGGCGATACGCTGGTCGAGCGCATAAAGGCGCACGTGAAGCGCACCATGCGGCCCGAGGTCTTGACTGACCTGGGCGGCTTCGCCGGCCTGTGCGCCCTGCCCAAGAACTACAAGAACCCGTTGCTGGTGGCCTGCACCGACGGCGTGGGCACCAAGCTGAAACTGGCCTTTCTCATGGGCAAGCACGACACGGTCGGCATCGATCTGGTGGCCATGAACGTGAACGACCTGGTGGTGTGCGGGGCCGAGCCGCTGCTCTTCCTCGACTACTTCGCTGCCGGCCATCTGGAAGTGAGCGTGGCCGAGCGGGTCATTTCAGGCATCGCCGATGGCTGCAAGCAGGCGGGCTGCGCCCTTATCGGCGGCGAGACCGCGGAGCTGCCCGGTTTCTACCAGCCCGGCGAGTACGACCTGGCCGGTTTCTGCGTGGGCGTGGTGGACAAGGCCGCCCTCATCGACGGCAAGACCATCGTGGCCGGCGACGTGCTGCTGGCCCTGGCCTCGTCCGGCTTCCATTCCAACGGCTACTCGCTCGTGCGCCGCGTGTTTCTCGACCACGCCCGGCTCGATCTTGCCGCCAAGCCAGATGGGCTCGACGAGCCTCTGGGCCAGGCCCTGCTGCGGCCGACCCGCATCTACGTGCGCGCCTTGCGCCGTTTGGCCGCGGCTGGACTGATGAAGGGCGCGGCCCACATCACCGGCGGAGGCCTGGTCGACAATCCGCCGCGCATGCTGCCCCCAGGCGCCTTGCTCGCGCTGCAGATCAACCTGCGTGCCTGGACGCCGCCGCCCGTGTTCGGCCTGCTGCAAAGGCTGGGCGGGGTGGAGCCCGAAGAAATGCGGCGTACCTTCAACATGGGCATCGGCATGGTGATCGCGGTGCCGGCCGGGGCCGTCGACGCGGCCCAGTCGATCCTGGAAGCCGAGGGCGAGACGGCCACCATCATCGGCCAGGTCGTGGTGGCCGACCGGCCCGACGCGCCGGTGGAATTCATCCCATGAAGGTCGGCGTCCTTGCCTCGGGCAGTGGCACCAACCTGCAGGTGCTTATCGACGCCGCCTCACGCGGCGAGATGGGCCCCGCGCGCGTCGTGGTCGTGGGGGCCAACGTACCCGGCTGTGGCGCCCTGGACCGTGCCGCCCAGGCCGGCATCCCCACCTTCCTGCGCTCGCACAAGGATTTCGCCCAGCGCGAGGATTTCGATCGCGCGCTTCTCGACGACCTGCGCCGGCATGGCGTGGGTCTGGTGGCCCTGGCCGGTTTCATGCGCATCCTGACGCCGGCCTTTCTCGACGCCTTTCCCCGTCGAGTGGTCAACATCCACCCGGCGCTGCTGCCCTCCTTCCCCGGCGTGCATGCCCAGAAACAGGCGCTTGACGGCGGCGCGCGTTTTTCCGGCTGCACCGTGCACTTCGTCGACGCTGGCACCGACACCGGCCCCATCATCGCCCAAACCGTGGTGCCGGTTCTGGAAGGCGACGACGAGGAATCCCTACGCCTGCGCATCCTGGCCGAGGAGCACCGACTCTATCCCGCCGTCATCCGCGCTATCGCCGAGGGCCGCGTGAGCGTGGACGGACGGCGCGTGCAGGTGCGCGGCTCCCCGGTCGGCTTGGCCGACGGCCGGCTACGTAGCCTGTAGATTCTAGGATCCCGACGGGTAGACGATCTGAATGCCATTGACCGGCGCACGCAACACCGGCGTTGGCAACGCCGTCGACCCTGTCGGTGTTGCGGTCAGTGTGAAGGCGGTTCCGGTCAGGTTCTGGAACAGAACGTAGGTACCCGCACCCGTGCCTCCAGTGGGCGCCGGCGAATGTCCTGGGAAGGTGGTGACGGACCGTCCCGTCTGGTTCACGGAATGTGTCGTCAAGTGGGTGGCGTCCTGGATTGTGTATTGGTAGGTGCGAGTCGTCGGATCGATATTCCCATAGCAGTAGACGTAGACGTCGTATCCGCCGCTCATCGGGCTGGGCAAGGTCACGTTGATCGTCGTCGAGACAGTGTCGATCGCCTCGAGAAAACCATTCATCATATGTGCGTCGCCCGAGGCATCAGTGAAGGGAACAGTGTAGACAGAAGACGAGTTCCAGGTAACGGACGCGGAGGTCGCGGTGCTGTCGGCTGCTACCAGCGACGAGAGCGTGCCGGTCTTGCTGGCGGCGCTGTTCCAGTGTGTGGCCGGCTTCACGCCTGCAGATTCGCTGTCGGCCATCGCGACCGTTCCAGGGTTGCCACCCGTGCGTCCCCCCACGAAGCGGACACTGATGATCATCGGCCCGGCCGCACCGCCTGTCCCCGTGCCGCCCGCGCCGCCGGTCCCGCCTGCTCCACCTGTTCCCGCGCCGCCGGTCCCGCCTGCTCCACCTGTTCCCGCGCCGCCGGTCCCGCCTGTCTCGGCGCCATCAGAGTCCCCCGCTCCGAGATCAGACGGCAGAGTGGTATCGGGAGACAACGGAACGTCAATCCCGCCGTCCCCAGACGACGGTACGTCAGCCACGATCTTTGCGTCCACCCCAGTTCCCCCTGCGTCACCCGTTGCCGTCCCGCCGGTTCCGCCCGTCGTCACGCCACCCGCTCCGCCGCCGCCCGTTCCTTTGTCGACCGGCAGACTTGAGTCGGCAGGAAATGGAACATCAACCTCGCCGTCCCCGGACGAGGCTGCGTCAGCCACGGTCCCCGCATCCAGTGCGGGGTTTCCCGCCGCCCCACCCGTCGCTGTCCCCGTGGTTCCACCCGTCATCGGCACCCCGCCCGCTCCGCCCGACGCTGTCCCGCCCGTCAAGGTGCCACCCGTCGGAGCACTGCCCCCCGAGCCAGCACCGGCAGCATCCGGTCCAACCGTACCGGATCCGCCGCTGCCCCCTGTCGCGACATCAGGAGAAGCCGGGCCGTCCTTCTCGCCAGCATCCTTGCCCCCGGACCAGTTTCGCGTGAGGTTCACGCAAGCCGCAAACAGCAGGGCTGCAGCGATTGCTGACGACACCGGAACGAACGCGCGAGTCAAGTTCAACCTTTATTATAGTATGGCTGCGGCGCGCTGGAAATTCATTGGAAATTCGTCGGGCGCCACGCTGGGGCCGCTTGAGCGTTGACCTGATAGCGCCAATAGGCAGAATTGCCCGGCTTGGCAGGACGAAGGAGGCCGATTCGGACACGATGGGTCATGCTGGGGTCACGGGCATCGATGGGAAAGCGGGCCAGGCAGTCACCAGCTCTCAGAATCACTGGTTCGCCGGGGTGGCGAAATGGCAAACGCGGCGGACTTAAAATCCGCTATCGCGAAAGCGACCTATGGGTTCGAGTCCCATCCCCGGCACTGAAAATCACCCGCGATCTCCTACGCCGTTGCGCGGGTGAGTTTCCAGCGGCGGGCGCCTTTGGATTTGTAGCCGGCCAGGATGCCGAGTGCGGCCAGCGCCTTGCCCGAAATCCCCATCCGACGTCGCGGTAGGGACGGCCATTCGCTTTGGGCTCGCTCATGAAAACTCTGGCACCTACCCCGCGCGCACCTACCCCGCGCGCGGGGCTCGCGCCCCCGACAGCCGGGACTAGAAGTCGAGATTCAGCACCACGCTGTCCGAAGGATCGTCCTGGTTGACCAGCGTGGCGGTCAGGTGCCCGTGAGTTTGGTGGTGCTGATAGCCGTTTGGAACGGCAAGCGGAGACACGGAGGCGACGGCTAGCTGCCAATCCCCCTGGGGTGGATACTGGTTTGACCCACATATTGCCGCGGACGCCGCCCGGTAGTGCATCATGGCACGCGCAGGCTCGCAGATCACCATCTCGCCCACGCCTTCGCAGCCGGGGTCACAGGGCCCATAGGGCTTCGTACAGACGACGCCAGGTGGAACGGGCAGGGTCACGTCGAATTCGAGCCAACCGCAGTTCGTCGCAGAATCATACGCACCGACTACGGGAGCGCTCGCCCCCGTCCCACCCGACAGGTTGGCCGAAAGCGCATCAGCCGGCGCGCGGAGCAAAAAGCCATAGAACCCAGGGCCATAGGAGCCCGGCGGGACGGCACCACCGTATTCCGACGTAGTGAAGAAGTCCTGATTGTACGGGGTGACGAGGTAATCTTCCGGACCAAGAAAGAACGTTCCTAGCCCATTGTCGCAGACCTCTGCATCGACTCTGGGCCCGCGAACCGTCCCACGCACCGGGAAGACGATGGAGTCCAGCTTCTGGTTTGCACATCGAGCAGCCGGCGTTGCGTCCGATGCCTGGCCGGATTCCGGTAGGGCAGGCAAGTCGACCGTGACCAAGGCATCCTGCGTTTCAGGCCGTGAATCCTGTGCCAGCCCCGTATCGCGAACCCCAGGGAATCCACCGGAATCCGGTGGGACGGACAAGTCAAGTGATGGCAATGCATCCTTCGATTCGAATCGCGAATCGTCCGTGACGCCACTGTCAGGCGCGCCGGGTACGCTCAAGGGATTCCCGCAAGCGGTCGTCGATGCTGCGGCCAGGGACAGAGCCAGGGTAGCCCAGACCTGCGTCCGGAGGTGTCCCGTGCGACGTCGCTGCAAGCTCAAGCTGCTTCGGCGAATAGGCACAAGACCTCCCGTGCCACCTTGGCTACCCATGCATCCACTGAGTGCCAAGCCCAGCCCCATCGATGCTGGAACGATCATCTCCCGTACTGTCCGCTTCAGGAAGCTCTCGATGCCCTGCCGGACGTCCTTCTCCTTCATGACCCAGAAACATGGTACCGCTTCTCGGGTGCACAGAGTGTTGAAAAGACAGTGCCGGGTCCAGTCGGGTCGGGGACCGGCGCGGTGGTGTGCAGGACGCCCCTTGCGCTGGATGAGTGGAGAGCGAAGCCGGCGCCAGAGGTAGCCATCCAGCTGGTTGAAGCCAGGGACGCGCGGCGATGAAACACTGCGGGACGCCCGCTACCACTTCTCGGTGGTCTTGGATGGCCTCGCCGCGGTAGCAGGCGCACGTCCGCCACGCGACCGTTTGCCCGTCGCCGAAGCGCGCATGGTTGGCGAGCGTCCGGGGTGGGCGCCTGAAGAGACGGTCCCATCCGATTTGAGCGGCGCGTGTGCCTTCACGGCCGGCGCAGACAGAGGCGTAGCGACTTTGTCCGCAGCGGGCGACGGGCCAGGCTCGGCAATCTTGGTTTCGACGGCCGGCACCAGCGCGGAAGCAGGCGGAGCCGGCTGCACAGCCGGCACGCTTGGCTGTTCCGGGTTGTGGGCCTCCTGGGGCAGGGCCCTGACCGCGGGCCCACCGCCGCCCGCGCGCGCCAGCAACAGATAGGCCACAATAAAGAGGGCAGCCGCAGCCACAGCTGAAATCGCGCCGCCCATCACAAAACCGCGCCGACGCGCATTGACGAGCGTGATGGCGTTGATCTCATCCACGGCTGGGCTCGACGTGGTCGCGGGGCGCGGGCTTGGCGTCTCGTCCCCGGTCGGCGCCACACGGGACAACTCGTCTGTTGTCCCTGCCGAGGGCGATTGACCCGGAAGCGCCGTTCTCGGGACGCCCGCGACCGGTGCCAACAGGGTGCCCATCGTGGGTGCAGCCAGGGCGGTCAGCATGTCGGCCATACTCGCGAAGCGGTTCGCCGGGTCCTTCTCCAGCGCGCAAAGGATGACCTTCTCCATCCACGAGGGAATATCCGGACAGCGTGCCGACGGTGGCTCGGGCGCACGTGAAACATGCATGACCAGAATATCGCCCAGTCCCTGGCTGACAAAGGGAAGCGAGCCGCACAGCATCTGGTACAGGATGATCCCGAACGAATAGATGTCCGACCGGTGGTCTATCCCATCCGGAATACCCAAACACTGTTCCGGGGACATGTATTGCGGCGTCCCGAACAGCGAGCCCGTCCTGGTCTTGACCGACCCGCCAGCGAAGTCCCCGCGAAGCTTGGCGATGCCGAAATCGAGGACCTTCACGCGCTCGCGTCCGGGCGCCGTGACGTCAGGAACCAGAAAGAGATTCTCTGGTTTGAGATCCCGGTGAACGATGCCCTTGTCGTGGGC
>Ga0182021_10009638_pt1 | contig 11447 bp, 11 predicted proteins | sample 612E3MmetaG_FD_120493 | JGI IMG/M metagenome (GOLD analysis project Ga0182021, IMG submission 120493) | Permafrost microbial communities from Stordalen Mire, Sweden - 612E3M metaG (Illumina Assembly) | ecosystem: Environmental > Terrestrial > Soil > Wetlands > Permafrost | place: Sweden...
CCCCATCCCCAAGGGGAGTAAATTGATTTTCTTCGCTCCCCTTGGGGACGGGGTAAAAGAAGAAAATCAATTTTATTATAACTTATTTAATAAATGCAAAAAGAAACGGATTGTATTTTTGGATTACATGCTGTAATAGAGGCCATTAAAGCAGGAAAACAGATCGACAGGCTGCTGATAAAGCAGGGTCTTCAGGGGGCTCTGTACCATGAACTGATGACAGCTGTCAAAGCACATAACATAGTATATCAGATTGTACCTGTTGAACGGATAGAGCTTGTTACCAGGAAAAATCATCAGGGAGTACTTGCATGGCTATCAGTGATTGAGTATCAATATATTTCCAACCTTCTCCCAATGGTTTACGAAAAGGGAGAAGATCCGCTTATAATCGCTCTCGATGGTGTCTCCGATGTAAGGAACTTTGGAGCTATTGTCCGTACTGCTGAATGTCTTGGGGCACATGCTGTTATTATTCCTGAAAAAGGCTCAGCACGGATAACGGCAGATGCTGTTAAAACATCCGCAGGCGCACTGCACTCCTTTCCGGTTTGCAGGGAAAAAAGTATTGTCCGCTCAATTGAATACCTGAAAGAATCCGGTTTAAAAGTATTCTGTGCAGGTGAAAAGTCCGGAGAATCAGCACCAGAAGTTTCATTAACAGGACCTTTGGTTTTAATTCTGGGATCGGAAGACAAGGGGATCAGCCGTGAACTTATATCACTCTCGGATCATCAGATAAAGATTCCAATGACAGGTACTATAGGCTCACTGAATGTATCGGTTGCGGCCGGCATTCTTCTCTATGAGATAATCCGGCAACGCGCCCTCTGAATTATTCAATAATATTTCTGATCCTCTGGTCAAGCATGCCCTGATCAGCGGTAAATGAAGCAAGACCGGCAAGTGTAAGTAATGTATCGGGAGCAATTTTCCCTTCGCTGATCTTCTTCTCCCATCTCTGGTATACAGGAATTTTCCCATCCGAAATAATGAAACCTTTCTCCTCTTTACTGAGAGAAGGAAACATATCTTCACATCCTTCATCATGAGCTATATGAATAAGTTCGGAACCGGACAGGGGGAGTTTACCGGCTAACCGTTCCGCGAGTTTCAGTACTTTACTGTCAACATCCCAGAATTTCTCTAAATGAGCATCCTTTGCCGAATCGAAAATACTGACATCGTAATTTTCATGAGTATGGGACGTAAACTTACCTGATAATTCTTTGTGACCTGCAGCTGCAACTTTTGGAGGCATGGTAAAAACATCTACTCCTGCAAGAAGGTCGAGCTGATTATAACTTCTTAAACTTGCTGCTATCTGTTTCGTCTGCCAGGGGTTCTCTGCCGATAGTCCCGTAACCCAGTTCTGCGAGGATATTACTGCCTTCTCACCTGCCCCGGAGCCATCTCCAAGCTTATTATCAATAATATAAGCTCCAATTCTGCCCAGAAAGACGTTCACATAGTCAGGTCTTGCAACCTTTGTTACCAGTACATTTTCACGTGCACTGAAACCTAATGTAAAATTGATTTTTACTCCTGAATCCTTAAGAAGCCTGGCTCCAATAATCCCTTCAGCAGTATAAGGTACTTTAATTATAAATTGTTCCGGACATATATCATGGAATCTTCTCCCGTAGTTCTGAATAGCTTTTATATCATGTGCAGTGTCAGTGTGAAGTTCAACGCTTACATAGCCTCCAAACTTTAAAGCCAGCCTCAGGGCATGCCGGGCGTTTAAAATAAATGCTATTTCCTTGACCCTTTCCTCCTGTGGCAAATCACGTACTACGCTTTTTGCCTCAGAGATAAAAATATCATATATTCCTTTTTGTATTTCATTGTTAAGCAATGAATTATTAGTTGTCAAGGCTGCCATTTCAGAAGACCAGTTGGCTTCGGCTTCCTCCACATCACCTGTATCGAGCCATAGTTCTGTGCCGGTGTTAACAAGTGATTCCCAGAAGGGGTCGCTTTTGCCAGTCACATGCTTTTCATTAAGATTTTTCCAAACAAAATCGCTAATTCTGGTATTTAAGTCAGCCATGGTTTTAAGTATTGATGTGAATTTCAATTATTTCCTTTATTCATTATTGGTTGCAGATCATCACCGGTAGGTTGTTGGAAAACTTTAAGTCCGAACTCACCCATTATTGCCAGAAAGTGCTCAACAATCTCAGACTGAAGATTTTCATACGGAACAAACTGATTATTTTTTGTAAAGAGATAAATTTGTAAAGGGAGACCATTACCTTCTATCTGCCTGTGCTTAATTAGAATTGTCTGGCTCTTTTCAACATCCTGATGATTTTTAAGGTATGACTCAGCATAAAATCTGAAAACACCCAGATTGGTAATTAGTGAAGAATTGAAAAAAGGCGAATCACTATTTTTAAAGTCCTTACCTGTCATATCCTTTCTTAGCTCCACTGATTTAATAAATTCATTTAGCTCAGGGACTTTGCATAGCTTCTCTTTCATCTCCTTATCAAGGAATTTAATCGTCTTCATGTCGATGAATATAGATCTCTTCAACTGTCGGATGCCTGATTCCTCCATCCCTCTCCAGTTCTGAAAAGAATCATTAACAAGCGAATAAGTAGGAATGGTAATTATTGATTTATCAAAATTCTTTACCTTAACTGTATTCAGTGTAATATCTTCAACGATTCCATCTAAATCACGGCGGGGTATAGAAATCCAGTCACCTACTTTCAGCATCTTATCTGCAGAGAGCTGGATACTGGCAACCAATCCCAGCAGAGTATCCCTGAAGACAAGTATCAATACAGCAGTTATAGCTCCTAAACCAGCAACGAGTGTGCTGATGTCTTTTTTAAAGAGTACCGATATCAGAACCAGAATGGTGACAACTATCACAAATATTTTTAACAGCTGAACATATCCTTTTATATGACGATGCCTTGCAATTGGAAGAGTTTTATAAACTTCATGCCACGCATCTATAAATGAGTTCAGGACTACAGTTCCTACAATTACCATGTAAATATAAGTCAGCTTATGAACAACGGCAAGCCATGTAGGATAAGCTTTCAGAGCCCAGGCGGCCATGAACCAGATTACCAGTGCAGGAGCAAAATGCGATAATCGTGTAAAGACTTTTTGTTCCAGGAAAATATCATCCCATGTATTTGTGGTCTTTTTAACTATTCTCGTAACTATCTGAAGGATTATTGCTTTAGCAATCAGGTTTGCCAGCCAGCTCAATAATATGACAATCAGCACGAGCGCAATCGTACTCAGAAATGAGGAAAGACTATAACTTAATCCTGCGTCAACAAATATATCTCTGAACCATATTCCAGGATCAAATAAAAATGGCATATCTGTTTCATTAAATAATTAGTGGCAAAAATAGATAAATTATCAATCGGTCTGAATGAATATTTTTAGCTTTACGTTATTCTTATAAAAATAATTAAGCTATGAGAACAATAGTATTCTTCATTTTGTTTAGTGTCACAGTCAACATGGCGGGACAACCGGGTTTTGATAAGTATTTTACTGATAAAGTATTAAGGTTTGATTTTATGCTGGCGGGAAATAGCCTGAAGACCTTGGTATACCCTGTTGCGATGAAAGAGGAACCGTTTTGGGCCGGATCAAATTTGAATCTTATAAATCCTTCTAATTCAGGAAATTTTAAATATGAACTTTTCGATTCAACCGGGAATACCCTGATATATTCGAGACCTTTCTGCACACTTTTCCAGGAATGGCAGACAACAGATGAAGCAAAGTCCACTGACAGAAGCTTTTATGAAGTAGCTACAATGCCTTACCCAAAGAATAAAGTCAGATTCATCCTGAGTAAGAGAGAACGCGATGGCAAGTTCTCCAAATTGTACGAAACAATTATAGACCCGGCAGATCATTATATCAGAAAAGAGAATCCTTTAAAGGTGGCAACCACAAAAATATACAGCGGAGGCGATCCGCATACCTCAGTTGATCTTGCTTTTATTGCTGAAGGTTATAAAGCTGAAGAGATGGGGAAATTCAGGGAAGACGTCAAAAAGATGGCTGATATTCTTTTTGCAGAAGCCCCTTACAGTGACTATAAAGACAAGTTCAATATCTGGGCCGTTGAATCAATTTCACAGGATTCAGGAACGGACATTCCCGGAGAAAAAATCTATGTTAATACTGCAGTGAATTCAAGTTTCTATACCTTCGGTTTAGACCGGTATCTTACAACCCAGGACATAAAGGCCGTAAATGATTTTGCAGCTGCAGTTCCCCATGATAATATTATTGTCCTTATAAACAGCTCAAAATATGGAGGAGGAGGTGTTTACAACTATTATAGCGGTACAACGACGGATAATCAACTGTCTCCAAAGGTATTTATCCATGAATTCGGTCATGGATTTGCAGGGCTGGCTGATGAATATTATTCGTCAGCTGTTGCATATGATGGATTTTATCCCCTCAATGTGGAGCCATGGGAACCAAACATAACAACAAGAGTTAACTTCGAATCAAAATGGAAGAAGCTGATAGCCAGAGATACACCGGTGCCTACTCCTCCGGAAGAGAAATATAGCAATGTTGTCGGACTATTTGAGGGAGGAGGATATTCTGCAAAAGGGATTTTCCGGCCGGAGATGGACTGCCGTATGAAAAGCAACGGGCAGAAAGGATATTGTTCCGTCTGCCGCAATGCAATCAAGGAGATGATTGAATTCTATATAAAATAGTAAATATGGACAGAAGGGACGTTGCATGCAACATCCCTACTCCCACGCATTGGTAAAATTCCCTTATTTGTTCTTCTTGTCAACAATATAGAACAAGACAAGGCTTAATCCTCCGAAGAAGAAGATCATTGCCGGGTAGTTGGCTCCGTCATAAAGGACTCCTGCATAGGATAAAATTGCACCTACTATAATACCCAATGCAATTCCCATAAAAAACATACCTGTTTTCAGTGTGGCTTTACTCCAGTTAAGCAAAGAATTCTGACCTTCCTTCCCGGTATTGAACAAACTTGCGTCTGCACCTTTGTCAATGAGTGCCATTCTTTCCTTGTTACGGGTTGTGATGTGAACGTAATAGATTCCAAATACTGTGGCGAAAAATGCGATAAATGCGACTAAAACTTCCATGACTTTATAAATTTGGTTAATAACTCTTTTTGTACCTTTAGACTATAGGTTTTATCTACCGGTTACAAAAAAAGATTAATAAATAAAATATTTTTTTATGTAACCAATTTATAACTTTGCTCGTCAAACAAGCAGAATGGATTATAAAGGAGACATATATTATATTGAGCAGGTACTTGAAGGGAAAATCAATGCATTCAGTTATATTGTAGACCAGCACAAAAATAAAGCATTTAATCTGGCTTTCCGGATATGCGGGAACCATGAAGAAGCGGAGGAACTTGCACAGGATTCATTTTTAAAAGCTTACAGGGCGCTCAGGAGTTTTAAAATGAAAAGTAGTTTTGCAACCTGGTTCTATAGGATTGTTTATAATACTACCATTTCGCATGTTAGATTAAAAAGGAAAGGAGTTCTTTCACTTGAAGATTTTCCGGCTGATGCAACAGATTTTATCGGAGCAAACACAAATGAGGAGGAAGCAGAAAAGGAATACAGGAATTCATTGGTTAATTTTGCACTGCAAAAAATCACCGATGAAGAAAGAGGACTGATCAGTCTTTATTATTATGAAGAGATGAGTACTGATGAGATTGCGGATGTTACCGGTATAAGTAAATCAAATATCAAAGTAAAATTATTCCGGGCAAGACAAAAGATGCAGGAAATTATTGAAAAAACTGAAAAGAAAAAATTAATTTATCATGAATAACCAGGAAAAATATAAGGAAGATCTACTCAGGCAGTATATTGATCCTGAGATGACTGAAGATGCTCCCATCGGATTTACTTCAAAAGTAATGACACAAATCCAGTTAGAATCAAGGCCTTTCCCGGCAATACATAAACTGAGGGAAAAAAGTTTAGTCCCGCTTATATCAGCTTCTGTTACAGTCTTATTAATTGCATTCGCTTTTCTGATTCCCGGAAATGAATCTGATTCACTGACGAGCCCGTTTTTGAATCTTTTCAATAGTCTTAAGCTTTCTGTCCCCGCCATTGACCTCTCTTCAATTTTCAGAGTTGCACTGCCATCAGTATTGATGTACGTGTTTTTGGGGATTTTTATTCTGACAGTATTTGACAGGGCACTGTACCGGATATTTCACAGGGAGAAGTAATATCAAGGACAAAAATTAAAGGCAACAGACGAAAGAAAAAAAAATGCTACAGACTTTCCACCTTTGAATTAAGCCCTTTTGCATTTAGAGATCTGCTCATTGCGTTTAGCACTTCCACTACGCCTAACTTAACTTCACAGCTACCTTTGAAATGAACAATAAGGGCGCACTGTTCAGCCTGAACAGAGTCATGTCCGCATATCTCTACCAGAGATTTAATGACATGCTCGAAAGTATTAATATCATCATTATAGAGAATAAGTGAACCCGATTCACTTCCGCTTTTCAGCTTATCTTCCCCGCGTAATGTTTTTTCCTTCATTTCAGTTTATCAAAAAGTTGTCTTGCTGTATCTACAGGAATCTCTTTTTTCCCCAACCAGGCAACGACTTGAGCATCTTTATAACCGTTCCTTTTTAAGAGGTCAGAATACTCAGCTGCCGTTTCAAAAGTAATAAAATTCCCAATTAAATAATCAATTTTTCCATCCTCGAGTGTTATTATATCCAGACCCCTGTTCCCGGCTGCTTTTCTTATCCCCTCAAGAATGTCCTCTTTCAGAGGTTTAAGTGATCTGGCCACTTCAACTCTAAACGTAAGAGTTGGCGTAATAGTATCAGCTTTATTTCCATTTAAATTGTTTTCGATAGAAACGAACGGTATATTGACCCATTCTTTTTCCATCATGACCGATCTGTCGGCAGAAACCGGCTTATTTCCAAAAAGACCAACAACAAAGGAATCTTTGAATCCTTTGCTTTTAACGGTAGCAAGAGCTTTTGTTGCATCAGATGATCGACGGAACATTCCGGCATAATAAATAGTTTTATCTGTGCCTGTTAACTTAAATCCATAGATCGGAGAAAGCCCTTTAAAAAACGCAGGGGTTACCGGGTTACGGAAGACAGCAATCTGGATACGATAAATAAGACCTGCAGGCACTTCCGCATCAATTATTAACTTTGCCCCCGGATCTGTTGCAGGCTGTGCCAGAACTTCAAAGAAAGAAAAAACCTCCACATGCCTCTTTGGCGGAGGGATAATCGATTTAGCAGTATCAGGCTTCCTGTCTACTGTTTTGGGAAGTACATTATCAACTTTGCGTATTGTATCTTTCACTACCTTAGTGTCAGTTTGCCTGAGTGGTGAATTAATAAGCATACTGGAATCCAGTTTATGGTTTAAAGTCTCCGCTTCACGGTATTTCTGATCCGCACTGTTTTGATAGGATGCAACAATTTTCTCATTTTGGAGTATCTTTGCTTTCAAAGCTGATTTTTCAGTTTCAGTTGATATTGAAATGAATTTTTTCTGGTTTTCCACAATAGCGGAGACAGAATCAGCTTTTGACTGGAATTCAACCGCTTCACCAAGAATTTTCTCATAATCGGCAGGCACATTTTCCTTACTTGTAATTACTTTTGGAGCACTACTTTGAGCTGGTTCTTCAGTTATTGGTTTTATTGCAGTTACACTCATGTCAGGTTTGTTACTATTTACCATTGCAGACGGCTTTATTTCAGAATCTGCAACCTGTCCTTTTTTTTGAATACATTGCTGCAGTAATTCAGGAACCCCCATTTCCTTTGAAACTTTCTTCCCAACCCTGTCAGTATATGATTTATACGATTCTGCAGCATCTGAAAATTTTCCTGACATTTGCTGTGCCCGTCCGAGATAAAATAATCCATCAGAAGGCAAAGTCTTTATATTGCCTGCTTCCCGAACTGCATCCTTCAGAAGATTTGCAGCCTCAACAGCGTCTTTGTTCAGCTTCACCAGGCATACTCCGGAATAATATTTATATAATGGATCTTTTGTATAAGTCAAAAGCAGTTCACTGAATTCAGCGTAGGCTTTCTCATAGTTACCTTGAGAAAATGCTTCAAGAGAGGATTGCCGTGTAGGTTTAGTCTGAATATTCTGTGATAACAGATTATTGAAGGGTATGTGGATAGCTCCAATAAGACAAATCAAAATTATCTGTTTCTTTAATTTCATGGACTGATCAAAATTAGCATACATTTAATTTTCAATATATTACACGTTAAATTGTTTTTCTGTAGATAAGATCTATGTTAATAACAATTGGATGATTTTTTGCAAATAACAATTCAAACTTCGTAAATTTACCCATAATAACAAAATAATTGTCCATGATACAGTTAAGGGAAGGAATGATGGCTCCTGTTTTTCAAGGTACAGATCAGAATGGCAACTCTGTAAAGTTAGCCGATTTTATCGGTAAAAAGGTGGTATTGTACTTCTATCCGAAAGATAATACTCCCGGGTGTACAGCAGAGGCATGTAATCTTCGTGACAACTGGAATTCCTTTCTGAAGAAGGGTTTCGCTGTAATCGGGGTAAGTCCCGACAATGAAAAATCTCATAAGGGTTTTGCTAAAAAATATGACCTCCCATTCCCGCTTATTGCCGATACAGAAAAAAAGATCCTTAACGATTATGGTGTCTGGGGAGAGAAAAAAATGTATGGCAGGACCTTTTTAGGGGTTATCAGAACAACATTTATCATTGATGAAAAAGGAATAATAGAAAAGATAATAAATAAAGTAGATACCGGAGAACACACAAAACAGATTTTCGATTTGTACATTCAATAAATCAAATAATATGAGCAAAGAAAGAAAAGAAATAAATAAAGAAAAGCTTAAGGCACTTGAAATTACCCTGGGGAAAATTGAGAAGGATTTTGGAAAGGGAACAATAATGAAACTTGGCGACCATGCAATCGACAATGTTCAGATTATATCAACCGGATCAATCGGGCTTGATGCAGCTTTGGGTATCGGTGGTTTACCGCGTGGCCGGGTAATAGAGATCTATGGTCCTGAAGCATCAGGAAAAACAACCCTGGCTATTCATGCTATTGCAGAGGCTCAGAAGAACGGAGGCATTGCAGCCATTATAGATGCTGAGCATACATTTGATCGTAATTATGCGGAAAAACTGGGTGTGGATGTTGAAAATCTATTGATTTCTCAGCCCGATAACGGGGAACAGGCGCTTGAGATCACAGACAACCTCATTCGTTCCGGAGCATTGGACATAGTTGTTATTGACTCAGTTGCAGCACTTACCCCAAAAGCTGAGATCGAAGGTGAAATGGGCGATTCCAAAATGGGACTCCAGGCAAGACTTATGTCACAGGCACTAAGAAAACTTACAGCAAATATCAATAAAACAAACACATCCTGTGTTTTCATAAATCAACTCAGGGATAAGATAGGCGTAGTATTCGGTAACCCCGAAACAACTACAGGTGGAAATGCGCTGAAGTTTTATGCTTCGGTAAGATTGGATATTCGCCGGACAAGCCAGCTTAAAGATGGCGAAGAAATTATTGGCAGCCGGACAAGGGTTAAAATTGTTAAGAATAAGCTGGCGCCTCCATTCAAAAAGGCTGATTTTGATATTCTGTACGGTGAAGGCATCTCCCAGCTGGGAGAAATTGTTGACCTCGGGGTTGATTTTGAGATTATCAAAAAAAGCGGTTCCTGGTTCAGTTATGGTGATACGAAACTTGGACAGGGACGTGATGGTGTTAAACAGATACTTAAGGATAATCCGGAATTATACGATGAGCTGAAAGCTAAAGTGTCAGAAGCACTAAAAAAATAAAAATATTAATTAAATCTTGCACATTCTCTTTTAATGCCTATCCCCAACCCCTCTCCCAAGTGGGAAGGGCTCAACAATACTAATTTTCCTGTTCCCCCTTCTCTCCTGTGAGAAGTGGGCCAGGGGGATGAGGCAAACGGAAAAGGGAGAAATAAAAATCATTCATATGAAAAAACAACTTCTACCATTAATTCTTTTATTAATTCTGGTTACAGCTTCCTGCAAACAAAATATTCCCGTTGTAAAAGAAGCTGTTCAACAATTCAATAATCAACTGACTGCTGAAGAAAAAGCAGGCGGGGTAATGACTCCTGAAATTATGTGGAAGTTCCGGAGACTGGGAACTTTTGCACTCTCGCCTGACGGGTCTTCTATTATATATACTGTCACCGATATTGATCTCAAGAGTGAGTCAAAACGAACCAATATTTTTAAAACAGATCTGGCTGGAAGCAATCCTGTTCAGCTCACAACTGATGGAGGAAATTCTCCTCAATGGATAAGTAACGGTAAATCTATTGCGTATGTCAATAATGGTAAACTTTGTTCGATGAGTGCAGACGGGTCGGAACAAAAAGTAATAACAGGGATAGCAGATTTTGAGATTTTTTCTGTTGCACCTGAAGGTAACAGGATCTATTTTACCAAAAGAGTCAAGTTAGACCAGACTGCGAACGAAAAACATAACCTTCCAAAAGCAAAAGTAAGGATTATCAACGATTTGATGTACAGACACTGGAATTATTGGAGTGATTACTCCTATAGCCACGTCTTTGTAGCCTCTTTCGACGGAAGTACCGTTTCAGGGGAAAAAGATATCATGGAAGGACAAAGGTTTGAATCTCCTACCGCTCCCTATTTTGATGATGGTGAAATTGCATGGAGTCCCGATGGGAAAGCAATTGCTTATACTACCAAAAGACTAAACGGCAAAGCTGATGCAATAAGCACTAACTCAGATATCTACCTTTATAATATTGAAACAGGCAAAGAAATTAATATTACTGAAGCAAACAAAGGATATGATAAAAACCCTGTCTTTTCACCCGACGGTTCAAAAATAGCTTACCAGAGCATGGAAAGAGATGGTTACGAAGCTGATCTCGACAGGCTATTTGTCTATAACATTAAAGATGGTTCCAGAACATGGCTATCCAAAGGATGGAACTTCGATATCGCAGGTGCCAGATGGGCGGATGAAAATACAATATATTTCACTTGTTCTCATCTGGGTACTTGCCAGATATTCAAAATTGGTCTTCAGGGCGGTGGTGTTTTAAAAGTTACTGATGGTGTGCACGATCTTGGACCAATCAATCTGAGTGCAGGTGTTATGGTTTCAGAACTTTTATCTATGTCAATGGCACCCGAACTTTCCGCAATTGATCTTAAAACAGGGGCAGTAAAACAGATAACATCCATAAATAAAACTATCTACAATGATATCAGGATGGGTAAAGTGGAGGAGAAATATATTAAGACAAAAGACAAGAAAGACCTTCAGATGTGGGTAATCTATCCTCCTGACTTTAACCCCTCCAAAAAATATCCG
>Ga0182021_10009640_pt1 | contig 11446 bp, 10 predicted proteins | sample 612E3MmetaG_FD_120493 | JGI IMG/M metagenome (GOLD analysis project Ga0182021, IMG submission 120493) | Permafrost microbial communities from Stordalen Mire, Sweden - 612E3M metaG (Illumina Assembly) | ecosystem: Environmental > Terrestrial > Soil > Wetlands > Permafrost | place: Sweden...
CATGATAACCTTTGCTTTCGAAATATGTTTTGGCTTCTTCGAGGGAAACTTGCTGGCGGCGGAATGGCTCATCCTTATTCACCCAGGCGCGCATATATTCATCGAGAGCTGCCAGTTCTGCATTGGTGAGAGGGGCACGGTCTGTGATCTGGCAAAAATATCCTCCTGAAGAGACCGAGTGGTCAATCGTCATATGACTTCCTGGAAATAAATTGGCGAAAGCAGCGCTCAACAGGAACGTCAGAGAACGACGGTAGATGCGCGCACCATCCGCGTCTGCCATCGTCACAGGGGCAAGCCGCGCCTCCATTTGGATAGGGTAGGTAAGTTCGCGCAGGTCGGTGTTTACAATGGCGGCCATCAACGGGGCAGTCCCGGATCCGACAAAAGCTCCTAAAAAATCACCTGCAGGTGTGCCACGCGGGCCGGAAAGGACACTTCCATCCGGCAGGTGTACTTCCACAGAATCGCTCGGCGTTACAGATAAGATTTTGTTATTCATAATCTTTTCCAGAAGGTTTGTTTCTCTGCTTGGAACCTGTCCGAAAGTTCACGAGGAGTGCGCATTTTGAGAGTGTGCGGCTTCGCCGCACACTCTCAAAATGCGGTCCTTCTATTATTTTCAGATAAAAAACTTATTCTTCCTTCCAGTGGCGCCGGTCATCGAAATTGAGCATGCGCCAGGTGTGGCGTTCCGGTTCGTACGTGAAGGTTGTAAAAGTAGTATTATGAAACATAAAGCGCGGTCCGGCAGAATCGGCCTGGACCGCGATACCCAGAATGGCATACAACGCCATGTTCAGGATCCCACCGTGCGCGGCTACCAGGTACCTTCCTGGAGGACGGTCGAGAATATGTTGGATGGCCCGTCCGGCGCGCAGATACAATTCCCAGCGGCTTTCGCCGGTTTTTCCATAATGAGTGTAGGGCGTCATGAAATCCGGGGGAGGTGCCACGCTCGCAGCCTGTTCAGGTGTTAAACCGCTCACCAGGCCATTATTAATTTCCATCCAGTCCGGGTCCAGTCCCAGCGGGATGTTAAGCATGCCACAGATGATTTCGGCAGTCTGGCTGGCACGCAGCAGTGGGCTGGCGATGCACTTATCGAAAGTCACTCCCTCCAGCTGCCAGCGCTCAACCAGGGAGCGGGCCTGGTCGCGACCCTTGCCGGTCAGCGGAAAATCGGCATGGCCCTGGAAGCGGTCTTCGGCATTTCCGACCGATTCACCGTGGCGCAGGAAGGTGACGTGGTAGAAGGATGGATCCATCATGAGAAACCGGCTTTAATCGCTGGCTGGAAATAACAAGTATATACCTTCCAATTGGGCAGCGTGGAAGGGACTGTTCATTTTTCTCCAAACCAGCAATGATACCAAAACCTGACCTCGTTGACGAGAAAACCACACTTTTGATAAAGACGCTGGGCGGGTATGTTGCGCCCCTGGGTAACAACCTGCACAGATTTCATCCCCTGCCTGCCAAACCAGTCCAGGGATCCCATCACCAGCGCCCGGCCAATCCCGCGCCCGCGCGTGCTGCTGCTCACGCCGACCAGCCCGATCTTTCCTATGGCTTCCGGCAGGAGTGTATCACAGGTGACAAAGCCTTCCGGTTGGCCGGGTGCACCCTTCACCAGGACCGCCCGCGCATATCCGGAAAGGCTTTTTTCGATCCAGGTTTCATACAAGCGGTCGCAAGCCTCTTGCGGGAAGTGCCCATCGTAATAGAAACGCGAGTCGCGGTAGGATGAACCGGCCATGCCGCGCAAGGCGGGCAAATCCTGCGGAACCGCCATACGAATTTCCGGGTCCAGCGCAGCCCGCTCTTCCATCCCCCCCATAACAAGTTCATAGGTCACCCGGATGTCGGTGAGATTAAAGCCATTTTTCTCGGCCTGACGCAGGGTCTCGGCATGGTCACTATCGGCCAAAAAATAGAGACAGCCTACCTGCTTCTCCTTGCACCAGGCCATCACCTGTACGGCTGTCTGGGCATCCAACCGGTTCGAATTGACCCGTGCAATCGTCATCCCGAAAAAAGCGCTGTCCCATTCCAGGATGGAGCACAATTCAGGATTCAATGCCATGGTTTACTTTCGAGCGGAGCGCATAAGGTGGCCGGTACATGATCTGGAAATACATGCGCGCCAGGTATTCGCCGATTATCCCAAGTGCAAATAACTGCGCCCCGGAAAAGATGGCAATGATGGAGGCCAGGAAAGGGAAGCCCGGCACGCTGTACCCCAGCATCGCATACCTGCCGAGTACATACAACAGTACACCAATTCCAAAGAACATGAAGACAAACCCGGTAATACTGGCCAACTGCAGGGGCAGGGTGCTGAAACCCGTCAGCATATTCAATCCGTGCAAAACGAGTTTGTTGAAGGAGTAATTCGAGCTGCCCAGGCGGCGCGGGTCATGCCGGACCGGGATGGATGTAAACCGGTTGGTCCCCCAGGTGAGCAGAACATCTAAATTGACGGAGAATCCGTGATAGCCGCCAAATGCCTCCCTGACATACGTGCGGAAAGCCCGGAAGGCGCTGACCTTGCGAGCGGTCTCGACGCCCATGGCGCCCTGTAAAGCGATTTTCGTTGTTTGGGAGGCCAGGTTACGCCACAGGCCATGCTGCTCGCGTGCCGGCGTCCCATAAACAACGTCATAGCCTTCAGCCAATTTTGCCAATAATGCGGGTATCTCCTCCGGAGGGTTTTGCAGGTCATCATCCATGGTAACGGTAAATTCATATTGGGCCTGCCGGATACCGCTCAATAAAGCATTGTGCTGCCCGTAGTTGCGCGCCAGGTTGATCCCGGTGATCCACGCATACTGGCTGGAAAGTTCGACGATCCTGTCCCAGCTTTGGTCCCGGCTGCCATCATTGACCAGGATGACTTCGTACTTGCCAGCCACATCTGCCAGCACTTTGTACAGGCGTTCGACCAGAGCCGGAATACATTCTGCTCCGTTATAAACCGGTACCACAATGGAACAGTTCAGTGATTTTTCCATATTTTTGGCTGCATAGGTTGGGGATGTATACATAATATGCCGTCCCAAGATTTCCATCCAATAATAAGCAGAGAATCCAGCCCAGTCAAGGCCGGGTATTGCGAATTCCCTTGAATAAGATTCCGTGAATCACACGGTTGCCGTAGTTACGGCTTCTGCCGTTTATTTTTTCGATTTTTACCATCATGGTTTTCGCTCGTAAACCAACAAATACGAGTGTGGGTCACAAGGGTCAGTCGGTACTGTCTGGAATACATTGTATTTTGTGCTGTCGATATCCCCGCCCGGTTGGTAAGGTTGGTACCAGGTTGATTCGGTAACGATGAAACCGGCGTCCTGCCTCCATTGGCTGGCTAAGGCATCATTCCATAAACCATATTTTGCCAATTGCTGCGGATCGCCTCCAACACGAAAAGTGAACACAGCATAAATTGGGGGGATATAAATGCTGATCCCTGGTGCATATAATAAGGGCACGACCGTGTTCGCCTCCCATAAGATCCGGCTGCCGGATGGGATCGCCTGGGTCAATTGCTGGGCAATTTTTTGATTGTTTGCGGGAATATTCGCAAGGCAAATTCCACTCTGGTGATAGGATCCGCTCATTAATGGCGAAAGCCAGACACCTTGAATCAAGCCTATCACGAGCAGCAGGCTGCCAAAGGAATATCCGTTCAGTCGTTTTCCTTTAGTCAGCTCCTTATGCCAGACCGCTACCAGGCCAACCAGCAAAATTCCCAGGATGGCGGCGGCCGCTATCGAAACGGTCACCCGGCTCGCCCAGTAATCCTGGTGAAACTTGTTGGAAAGAATATCCCAGAGGGTGATAAAGGGGATCCAGTGGCGGGGGTCCAGTCCGCGTGTAATGGCCGGAAAGGGTATCCCCATCAACCAGGGTCCGAAGCGGTCAAACCCGGCATATCCCAGGCCGGCTGAAAGGAGTACGATGAATAAAACGATGATCCCCTGGGCAACTTTCGAAAGTGTTCTTCTCCAGGAGGGGAAAGTCACCACCACCAGGAGCAGGGCGGTCAGGTCAAAAAAGGAAAGGTAAGGTGTGAAACAAAAGGTGCAGGTGGCAACCTGGTTGGAAGTGCTGATCGTCGCCCAGGCATGCAATAAAGCCAGCACCAGGAAAAGTGTCCCCAGGAAATACGCCGCCCGTTGATCGGCCCGGCTTTTCCATTCCCCGCGCCGCGGCCACAAGCAGGCACAAACCAAAAAACCGACCAGGCTGAAATAGTGGAAACGAAAACCCTGCAAGAGAGACAGCCAGATGGCAGAAGGAGTGGGACTGTTGCCTGCCAGCAATTCCGCCACCGGAAAACGATAGGCATTCAGGAAAGGCGTCCACCTGGCTGGCAGCCAGACCGCCCAGAGCTGCAAAATGTTCGGCCAATAGATTACGTGGATCACGATGAGAGGAAAAAGGCAGCCAGCCAGTGACCACCAGCCGGCTTTTTTGCCATGCTGCCAAAAGACATACGCGATCAATAATGGGATGAGCGGCAAGAGATTCTGGCGTGTCATGATGGTCAGACCGGCCAGGACGGACCCCGTCACGATCTGCCAGAGTCGGCGCTTCTCAGCCAGCACAAAGAACAGGCACCATGCCAGCAGGCACGCCACCAATGCCTGCGAGAGCGCCAGACTGTAGATCTGAACAGCAACAGGAGTAAGGATAACGCTCCATAGGATTGCCACCCCCCACCATTTACCACCCACCCGCCGGGCAATCAGCCATAAAGCGATGAGCATCCCTATTCCACAAAGGATCGAGAAAAATCGCCCGGTCAGCAGGCTTTCCCCAAACCACTTTTCAATTTGCCCAAGGAACAGGTATGCCAGTGGAGGATACCAGCGCGGCGGCCCGTAATCCTGGAATGGACGCAAGATTCCGCGCGCATATAAATACCCGATATATAAATAGCCTCCCTCATCCACGAACGAGGTCAGGATATAGGTGTAGATCCCGGACTGGATGGTATACAGCAAAAAGCCCAATCCCGTCAGCGCAGGCGCCAGCCATGCATTATCCCGCAGTTTCCGGATGCTCGCCTCGATCATTTAATTTTTTTCCTGAGCTAAACGGGACTGGACTTCCTTCGACAAATCCGTCACAAGCGCACCCCATGCCGGTCTGCCAGGATTTCGAGCGTCCGCACCACTTCGGCTTTTTTCTGCGCCGCATCCCAGCCGAGGCAGTCGCCCAGGGCAATCGACAATTCCACCACCAGCGGACGGGTTAGCTGGCCCAGGTAAGCCAGCAGGGTCCGCCGCAGAACCAGGTCATCGAGATGGACGATCATCTCGCGTTCTGCCATGCTGGCGATCTCCGCGCGCGTGTAGATCGGGTCGGTTTTCAAAGCGAATGCGTCTTTTCCCGCGCCGATGGGCAGCGTTCTGGTGTCGACTTTACGCGGCAGGCCAAGGAAAGCCAGGGCGCGGTCGGTCACCTGCTCGGAGAAGGCCCGGAAACTGGTCCATTTACCGCCGACCAACGAATAAACCGGAATGCTGCCCAGTTTATCTTCCTGGATGTGGTGGTCGCGTGTGATCTGGCCGGCGTTTTTGGCTCGAGTATAAGCCAGCGGACGAACGCCACAAAAAGTAAATACGATCTGTTGGCGGGAAACGGGTATGCCGGGGAAAACGCGCTCGATCATCTCGATAAAATAATCCACTTCCTCCTCGGTGCAGCGGGCTGTGTCGGGGTTATCAATCGGCAGGTCGGATGTGCCGATCATGACCTTATCGAAGAGCGGGATAATCAGCACGATCCGCCCATCCTTATTCTCAAAGAAGAATTCGTGATCGCGGATCGCTTCGCGCAGTTCAGGATTATCGAGCACCAGGTGCGAACCCTTGGTCAGGCCGACATAATGGGTTGGCAGGCCCAGCGTCCTGTTTATTCCATCGATCCAGGGACCGGCAGCATTGATAACCAACCGAGGCGTAACGGCGAAGGTCTGGCCGCTCACTTCGTCCTTCAAAGTGACCTTGTCACCGTCACCGCCAACCATGGAAACATAATTCAAGGCACGCGCATGGCTGCCTTCTTTTTCAGCATCCAAAAGAAGCTGGAGCGACAAGCGCTCGGGAGAAAGAAAAATGCCATCATAATAAGTGGCCGCGTATTGAATTTTTGGATTGAGACGCGGGAATTTCTTTAATGCTTTGGCGCGCCCGTCGAAGACATGGGTCGGCACGGTGCGGTTTTTTCCGGTAAAGGCATCATAGAAGATCAAACCGATTTTAATGACCAGGCCGCCACGCTCGGACGGTTTATCCAACCAGCCCAGGAATTTAAGCGGGGCGTTGAACAAACCGGAAAAGGTTTTGAAGATGGGGATGGTGGTGGGCAGTGGTTTGACCAGGCTGGGTGCATTCTCGATCAGACGGTTACGCTCCTGGACGGCTTCACGCACCAGGCGGAACTCGCCGTTCTCGAGATAGCGTATGCCGCCGTGGGCCATGCGCGAAGAGGCTGCCGAGGCGCTCGAGCAGAAGTCGCCCCGGTCGATCAGCAGAGTATCCACCCCTTGCAGGGTCAGGTCGCGGAATGTTCCGATCCCATTAATCCCGCCGCCGATGATCAGGACAGTCGGGGAATGGGAATTGAGAGAAGCAAGGGTGTTTTGTCGATTCATATTTTATTACTCGATCCAATTAAAAGTTTTTGTAACGGCTTTCTTCCAGCCTGAATAAAGCGATTGGCGTTTGTCCTGGGCCATGGATGGTTTCCATTGCTTGTCCATGCCCCAGTTCGCTCGCAATTCATCATAATCCTTCCAGAACCCGACCGCCAGCCCGGCCGCGTAGGCCGCACCCAGGGCAGTCGTCTCGGCAACTTTCGGGCGGATGACCGGCACATTAAGAATATCCGCCTGGAACTGCATCAGCAGCTCGTTGAAAACCATGCCGCCGTCCACCTTGAGAGCGGTCAGCTTGACGCTGGAATCTTTCTCCATGGCATCCAACACTTCGCGCGTCTGGAAGGCAGTCGCCTCCAGCACGGCGCGCGCGATGTGCCCCTTGTTGACATAACGCGTAATGCCGACGATCGCGCCGCGTGCATCCGAACGCCAGTACGGCGCAAACAACCCCGAGAAGGCTGGGACGAAGTAGATGCCGCCGCTGTCCTCCACCGTACCGGCAAGCGTTTCCACATCCGCGGATTTTTCGATCAGGCCCAGGTTATCGCGCAGCCATTGTACCAGCGCGCCGGTAATGGCGATCGAGCCTTCCAACGCGTACACAGCAGGATTATCGCCGATCTTGTAGCCGAGCGTGGTTAGCAGGCCATTCTTGGAAAGGACTGGTTTTTCCCCGGTGTTCAAGAGCATGAAACAACCCGTCCCATAGGTATTCTTCGCCTCGCCGGTCTGGTAGCAGGTCTGGCCGAACAGGGCCGCCTGCTGGTCGCCCAGGTCGCCAGCCACGGGAACACCGCCCAATCCGCCTTTGGCGCTGCCGTAGATTTCAGATGAGCTGCGGATCTCCGGCAGCATGGCGCGTGGGATATCAAGGATGCGCAGGATCTCCTCATCCCAATCGAGTGTTTGCAGGTCCATCAGCAGGGTGCGCGAGGCGTTGGTGACATCCGTGACGTGCGCACCGGTCATATTCCAGAGCAGCCAGGTGTCCATATTTCCGAAGAGCAATTCGCCTTTTTCAGCGCCCGCGCGCGCTCCAGGAACATTATCCAAGATCCACTTGATCTTCGGGCCCGAGAAATAGGTTGCCAGCGGCAGGCCGGTTTTGGCCTGGAAGCGGATCTGGCCTCCGGTTCTTGCCAGTTCGCTGCAGATACAATCCGTGCGGGTATCCTGCCAGACGATGGCATTGAAGACCGGGCGCCCGGTTTCTCGCTCCCAGACGAGCGTTGTCTCGCGCTGGTTGGTGATGCCAATGGCTGCAATATCGGCCACTTCCGCCCCGGATTTTTCGAGCGCACCGCGCATTACGCGCTGGGTGTGTTCCCAGATCTCCAGGGCATCGTGTTCCACCCAGCCGGGTTTGGGATAGATTTGCTGGTGTTCCTTCTGGTCTGAAGAAACGATGTTCCCATTATGATCAAACAGGATGCAGCGCGTGCTGGTGGTGCCCTGGTCTATGGCAGCAACGTATTTTGGCATAAAACTCCCGTTTTTCGTCATCATTCTTGATTTTCCCACCCGCGTGCCCCGGCCAGGAACGCTTTCCCAGTCATGGGCTTTTTCCCGGCTGGCTGGATTTCTTCCAGGATGAGCATCCCTGCGCTCGTTCCGATGGAAGGATATCCTTCAAATAGGAACCTGGTACCCGCACCCGGGCTTTTTTCGTCTCCGACGCGGGCGCGCAACACTTTTAACGGCGCACCGTTCCACTCGAACCAGGTGCCCGGCCAGGGGTTGAAGGCCCGCACACGCCGTTCCAGCGCGGCGGCCGGCTGGCTGAAATCCAGCCGGCCATCTTCCTTCTTGAGCATAGGGGCATAAGTGACGCCTTCCTCCGGCTGCGGCTGCGGCTGCAGCTCCCCCGAAAGGTAACCCGGCAAGGTCTCCAGTAGCAATTCTGCCCCGAGCGGAGCGAGTTTCTCGAACAGCGTCCCAGCGGTATCCTGCGGCGAGATCGGGATGGCACGCTGGTTGAGCATCGGGCCAGTGTCTACACCCGGGTCCATTTTCATGATGGTGATGCCAGTCTCTGTATCGCCAGCCAGAATGGCGGCCTGGATGGGTGCGGCGCCGCGTCCGCGCGGCAGGAGCGAGCCGTGGATGTTGATACAGCCATATTTGGGCAGGTCGAGCACCTCCGGGCGCAGGATCTGACCGAATGCCGCCACAACGATCAGGTCCGGAGCCCAGGCCTGCAGCTGGGTCATTGCTTCAGGATTGCGTAACTTCTCAGGTTGGATGACGGGAATGCCCAGGCGCAGCGCGGCTGCCTTGACCGCCGGCGGCTTCAACATCCCGCCACGCCCGGCCGGCCGGTCAGGCTGAGTCACCACGCCAGCCAGCCGGTAATGAACCGTCAACTGCTCCAGAGCCGGAACGGCAAAGTCCGGGGAGCCCATAAAAACGATCCGATAGCTGGAAAGCATGCAGCTATTCTAGCATATTTCCTGTTTTAACCCGAATTAGGAAGAAAGGAGCATGAAATCGGTTGCTTTTTGTCCAAATAAGTTGTAGAATAAAACAAAACTCAAGCAATTAATCAGAATCTCAGGAGGCACAAATGACACAACAACCGATGAGTACCGATATAACCAGTGACGATAAACTTTGGGCTGCCCTTGGCTACCCCATTTTTGTTATCGCCCTTATTATGCTTTTCATGGAAGAAAAGAAGAACCGGCCGTTCATTAAATTCCACGCAGTCCAGGCCCTTGCATTAAATGTGGTCCTGTGGGTTGTGGTCATCATCGCCTCGATCACCGTGATTCTGGCCATTTGCGACCCCGTTCTCTGGCTGCTCATGCTCTGGCCCGCCATCCTGGCCTATCAGGGAAAATATTTCGAGGTCCCGCTCCTCACCAAATTCCTGCGCGGCCAACACTGGATTGCATAGATTTTATACATACATAAAGAAAAGCCTGCCTTGCGGTGGGCTTTTTTTAGTTTAATCGTTTATTGGTAATTACAGAGATGGAGCAGATAATATGGGGGTGTTGGGCAGGCTTCGTCCGCCCAACACCCCCAATTTGCCCTCTCAATCCGCCGATTCCCAAAGAGTTGTCCAATTGTGCAACGTTTGCAGCGGGATTTCGTTATATGGATAGCCTCAAATATATTTTGTTTCAAAGGAATAATGCCATGACCATTGATAATTCAAATCCCGCCTTGACCTCACCTCGAGCCCAGTCCGTCCCGGCCCAGCCGCTCTCAGCCTCCGAAGAGCGCACCTGGAGCCTGGTGGCCCATCTGACCATCCTGCTCAACCTGGTTACCGGCTTTGCCGGCCCGATCGCAGCGTTGGTGATTTATTTGATCTATAAAGACCGCTCGCGCAAAGTTGCCTACCATGCCCTGCAGGCAATGATCTTCCAGTTGATCTGCTGGTACGGCGGCGGCCTGTTGATCGGCGTAATGTGGGCCGCCGTGGGCATCCTCTCGATCTTCCTGGTCGGCATTATCCTGATCCCTGTCGCAGCTGTGGGGACGCTCGTTATGGCACTTATGCCGCTGGGCGGGGTAATTTACGGCATCATTGGAGCCATCCAGGTGAACCAGGGCCAGGATTTCAAGTACTGGCTGGTGGGTGATTGGGTGCGTAGTACATTGACCGGGCATTAAAATACTCTCTTTCCATAACCGGCGCCTTTCGGCGCCGGTTATGATTTGTCTGAACAACATCCAACCGATTTTCCTTGACTTATCCCCATCTTGCTCTTACAATGCAACCCTCAAAGTATCTATCCGAAAATAATAAAAGAACCGCATTTTGAGAGTGTGCGGCTTTACCGCACACTCTCAAAATGCGAACTTCCATGAATTTTCGGATATGGTATAAGCAAGATCCAAGGCAGCAGGGAAGAGACCCCGTGCAGAGTATGTGGTATGGCACGCGGCGCCGAAGGTGCAAGCCCGGTACTGGCAAGTCCGGATGAAACTCTCAGGCAAAAAGGACCCTACTGCCGCTATCTCTGGAAAGTTCCCAGCAGGAATGAAATTCCTGATGGGACACCGATGGGGCAATCCTGCGGCTGCGGTCTGGTTCGTATGACAGCACCTCAGGAGAATCTCTCAGGTCCGTCACAGAGGGCGCACACGCTATTTGCGTGCGCCCTTTTTTGTTTCGCCTAATTATAGTGACCTCTCAATAAAAGAGGAAACGAGGGTGTGCGGGCAGCAGAGCCGCCCGCACACCCTCAACCTCCCCCACTTATTGAGAAACTACAAATTAATCTATATGGAGATGGAAGATGAATATACCTGCCAATTTGAAATATTCCAAAACCGACGAATGGTTCGACCCGGCCACCCATAAAGCCGGGCTGACCGATTATGCCCAAAGCCAGCTTTCTGATATCGTCTTTGTGGAAATTATGGTGGCAGTTGGCGATACGCTCCAGGTCGGCAAACAGATGGCCTCGGTCGAGTCAGTTAAAGCAGCCGCGGAGTCCTATGCCCCGGTCAACTCCAAAGTGACGGCTGTTAACGAGGGGCTGCCTGATACCCCCGAACTGCTGAATAGCGACCCATATGGTAAGGGTTGGCTGGTCCAGCTTGAAGGCGGGGATGCCTCCGGCTTGATGGACGCGGCCGCCTATACCAGCTATTGCGAAGAACGGGCGCATTAGAATTCCTATGACCTATATTCCCCACAGCCCGCGCGAACGGGACGCCATGCTCGCTACCATCGGGGTGAAAAGCCTTGAAGATTTGTTCAAGGACGTCCCAGGGAAGTACCGTTTCCCAACCCTGCACCTGCCCCCAGCCTTGACCGAA
>Ga0182021_10009641_pt1 | contig 11445 bp, 6 predicted proteins | sample 612E3MmetaG_FD_120493 | JGI IMG/M metagenome (GOLD analysis project Ga0182021, IMG submission 120493) | Permafrost microbial communities from Stordalen Mire, Sweden - 612E3M metaG (Illumina Assembly) | ecosystem: Environmental > Terrestrial > Soil > Wetlands > Permafrost | place: Sweden...
ATTCTTTGGTTCATCTTATTAAAAATGTTTCATAACTGGATATCCAGTCATTTACAGTAAGCCTGGACGCTAATTCACCAATAAGTTTATATGGTATATCATCCGGCTTTTTAAACCTGATGCAACCCTTGCCCATATCAAGCTTAACTTTTGTCTGTTTTGAATATTCATCTTTAAACCATGCTAAGAGTTTCTTGTCAGCAAAGCCCATATAGTAAAGAGCAATATGATTCTTTTGAGAAGCCAGATTCATAAAAGGCAAAGGAAGTTTTGGATTTGCATGATAGCCCTTTGGATATATGGAATGTGGAACTACATATCCGATCATTCCATATCCGATCACCTCTGCAAATCCCTCGGGAAGATTTTCAACGATTGTTTTTCTCAGTGCCCTTACAGCTTGTTTCCGGTTCTCAGGAATATTTTCAATATATTCGTCGGGAGTATTTGCATTGACCTGCATATAAGAAATATTAGATAGATTTATACCAGCTTACTTCATTTCTGACAACAATATCTGTTAAACCAATTTTTTACCAGATTGTTTGCCGGCTCTACGTTTTCAGGTTAAGTTCTCAGTAACAGCGTTTTTTTGTTTTGCGAAATGTTTTTTTATTAAAGATATCAATTCGTCTTTTTTAATTGGCTTTGAAATATAATCATTGCATCCTGCTTCAAGTGCTTTGTCGCTGTCACCTGTGTTTGCATAAGCTGTCTGAGCTATAATAACCACCCTTTTGTTAAATTTTCTGATTTGCCGTGTAGCTTCATATCCATCCATTCCGGGCATTTTTATATCCATCAGAATTAAATCTATCTCCGGATTATTCCTGCAGGCGTCAACAGCCTCAATCCCTGTTTTGACTTTAAATATTTTGTTGCTGAATATCCTGATCATTATCGAGAATAATATTTCCGACGCCAGATCGTCTTCAGCAATTAATACATTATGTGTTTTCACCGTAATATTTTCTCCCGCAACTGTTTCCGGCGTAATTTCTTCTCCTGCAATGGAAATAGGAGCCTGAAAAATTGCATTTTTCCCCTGTACGGGGTTATAAGGAATTGTAAAATAAAATATTGAGCCATTCCCTTCAGAATACATCCCGGAATTGGGTTGCACCCAGATTTTACCACCAAGCATTTCCGTGTATGATTTAGAGATGGATAAACCCAAACCTGCACCTTCATACTCCCTGTTCAGAGACTCACTTCCCTGTCTGAATCTCTCAAAAATTATCTCTCTCTGTTCATATGGAATTCCCGCACCTGTATCTTTAACAAAGAATTCAAGCTCTGCAGACTCATTAATTGCCGCAGTACGTTTTAAAGTATATCCAAATTTGATGAAACCCTTAAAAGTAAATTTGATGGCGTTTTTGATAAGGTTAATCAGAATGGCATTTAATTTTTGCTTATCTGTTTCAATAATAGCCTCATCAGCTTGAAAAAAGGTTTCACAGGTAAGTTTCAAACCTTTCAGACTGGCTTCAGGCTGAAAAAAAGAATAAAGGTATTCCAGCTGATCATTAATGTTGCATTCTGAAATATCCACCTCCATTATCCCTGATTCTATTTTTGAAATGTCTATCAGGTCGTTTATAATATTGAGCATCCTGGCACCGCTTGTCTCAATAATTTTCACATATCTCTGCTGTTCTTCGCCAGTGAGTGTCGAATTCTTCAATAGCTCGGAAAAGCCCATAATCCCATTCATGGGTGTTCGAATCTCATGTCCCATATTAGCAAGGAATGCAGATTTCAGACGGTCACTCTCTTCGGCTTTTTCTTTGGCTTTGATCAAGGCATCTTCCTCTTTTTTACGGTCTGTAACATCAACGCTAAGTGCAGATACCCCTTTTATTCTCCCTTCCGAAAAGATAGGGTTCAGATAAACATTAAAATAAAATATTTTGTCATTAACAGTTTCCCTGAATTCGAAGAATATTTTCTCACCTGCAAGGGCGCAATCATATTTAGGCTTCCAGAATGCTTTTAATTCAGGGGAAAGAAGGTTTATCAGGTTCATTCCCACTTTCAACTCTTCATTATACGCTGCTAAATAGGAATCCCTGAAATAATCGTTACATACAATCAGATCATAATTGTTATCGAGAGACCATATTGATTCATTTTTATTGTTTATTAAAGCCTGCAAATTAGATTCCGATGCAATTAGCGCTTTTTCTGTCCGCTTCAATTCGGAAATATCGATACTGGCTCCGACAAGTCCGGTTATGTTTCCTTCACTGTCGCGAAACGGGACTTTGGTAGTAAGTATAATATTTTGAGTATTTAGCGGTGAAACACTGTATTCTACTTTATTCATTATAGGATTACCATTCAATACTTCCAGCTCATCAGACCTGAAACAGGCAGCAAGATCAGAAGGGTAAAAATCAGCATCGGTTTTGCCGATAAGATCCTGAGGTAATGATGCCCCCATATAGGAAGCACAAGCGAAATTTGCGGCAAGAAACCGGCTTTCGCGATCCTTAACATAGACAAGTGAAGGTAAAAGATCAATAAGGGTCCTCAATAGTTTTTGTTCTGTAGCCAGAGCCAATTCCGCTTTCTTTCGTTCGGAAATGTCCTTGACAGCGCCTACAATGGCTGTTGTCCGTCCCCCTGGAGTGTTTTTCACAGCATGAGAAACTACCATTACTGAGCGCATAGTGCCATCAGCTTTTAAAGACCTGCATTCTATTTCAATGCTCCCTCCCTTGGTAAGCAGGCGATGCAAACAATCATACAATTTTCCAAGATCATCAGGATGGATAATCTTAGCCCAGCGGTCAGGAGTCATTATATCTTCAACTGATCTCTCTGTAGTTGTGAAAAAGTTATCAGTTATCATATCTGTTTTGATACTGCCAGCTTCGTCTACTTTAAGACGGAAAATATAATCTGTTGTGAGAGAGGATATAGTACGGTACCTCTCTTCGCTTTCGCGCAATGCTTCTTCCGCCTCCTTAAGATCTTTGACTGCATCCGATCTCATATTGTCCTTGGCAACCTGAGATTTAAGGTCATTATTTTCCTGACGTAATTCTGATAATTCCCTGATAAGCTGTTCTTTGCTTTTTTTATAATCATTCATAATGCCATTCTTAAGTATTCGAACGTTTAAAACAGCTCAACCTGTACCATATGATGAAACTTTAATTGGTCAACTCAGATGGCGGAGAATCAGCAGGCTCAGAACCCCAATTGTAATTAGGTCTGGAACCCAGATTCAGATTTAAAACTCCTCCGTCCTTAATATCATCCCAGCTAAACCATGGCTTATTCAATTCATGTCCATTCAATGTAGCATTCTGAATATATTTGTTCTGCCTGTTGCTGTCTTTTGCAATAATTCTGAAAGTCTTATTGTTTTGCAGCCTGATATTAATCTCTGTAAAGACCGGACTCGCGATATTAAATGCTGGTATTCCTGGCGTTACAGGATAAAATCCCATACTGGAAAAAACCACAAATGCAGATAGACCTCCGCCGTCTTCATCACCGGGAATGCCAAACGGTGAATTAGTAAACCAGGTGTCAAGCAGCATGCGCACCCGTTGTTGCGTTTTCCAGGGGACACCGGCATAGTTATATAAATATGGGATATGCAAGCTGGGCTCATTCCCCATAACAAACTGGCCAACCTGCCCTGTTGCATCCGGCATCTGCTGAAGATAATCAGGCTTCCATTTACCCAGCGGTTCAATAAATAGCTGATCAAGTCTTTTTACAAACTTCTCCCGTCCGCCCAGAAGTTTTATTAAGCCAGAAATGTCATGCTGTACATCCCAGAGATAGGTCCAGCCGTTGTTCTCATCATAATAATCGCGGTTACCAAGGCCTCCTGAGAATTTGGGATCAAAATCCTTAATCCAGTTACCTTCTGTATTACGTGGTTCAAAGAAGCCTGTTTGAGAATTAAACAGATTTAAAAAGTTATGGGCCCGTTTCAGAAAATATATATAGTCGTCATTCTTATTAAGTGCTTTTGCCAGCTGAGCAAGGCACCAGTCGTCATAACTGTGTCCTAAAGTAAGTGCCACTGCCTGTCTTCTTTCAAAAGGATGAACCAAAGCAACTGTCTCTTTCTCGCCTGGGTTTAATGCGGGGTAATATCCCTTGTCGAGATAGAAGCTATCAAGAGAACACATAGGACCGTTTCTCCACGGAAGCATAGTTGCTTCCATTGCATTCTTTTTAAGTCCTTCATAGGCCTTTTGAATATCAAAATTCCTGATACCTTTAAAATAGGCATCTGCAATTATTGCAGCAGAATGGTGTCCGTTCATACATGGAAAATCTCCAAAAAGGATTGGAAATGAAGGAATCCAGCCACCCTGTTCGTACATTCTCACATATGATTGTATTTTAAGTCCTTCAATATCCGGATTAATCATAGCATGCAAGGGATGAGCTGCACGATAAGTATCCCACATCCAGTCGTCTACATAGAAAGAGGTGTCGTTGTCATTATGAATTCTGTCATCAAACCCGCTGTAGTATTTTCCATTTTCAGAAATATTTACCATCCTCTCATATGTCCTGTATAAGGCTGTATAGAAAACGGTTTTCTGATCGCGGGTACCCCCCTGAACTTTAATCTTTCCAAGTGCTTCATTCCATTTTTCTCTTCCTTTGGCCTTTAAAGATTCAAAGCTCCAGTCAGGAATATCTTTTTCAAGATTTTTCTTTGCCTGTTCAGCATCAACGAACGAGACTCCCATCTTTACTCCTGTTTTTACATTCTCCGGAACATTAAAAGTCAAAGTTATAACCGGCTTAACCCCTTCAATTCCGCCAATACCTGTGGCGAAATGATTTGAGGAATCAGAGATGGAATCAGAAACAAAGCTTTTCTCAGTCTTCAGATAGAAGAAGACCTTTATTTTGTCATGATAAACCTCATACCCCTCTACAGTGTTATGATCGATCACCTTAAATAAACCATTTGTTTTTACTGCCATTGAAAGGGTTTTCTGTTCTTTTTTATTCCATGAAAACCGGTAAAAGGAGGATTTTTCTGATACTGTAAATTCCAGGTTAATATCAGGATCTTCAAGCCATACAGAATAATAGTAAGGAGTACAAACCTCATAATCATGATCATAATAGCTTTGCCATAATTCAGGATCTGCAGCTCTCTTCCCGCTTGAAGGCATCAGCAATCCTGCAGTACCATTGCGATGTCCGCAAAGAATAAACGGAAATCCATTAATCTTTTCAGCCTGGTAATTGCCCGGGATGCGATGAATACGCATCATGCTGTTAGGCAAATTTACCAGAGGGACCGTTGTTTCCAATAATGGACTGATGCCACCTATATTTGGATTTACCAGATCAACAGGATCTTCGCTCTTTTGAGAACATGATGAAAGAATCAGACTGGCAATAGCAATAAGTAAGCCGTACTTCATATAATTTATTTATTTTACCCAGTTAACCCTGGCCGATTTTACATCACGTGAATTGGTGCCTATATAAATTACAAAATCACCTGGTTCCCAGTCATATTTCAGATCACTGTTATAAAACATAAGATCTTTAGTTGTAATGTCGATACTCACCTCTTTTGTTTCACCGGGTTGAAGTAATACTCTCTTAAAATTTTTGAGCTCTTTCACCGGACGTGAAACAGAAGCAACAGGATCCTGTAAATATAACTGGACAACTTCCTCTCCTGCAAACTTGCCTGAATTGGTCAGGTTAACCGAAGCAGTAAGAGTTTCATTTCCCTGCAATTGTGTTTTGCTTAACCTGATATCGCTGTAAGTGAAACTGGTATAACTCAATCCATAACCAAACGGATAAACAGGCTCATTCTGGGTGTCGAGGTATTTTGAAGTGAATTTGTTTTTAGGATCAAAGGGACGTCCTGTATTTTTATGATTGTAGTAAAGGGGAATCTGTCCGACATTCAAGGGAAATGTTGTGGTCAGTTTACCAGAAGGATTATAATTACCATATAATACATCAGCCACTGCATTTCCGGCTTCTGTACCACCGGCCCATGCCTCAAGAATTGTGCTGACATTTTCGTTCTCCCATCCCAGAGTCATAGGGCGGCCATTTATAAGAACAAGAACAACCGGCTTCCCGGTTTTTATGAGAGATTTGAGAAGATTCTGCTGAACTTTCTGGATCCCAATATCGGACATACTCGATGCTTCTCCTGACCATGATGAGGGTTCACCAAGAACTGCAACCACCACATCCGCTTTATTAGCTGTCTGTAATGCTTCACTCAGCATCTGTTCGGGAGTTAGAGCCGGTTTTTTAGCAGCTTGTTGTCCCTGCATGCCAAAAGGGTTAGAGTTCTTTGCCAATTGAGGATTATCAGTGAATTCCGATCCCTGTGAGTAAAGTACATTAACCCCTTTCCCACCGATATTTTTCAAACCTTCCACAATTGTGGCTATTTTGTCAGTGTCACCACCCATTGCCCAGGTACCAAGCATGTCGCTCTTATTGTTACCAAGAGGACCAATAACTGCAATTGTTCCTGATTTCTTCAGAGGCAGTATCTGTTTATCGTTTTTAAGCAGTACCATAGAATGTTCTGCGATCTCTCTGGCTGACTTAAGATTTTCAGGAGTCATAACTTCTGCTTTTGCTCTTGATTCCTCCATATAACGATAAGGATCATCGAAAAGGCCAAGCTTAAATTTTGCTTCCAGAACCCTCCTGCAAGCCATATCAATTTCTTTTTGTGTTACTTTCCCTTCATCAAGAGATTTTTTCAGAGTAGTAAGAAATCCTTCACCCACCATATCCATATCTGTGCCTGCTTTCAAAGCCAGAGCAGAGACTTCCTGAAGGTTACCCATTCCATGATTAATCATTTCGTTGGTAGCGGTATAATCTGTCACAACGAATCCTTTAAAACCCCATTGGTTCCTCAGAAGTTCAGTAAGCAGCCAATGATTTCCTGTGGCGGGAATTCCATCTATAACATTGAATGAAGTCATTACACTGCCAGCTCCGGCTTCCACTGCTCCCCTATACGGAGGAAGATAATCATTGTACATAGTTAGCCTGCTCATATCGACGGTATTATAATCTCGTCCTGCCTCAGCAGCCCCATATAATGCGAAATGCTTTACACAGGCCATCATTGTATTATTCAGGGAGAGATCATTACCCTGATAACCTTTAACCAGCGCAGCTGCAATGAGTGAACCCAGCCAAGGGTCCTCACCTGCCCCTTCGGCGATTCTTCCCCAGCGCGGATCTCGTGCAATATCAACCATTGGGGAATAGGTCCATGAAATTCCATTTGCCGTTGCCTCCTGAGCAGCTATACGGGCGCTTTTTTCAGTCAGCGAGAGATTCCACATACAGCTCATAGCCAATGGTGTAGGGAATATTGTTTTATAACCGTGAATAACATCCATGCCAAACAGGATTGGAATATGATTCGGAGATTCCTTTACAGCTATATCCTGAAAAGTTCTCATGGAGGAAACAGAGAAACCATTAAGCATACCTCCGATCTGACCCATCTGAATTTTCTTCTGTGTCTGTTCATTTACAGCGGAGCCGGTAACAAATCCCCCTGCAGTGGTAAGATTTAGCTGCCCTATTTTTTCCTCAAAAGTCATTTTATTCATCAGATTATCAATGAATAAAGTCATCTTTTCGTCCTGGCCCTGAACTTTAGTAAAAGCAGCGATCAGCAACACAAGAAATCCTAGTCTTTTCATATTTCCAAATAAAGTTAATTTGAATTAAACGATGTTCAAATTTAGGAATTAGCCTGTAATATATGAATATTAAAAAACATCTTATGCTATTAAGAAAACCTTTTGCATTCCATATTGTTAATGACTTAATAAAATCGCACAATGAAAAACTCAGAATTCTGATTTGTGCTTATTCATTTTCAAATATATAACCCTTAATATTAAGATCATGGCAGATTTAAGAACGCAATATATGGGAATGGAACTGAAGAATCCCATAATAATTGGAGCCAGTAATATTGTGACTGATATAGATAATCTGAAAAGAATCGAGAAAGCTGGTGCTGCTGCAGTAGTATACAAATCACTTTTTGAAGAACAGATACAACTGGAGAATCTTGAAATGTTTGAAAGAAAAACAGAATATTCTGACCGGAATGCTGAAATGGTGAGCCTCTTCCCGGTATCTATATCCGGAACTCCGGATATAATGGAACATCTGCTCGCACTCAAAAAAGCCAAAGATTCAATAACCATACCTCTGTTTGCCAGCATTAATGCTGTTCTGGAGGAAACATGGATCGAGTACGCCAGGAAAATTGAGGATACAGGAGTAGACGGAATTGAGCTTAACTTTTATTCTGTGCCCGAAAATCCGTATGATGAACCCGAAGATATTGAAGAGAAACAAGTCCGTATTCTCAGGGGTATTAAGGCTGCAGTCAGTATACCTGTTTCAGTAAAACTTAGTTCATACCATACAAATCCGCTGAAGCATATATCTGATCTTGAAGATGCCGGTGCAGATGCATTTGTTTTGTTCAACAGGCTCTTTCAACCTGATATTGACATTCAGTCTGAAGAACATCACTTTCCCTATAGTCTCAGTAACAGTGAAGATAATAGATTACCGTTACGTTTTGCCGGTTTGCTCTATGGAAATACCAAGGCTTCAGTATGTACCAACACCGGGATAATGAATGGTTCCGATGTTATCAAGATGATCCTTGCCGGTGCGGATTGTGTTCAGATTGTAAGCACTGTGTATCTGAACCAGATAGAAATAATCGGTACAATGGTAAGAGAGCTGGGGAGATGGATGGATTCCAAAGGGTATAAAACAATCGAAAATTTCAGAGGGAAACTATCGAAGAAAAATTCGGAAAATAAACTCCCGTACCATCGTGCACAGTATATGGATTTTATGATGACTACATCGCAGATTCTGAAGAAATACAAGATAATCAATTAGAAAATTTCTCATTTTTACTATTGACCTCGCCCCTAATATCGGTGATTTGAGAGATGATCCAAAGTTTCATTAACTTTGATCATTCGAAATTTGCCAGGCATGAAACACATAAGATTCCTTTTCGCTGCATTACTGATGATTCTCTATGGATGCCGGGCAGCTCCCGACTATAATCAAATCCTGGAGGATCTCCAGGAGAATCTTGATTTAGGATATATCAGGTCTGTAATACAGGTTGCTGACTCATTGAAGAAGTCGCACATTAAAAACAAAGAAATCATTCATATAGCTGATTCCATTGAACAGATTGCAGAAAGGATTAATCTTGATTTTTCAATCTCAGAAGCTGATGAGGTTAAAAAAATTGAAAGACGGATCGGAGCTTTTTCATCTGAAGAAAAATCAGTATGGGAAAAGAAAGGCTGGCTGGAATGGAGAATGATTGACGACGAAAAAAGATACTTTAAGAGAGCCGACGCAAACCTTCTTCTGATAAAAAAGTTTCATGAAGACAGGGATAGCTGGCTTCGGGATATTGAAAATGATCCGGAAATGGCCTTCAGGTTAAAACACACAGAAGAGGTGCTTAAATCTTCTGATAATCAGGGTAACCCGGTAGCCCCGGTCAAAATGAAAGTAACATATACAATTACTGTGCATCCTGATGTTGTTCCTGATGGAGAGAAATTACGATGCTGGCTGCCACTGCCGAGAGAGGACCAACCCAGACAGGAAGATTTTAAGCTTTTATCTACATCTGATCCTGAATATACTATTTCCCCTGATACTTCAATTCATCATTCCATATTTATGGAAGAGCACTCAATAAAAGGTGTCCCTACTGTTTTTCAGATTTCCTATAATTATATTTCAAGTGCACAGTATTTTAAGATGTCAGATATTAAAATCCTTCCCTATGACAAGGCGTCTGACACCTATCTGAAATATACTGCCGAGCAGCTTCCACATATCTGCTTTACTGACGAGGTAAAACGACTTGCAGACAGTATTACAGCCGGAGACAATAATCCTTTATCTGTGGTAAGCAAACTCTATTTCTGGTTCAAGGAAAATATTCCATGGGCAGGAGCTCTGGAATATTCCACAATCCCTAATATACCAGAATATGTGATGAAAAACAGGAGAGGTGATTGTGGTATGCAGACATTATTGTTCATTTCCATGCTCAGATATAAGGGCATTCCTGCAAGATGGGAAAGCGGATGGAAGATGCCTCCGCATAATGAGACTCTTCACGACTGGAGTGAGGTCTACTACGAAGGTACCGGATGGGTACCTGTCGATGTTATGTATGAACTTCAAAAATCGGAAAATTCCTTTTTAAAGGATTTCTACCTTTCCGGTATCGACTCTTACAGGCTAATTGTAAATGAGGGAGTTGCCGGACCTCTGCATCCTTCGAAAAAATTTCTGAGAAGTGAACCTTACGATTTTCAGAGAGGAGAAGTTGAATGGAAGGGGGGAAACCTCTATTTTGATAAATGGGATTATGATATGAAGATTGAATACATTAATTGATATTTTAAGGCGGAAAATGCAACTTTAGATAATATATGCCCGTATAAGATTACGAAAGCGATGGTTGTGTTGTGTGACCGAAACAAGACGTATTGGAATAAGAATAAACATGAAAGTATTCTTTATTTCATTCTCTCTGATATTAATCTCATTAATTCTTAGTGGGCAGGATTGTAATATTTTGTCCAAGGCTAACCTTATTCAACCTGACAGATTATGTTCTCCCCTTTCCGTCAGCTGGAGGGTAAATTATACAGGAGTCAATAATGCCGGAACTTTAGTTCAGATAAGGTTTGACTGGGACGATGGTACTGTTGTCACTGAAAATACCATTAGCGCAGGAGCCGGATTATTTGAGACCACGTCAAATCATACATATGTTTCAACAGGTCAAAAATGCAATTACAGACCAAAGGCAACACTTGTAGTTAATGGGGTACAATGCTCCTCATCTACCCAGGAGCAGATTGTTACTGTATGGGATAATGATGACCACAACGGTGGGCATATGCATATAAACCCTACTGTTTATCCTGTATGTTTTGGAAAAAGTGCAAATGTCAGATTCCAGGATCTGACCCAATTCAATTGTGTGCCTCCTCAGGAAAATGATGTTCCTAACCTCTATACCAGGTGGATACAATGGATATATGGAACTGACAATACTATGACCGGCTCCCCTGTAACCAGAAACGGAGCTCTCACTGCTTTCCCTTTCCCTGCACCAATTATTACGCTTCCCGGACCTGTAACCGGATCAGGAGTATTTTCAGATATGATAAATGTAGCTAATGATAAACTTATAGGACAGTATTTTCAGGTAACTTTGCGAAACTGGAATTATTGTAACCCATATGATGATCCTGATATTCCGGGACCTCCGGCAGATCCTGTAAATGGCGATCATCCTCCTGTCGTTACCACTGCGATAATATTAATTGTGCCGGATCCTGACGCTACAATAACGCC
>Ga0182021_10009643_pt1 | contig 11444 bp, 5 predicted proteins | sample 612E3MmetaG_FD_120493 | JGI IMG/M metagenome (GOLD analysis project Ga0182021, IMG submission 120493) | Permafrost microbial communities from Stordalen Mire, Sweden - 612E3M metaG (Illumina Assembly) | ecosystem: Environmental > Terrestrial > Soil > Wetlands > Permafrost | place: Sweden...
GACAGGATCCATCCTCGACGGTAATCCACCCTCCATTCCTCAGATTTCCATTCCGTGCGGAAATCCCGAGGAAGGACGAGAGGCAGTGCGCAAACAGGTGGCAGCCGGAGTGGATCAGATCAAGGTGTATAGCGGTTTGAAAAAAGACGTATTCCTGGCCATTGCAGACGAAGCCAATAAGCTTGGTATCAAACCGGTTGGCCATATCCCTGAGTCGATTTACATTGAAGACGCAGCGAACGCAGGATTAAAAAGCTCGGAGCACCCTTTTGGCCTTGGAAAGATCATAGCGAAATTGCTCGGTGAACGTGTGAATCTGACGACCGCAGGCATGGGGACGGATGTTCCATACTTTCTGAGATTGAACGAGGTAAAAAGGGAAAAATTCCGGGAGGTACTAAAAAGAATCAGTGCAACCGGCATGCATGTCTGTCCAACACTTGTCGTTTTCAAACACGGCGCTCACCTTAAGGAAATATTCTCCGGCAATTATCCGATGTTGGAATATACTTCGCCAAAGATGAAGGGAATGTGGAAAGCAATTTGGGGCAATCAACCGACCGATGAAATAGTCAAAAAGCTTTTGTCTCCGATGAAGGAAATCGTTAAGGAACTACACATGAGCGGTATACCTCTCATGGTTGGAACAGACCTGCTCTCCCCCGGAGTTGTTCCGGGATATTCCGTACATGAAGAGATGGCCTTGTGGCAGGAAGCGGGAATTGCTCCAACGGAAATATTGCGCAGTGCCACGATTGTCCCCGCAAAGTTCATGGGCGTGAACGATCGCCTTGGCACTGTCGCCGAAGGGAAAACAGCTTCGTTCGTTCTGTTGCGGTCTAATCCACTCGAGGATATTAGAAATACCGATCAAATCGAAAGTGTATTTCTTCGCGGTCGCTATTTCAACCGAACTGATTTAGATCGGCTTCAACAGGATGTAAAAAGGATGAGCAAACAATAACCATTCGGGACCCAACGGTAGGGCCAAGATTTGTTTGCAACTGCAGAGCCGGCGCAGCCCATTTTTGCTTATTTGAATTCCGGAGTATCATACCGGCAAGGGAGAGTTCAACCATGAAAAAAATCGTCGCGGGTCTGAGTGTCGCCGCGTTGCTTTTCGGGCTGGCGAGCTGCGCTTCGATGAACAAGACGGAGCAGGGCGCGATCATCGGGGCGGGCGGGGGAGCGGTGGTCGGCGGGGTTATCGGCAAGCTGGCCGGGAACACGCTGCTCGGCGCGCTGATCGGCGCTGCGGTCGGCGGGGCGGCGGGGGCCTACATCGGCAGCTACATGGACAAGCAGGCGGCGGAGATCCGCCGCGATCTCCAGGGAGCCCGGGTGGATCGCGTCGGGGAGGGCATCAAAATCACTTTTGAAAGCGGGCTTCTCTTCGACGTCGATAAATCCGACCTGCGGCCGGTCAGCCGGGACAACCTGGAAAGACTGGCGGTCATCCTGAAGAAATATCCCGACACCAATATCCTCGTCGAGGGCCATACGGATTCCACGGGCGCGGACGATTACAACTTGCGCCTGTCTCGGGATCGGGCCCAGTCGGTTTCGTATTATCTGACCGATCTCCAGGTCGGCTCGGCCCGCTTCACGACACAGGGATACGGCGAGACCCAGCCGATCGCCTCCAACGATTCGGCCGAGGGCCGCCAGGCCAACCGCCGGGTCGATGTGGCCATCATGGCCAACGACAAGCTGAAAAAAATCGCCCAGGAGAAGGGCCGCAGCTGATCCGCGGCTTTGATTTCGGCTTCCGAAACCGATACAATCGGGCGGCGATGCCGGCTGCCCCGGCGAGGAGCCTGTCATGAAATACCCGCGCTTTCGGAAAGCCATGGTGGCCGCCGCGGCCGCCGGATCGATCCTGGCCCCGGCCGCCGGATCCGCCCCCCAGCGAACCGAAAAACCCGTCCTGCACGGCCGGCACTGGGTGGCCATCACCGGCAAGCCCATGGCCGCCACGGCCGGGGCCCGGATGTTCGAGAAGGGCGGCAACGCGGTCGACGCCGCCTGCGCCATGCTGGCCGCGGTGTGCACCATGTGGGACGTCCTGAGCTGGGGCGGGGAGACCCAGGCGCTCATCTTCAACCCGGCCACCAAGAAAGTGATCGCCGTCAATGCCCTGGGCGCGGCCCCGTCCGGGGCGACGCCCGAATTCTACAAGCAGAAAGGCTACAAGTATCCGCCGGCGACCGGCCCGCTTTCGGCCGTGACGCCGGGGACTCCCGGCGGGCTGCTGACCATGCTGGCCGAATTCGGAACCCTCAGCCTCAAGGACGTCCTTGGCCCGGCCCTCGAGATGGCCGAGGGCTATCCCATGGAGAAAGACACGGCCGACCGCATCGAGAAGGACCGGGCCGCGCTTCGGTCCTGGCCGTCTTCGCGGCTCATCATGCTGCCGCACTTGGGAGAAAAACGCGAGGGACCCGCCCCGGGCGAGATCTTCCGCCAGCCCGACTTGCGCGGCACGCTGCGGCGCCTGATCGACGCGGAACAGGAGGCCCTGGACCGCCGCCGGCCGCGGGCGGAAGCCATTTACGCCGCCTATGACCTGTTTTACAAGGGAGCGCTGGCCCGGGATTTCGTCCGCGGCGCCCAGGAGAACGGGGCTCTGATCACTCTCGAAGACCTGGCCCGCTGGCGGGTCTACCTGGAAGAGCCCGTCCGGACATCCTATAAAGGGATCGATGTCTGCAAGCTCAACTCCTGGGTCCAGGGTCCGGTCATGCTCCAGATGCTCAACATGCTCGAAACGATCGACCTGAAGGCGCTGGGCTTCAACTCGGCGGCTTATATCCACACCCTTTATCAAGTCATGAACCTGGCTTTCGCCGACCGCGATTTCTATTATGGAGATCCTTATTATCCGCCCGAGGAACCGATGCGCGGCCTCCTGTCCAAGGAATACGCCAAGGCCCGCATGGCTCTCCTCGATCCGTCCCGCAACAATCCGGCGGTCAAACCGGGCGATCCCTATCCCTTCCAGGGCCAAAGCAATCCCTACCGCCGCTTCCTTGACCAATGGCCCCCGGCCGACCCGGAAAAATCCGGGCCGGGTACTTCCACCGAGAGCTTCTGGACCGGCACGACCTCGATCCAGGCGGCCGATGAAAAGGGCTGGGTCGTCTCCGTGACCCCCAGCGGCGGCTGGATTCCGGCCGTCATCGCCGGCGGGACGGGCATCGGCCTCAGCCAGCGGGCCCAAAGCTTCGTCCTGGACGAGGCCGACAATCCTTTCAACGTCATCACCCCGGGAAAGCGGCCCCGTTCCACGCTGACGCCCGGCCTGGCTCTCAAGGACGGCAAACCGTTTCTCTCCTTCGCCGTCCAGGGCGGCGACACTCAGGACCAGAACCTGCTGCAGTTCTTCCTCGACATCGTCGAATTCGGGATGAACGTCCAGGAGGCCTGCGAGGCCCCCAACTTCAACAGCTACCAGATGCGCAACTCCTTCGAAGACCACAAGGCCATCCCGGGCCGGATGGACATCCATGCCGGGACCCCGGCCGCGGTCCTCGACAAGCTGCGGGCCATGGGCTATTCGCTCGAGCTCAAGCCCTATACGTCCGGCCCCATCAACGCCATCTTTTTCGATCAGGTCCACAAGACCTTCTGGGGCGGATCAAGCAACTACGGCGACGACTACGGGGTCGTCTGGTGAGCGGCGGCGGCAACCTTTCCTTCCCCGGGAGAAGCTCCATGCGCGCCTATCGTTCCGTCTTTCTCCTTCCGCTCCTCCTGATCCTGGCGGCGGGGGTTTTGATCGCCCCGCCCGGCTGCACCAAACGCGGCGAAGGCAAGCCCATCTACCTGGACGCCGACGCCCCGCTCGACAAGCGGGTCGACGACCTCGTCGCCCGAATGGCCCTCGAGGAGAAGATCAGCCAGATGATGAACGCGGCGCCCGCGGTGGAGCGCCTCGGTATCCCGGCCTATAACTGGTGGGGCGAGGCCCTGCATGGCGTGGCCCGGGCCGGTCTGGCCACGGTCTTCCCCCAGGCCATCGGCCTGGCCGCCACCTGGGACGGCGATCTTATGGGACGGGTGGCCGCGGCGATCTCCGACGAAGCCCGGGCCAAGCACCACGAGTTCGCCCGGCAGGGGCGGCGCGGCCTCTATCAGGGGTTGACCTTCTGGTCGCCCAACATCAACCTGTTCCGCGACCCGCGCTGGGGACGGGGTATGGAGACTTACGGCGAGGATCCCTATCTCACCGGCCGCATGGGGGTGGCCTTCATCCGCGGTCTGCAGGGCGACGACCCCAAGTACCTCAAAGTGGTGGCCACGCCCAAGCATTACGCCGTCCACAGCGGCCCCGAGCCCGACCGCCACAGCTTCGAGCCGGAGATCGACGAGCGCGATTTCCGGGAGTCCTACTTGCCCCATTTCCAGGCCTGCATCGAGGAGGCCAAGGCCTTTTCAATCATGTGCGCGTACAACAGCTTTGGCGGATATCCCTGCTGCGGCAATCCGCGGCTCCTGCTGGACATCCTGCGCAAGGAATGGGGCTTCGGAGGCTACGTCGTCTCGGACTGCGGCGCGGTCGACGACATCAAGAGCGGTCACAAGAAGGCGGCTTCGACGCCGGAGGCGGCCGCCATGGCCGTCAAGGCCGGATGCGACCTGGACTGCGGGAACGAATATGGCAGCCTTCTCGAAGCCGTGCAGAAGGGCCTGCTGACGGAGAAGGACATCGACGTCTCGGTGCGCCGGCTTTTCCGGGCCCGCTTCAAGCTGGGCCAGTTCGATCCGCCGGAATCCGTGCCCTATGCCCGGATTCCCTATTCGGTCGTCGACAGCGACGCCCACCGCCTCTTGGCCCTGGAGGCGGCGCGCAAATCGATCGTCCTGCTCAAAAACGAGAAATCCCTGCTCCCGCTGGCCACGAACATCAAGACCATCGCCGTGATCGGTCCCAACGCCGCCGATCCGGGCGTCCTTCTGGGCAATTACAACGGCACGCCTTCGGCGTCCGTGACGCCGCTCCAGGGCATCATGGACAAGGTCGCCCCGGGAACCAAGGTCCTCTATGCCCTGGGCTGTCCGCCGGCCGCCGGCCTGCCCGCCCTGGAAGTCGTCCCCTCCACCGTCCTGATGGTCATGAACGGGAACCGCCGGGAAAACGGCCTGCGCGGCGAGTATTATGGGCGGGGCGAGTTCAAGGGCGATCCGGCTTTTGTCCGCATCGACAAAAAAATCGATTTCCAATGGCCCGATACTTCGCCCCACCAGGGCTTCTCCCCGGACGATTATGCCGTCCGGTGGTCCGGGATGATCGTCCCGCCGGCCGACGGCGACTATGCTCTCGGCGGAGAGGGCTTCAACGCCTTCAAAATCCACCTCGAAGACAAGCTCCTCGTCGAATATGACGGGAATCATCAACCCGGACGGCTAAGCAAAAACGTCCATCTGCATGGCGGCGTGCCTTACCAGATCCGCATCGAAATGGCCACCCGCTCCACGAATGGCATGATGCGCCTGCTCTGGAGCCCCCCGACGGCCGGACTGAAGCGCGACGCCTTGGACAAGGCGTCCCGGTCCGATGCCGTCGTTCTTTGCCTCGGCCTCACGCCCCAGCTCGAGGGTGAGGAGATGGATGTCCCCGTGGAAGGTTTCCGGGGCGGCGACCGCCTGACGATCGACCTGCCGCGGGTGCAGGAGGATCTTCTCGAGGCCGTGGCCGCCCTGGGCAAGCCGACGATCCTGGTTCTCTTGAACGGAAGCGCCCTGGCCGTCAACCGGGCGGCGGAGCGCCTGCCGGCCATCGTCGAAGCCTGGTATCCCGGACAAGCCGCCGGGCATGCCATCGCCGACGTCCTTTTCGGGGATTACAATCCAGCCGGCCGCCTGCCGATCACGTTCTACACTTCGGTCGACGAACTGCCGCCCTTCAAGGATTACCGGATGCAGGGCCGGACCTATCGATATTACCGGGGCCGGCCGCTTTATCCCTTCGGCTATGGACTCAGCTACACCCAATTCGAATATGCCCATTTGCGCCTGCCCGAAACGGTCGACGCCGGGGCGGCTTTCGAGGTCCGCGTGGATGTCCGGAACGCGGGCGGAAGGGCGGGGGAGGAGGTCGTCCAGCTTTATCTCAGCCATAAGGACGCCTCGGTTCCCGTCCCGCTGCGCTCGCTGCAGGGATTCAAACGGGTCATGCTCAATCCCGGCGAATCGCAGACTGTCGTTTTTTCGCTGCAGCCCGGACAACTCTCCGTCTTGGACGGGAATTTCAAAAGGGTGGTCGAACCCGGCCGGATCGAAATCGCCGTCGGCGGCAGCCAGCCGGCGCCCGGAGACCGCCCGGGCCCGGGAACGGTTCTGACCGGAACGATCAGGGTCGTTTCCCCCGGCGGGCGGACGAATTGAAACCAAGGACTTCCGCCGGACGTTATCTAAACAGGTGTCCCTTCGGGAGGACAGGCGTGCGGAGGTCATCCGCTCCGGCCGGGAGAAGAGAGTTGGCCCGTTTCTTGATGGTTCTTGGCCGAACCCGCGAAGAAAGTCCGGGCTAATTGACAAATTCTATGGGAATGAGTACATATGAGCACGAGGCGGAAGAGCCCCTGGGCTGTCCGCCGAGGAGGACCGCGATGCGCAATCCCAGACGTCACGGCCCCTGGACCCGCTTGGTCCTGGGCGTCATCCTGGCCGCGGCGGGGACGAGCGTCTGTCTGACGCCCGCCTTCGGCCAATATTTTGGCCGGAACAAGGTCCAATGGGAGAAATTCGATTACCGGGTGCTCAAGACTGAGCATTTCGACATCTATTACTATCCCGAAGAGGAGCAGGCCATCAAGATCGCCGGCCAGATGGCCGAGCGGTGGTACAAACGCTACTCCCGCCTGTTCAACCACGACCTGCGGGGCAAGCAGCCGCTCATCATGTACGCCAGCCATCCCCAGTTCGAGCAGACGACCGTCCTCAGCGAGGTGATGAGCGAGGGCACGGGCGGCGTCACCGAATCGGGCAAGCGCCGCATCATCCTGCCCTTCGGGGCGACGCTCGAGGACACCGATCACGTCATCGGCCACGAGCTCGTCCATGCCTTTCAGTACGACATCGCCTCCGGCCCCGGGCAAAAATACGGCCAGCAGGGCGGAGGACAAGGGGGCGGCCTGGAACGCGCCCCCATGTGGATGATCGAAGGTTCGGCCGAGTACTTTTCCATCGGTCCGGTGGACGCCCTGACCGCCATGTGGATGCGGGATCTCCTGCACAAGAAGAAGCTGCCCACGATCAAGGATCTCCAGAACCCCTACAAATATTTCCCCTACCGCTACGGGCAGGCGGTCTGGGCCTACATCGGGGGCCGCTACGGCGATCTGACCGTGGCCAAGCTGCTCAAGGACGTGGTTCGCGGATTCGATTACGAAAAGGCTATCGTGGCCGATCTCGGCGTGGACATCAAGAAGCTGTCCGAAGACTGGCACGCTTCCCTTCAGAAGGACTACGCGCCGATCGAAAAATCCACATCCATGCCCAAGGATCTGGGCAAAATCCTGCTGGCCGGCTCCGAGGACGATCCGTACAATATCGCCCCCTCGCTCAGTCCCGACGGCAAGAGCTTCATGTTCATCTCCTCGCGCGACCTCTACTCCATCGACATGTTCATCGGCGACGCCAAGACCGGCAAGATCACCCGGCGCATCACCAGCACCGCCGTCGATCCCCACTACCAGAGCATCCAGTTCATCAATTCGTCCGGCTCCTGGGACGCGGCCGGCGACCGTTTCGTCTTCGGCGCGGTGGCCGACGGCAAACCCGTCCTCTCCTTCCTGGACAAGGACGGCCGCCGCGTCGGCGAAGACATCCTCTTCCCGACCCTGGGCGAGATCCTCAATCCGACCTGGTCGCCGGACGGAAAACGCATCGCCTTCATGGCCCTGGCCGGCGGGACTTCGGACATCTACATCTATGACCTGCAGGCCAAATCGCTGAAGAACATGACGTCCGACGCCTATGGCGACATCCAGCCGGCCTGGTCCCCCGACGGCAAGTGGATCGCCTTTGCCACCGAGCGCTTCACGACCCAGATGCCCATCCTGAGCGTGGGCAGCTATCAGCTGGCTTTGCTCGATCCGGATACCGGCGAGATCAAGCCGGTCCCGGCGTTCAAGGGGGCCAAGCATATCAATCCCCAGTGGTCGGCCGATTCGAAAAGCCTCTATTTCCTCTCCGACCGCAACGGCGTCTCCAACCTGTACCGCCTGGACATGGCCTCGCGCGGCCTCTTCCAGGTGACCGATCTCTACACGGGCGTTTGCGGCATCACCAACCTGAGCCCGGCCCTGTCGATCGCCTCCAAGTCCAACGACGTCCTCTATTGCGCCTACGACCAGGGCAGCTACAGCATCTACGGCCTCGAGGCCCGGTTCCTCGAGGGCAAACCGGTCGCCGCCGACGATGCCACTTTCTTCGCGGCCATCCTCCCGCCCCGTGATCGGCCGGGCTCCGAGGTCCTCGGCCTGTTAAAGAATAGCCTGTTCGGACTGCCCGACGCCTCCAAATTCACCTCCGAGCCCTACAAGGCCAAGCTGAGCCTGGATTATTTCGCGCCGCCCTCCATCGGCGTCGGCGTCGACCGCTTCGGCACCTACGGCGGCGGCGGCGTAGCCGCCTACTTCAGTGACATGCTGGGCTACCACAACCTGATGGCCATGGCCCAGGTTTACAGCCGCCTGGCCGACTCGGCCGTTCAAGTCGCCTATCTCAATTCGACCAATCGGCTGAACTGGGGCGCTTCCCTCATGCGCATCCCCTACATCTATGGCGGCTACAACTTCGGGATGACTGATGTCGGCGGCATCCCCGCCTATGTCGACCAGGAATACGTCTACCGTCAGATCTACTATGACGTCAGCGCCTTCGCCTCCTACCCGTTCAGTCAGTTCCAACGGGTCGAGGTGACCGGGGGATACACGTACCTCGATTTCCAGAACACCGTGTATACGACGGTCACCTCGGCTGTCGACGGCTCCACCATTTCTTACGATGCGACCGACATTCCCTCGGCCAAGGGCCTCCATATGCCCCACGTGGCCGCGGCCCTGGTCTATGACAGCTCGCTGTTCGGAGCCACGGCGCCGATTCTCGGGCAGAGCTACCGCTTCGAGGTCACGCCGACCTTCGGGACGCTCAACTTCACCACGGTCCTGGCCGACATCCGCAAGTACATCGTCCCGATCCGGCCCATCACCCTGGCCTTCCGGCTAACCCATTACGGCCGCTATGGCGGGGGGGCCGACGATCCGCGGTTCTACCCGCTCTACCTCGGCTACGATATGCTCCTGCGGGGCTACAATTATGAGTCCTTCAACGCGAACGAGAGCTTCGACATCAACCGCCTCTTCGGCTCCAAGATGGCCCTGGCCAACGTCGAGATGCGCTTCCCGCTCTTCGGGATTCTGGGTATCGGCAAGGGCTATTACGGCATCTTCCCGGTGGACTTCCTGGCCTTTTATGACGCCGGCTTCGTCTGGGGCAAAGACATGGACGGCGTCGACCATTCCTTCAACGAGGGTTTCAAGAAGCCCCTGACCAGTGCCGGCATAGGCCTGCGGGTCAATGTCATGGGCTACCTCGTGCTGGGGGTCGACTACGTCGTGCCCTTCGCCCGGCCGGAAAAGGGACCCTACTTCCAGTTCAGCTTCTATCCGGGATTCTAGGCTTTCCCGGCGGTTTCCCTCTCCCCGCCGCTCCGGGCGGCGGGGAGAGGGATTTTTTTTATTCGAAAGTGTAGAATGAACGTCTTCCGTGGAGGATCGCCCATGAAGAAATCAGCCCTCTTGGCCGCCCTGGCTCTGGCCGCGTCCTGGGGCGGGGCCCAGACGACAACCAAGATCCCCGAACCCAAGACGCCTTACGCCCCGCGGACCTATGTCTGTTACCGGGCCTCCGCCCCCGTCTTCATCGATGGCAACATCGACGAAGCCGTCTGGGACAAGGCCTCCTGGTCGGATGCGTTCCTGGACATCGAAGGGGCGGGCCGGCCCCGGCCGCGCTTCCGGACCATGATCAAGATGCTCTGGGACGACGATTATTTCTATATCGCCGGCTATCTCGAGGAGCCGCATATTTGGGCCGCGCTGACGCAGCGGGATTCGATCATCTACATGGACAACGACTTCGAGGTGTTTATCGATCCCGACGGCGACACCCATAATTACTACGAGATGGAGATGAACGCCCTGAATACGGTCTGGGATCTCTTCCTGGTCCGGCCTTACCGGGACGGCGGCCCGGCCATCACCGCCTGGGACATCAAGGGACTGAAAACCGCCGTCAAGCTCAATGGAACCATCAACGATTCCCGGGACAAGGACAAGGGCTGGTTCGTGGAGATCGCCATACCCTGGGACGTTCTCAAGGAGGCGGCCGTACCCAAGGCCGCGCCCAAGGCTGGCGACCGCTGGCGGATGAATTTCTCGCGGGTGGAATACCGCGTGGACGCCAAGGACGGACAATACGTCAAGACGGCCGGCCCCGACGGCAAGCCCCTGGCCGAGGACAACTGGGTCTGGGCCCCGACAGGGTTGATCAACATCCATTATCCGGAGATGTGGGGATTCGTCCAGTTCTCCGGGAAGATCGCCGGCCAGGGCCGCGACTCGTTCCAGGACAAGCCCGAGGACGACGTCAAATGGGCCCTGCGGCGCATCTATTATAAGGAATGGGCGCTCAAGGCCGCCAAGGGCGCCTTCTCGGCCGATTGGAAAGCCCTGGGCTTGAAGGAAAAGGATCTCAAGGTCAAGGAATTCGCTTTTCCCCCCGCCCTCCAGACGACGGAGACGCTTTTCGAGGCGGCTTACAAAGGCAAGGACGGAAGCGTCTGGCGCATCACCCAGGACGGCCGGGTGATGAAGGACTCTTAAGTCCGATGACCTTCGATTTCGACGCTATTCTTGACCGGCGCGGCACCGGTTCGATGAAATGGGACGTCGCCCCGCGATTCCACGGCGTGGACGACGTCATCCCCTTGTGGGTCGCCGATATGGACTTCCCGGTCCCTCCGGCGGTCACGGAAGCCCTGCGGACGCGGCTTGATCATCCGATCTACGGCTATCCCATGGCCGGGCCTGACTACTGGGACCCGGTCGCGCGCTGGCTGGAGTCCCGCCAGGGCTGGACAGTGCGGCCGGAATGGTTCGTCGACGGCCCCGGGGTCGTGCCGGCGCTCAACCTGTGCGTCCAGGCCTTCACCCAGCCGGGGGACAAGGTCGCCATCCAGACGCCCGTTTACCATCCCTTCTATTTCGTCGTCGAGAACAACGGCCGGCGCCTCGTCCAGAATCCCCTCCGCTTCGCGAACGGTCGTTGGACCATGGACCTGGACGACCTGGCCCGGCGGATCGACGAGCGGACGCGCCTTCTCATCCTGTGCAGCCCTCACAATCCCGTGGGCCGCGTCTGGACCCCGGAAGAGC
>Ga0182021_10009645_pt1 | contig 11444 bp, 18 predicted proteins | sample 612E3MmetaG_FD_120493 | JGI IMG/M metagenome (GOLD analysis project Ga0182021, IMG submission 120493) | Permafrost microbial communities from Stordalen Mire, Sweden - 612E3M metaG (Illumina Assembly) | ecosystem: Environmental > Terrestrial > Soil > Wetlands > Permafrost | place: Sweden...
GAGCACCGGATCACGCCGGAGCTGGTGATCGCCCTCACCGACCTCTACTCCGACTTCCCCGAGCGGAAGCCGCCCTTCCCTGTGATCTGGTGCGCACCCGAGGACCACCACGGCGAGAAGCCCCCGTGGGGGCAGCTTGTCGAGATACCCGACGGAGATACCTAAACCGATACCGCCACCATGATCGCCCCGATCCTGTACGACGCCGAGCTGGACGAAAGCTACTGAGGTCCGGGATGTCGGCGCTTCAACGCTAATGGCGGCGCCCCCACCGCCGTAGGCCGCTCACACCTCCAAACATCGCAGACGCAGTCTCATGAGGGTTCGATTCCCTCCCCCGACACCAAGCCTGATGATATAAGCAGCGTCGCCTTATAGGGAATCGAGGATCTCTTTGGCCGTAAAGAACCGGACGGTTCTTTATCCGCTGACGGTCGTTTATGACGGGGGCGGGGTGGTCTTGACTCGCAAACAACCGTCCGGTAGTCTCCGGAAAAAACGGTCGTTTACGGACAGATTAATGCCCTGCGTCATCCGCTTCGCGTGTGGAGAAGGGCTCGGCTGAATAGTCGGGAACTGCGGAGGCAGGACTCGGCGGGTTGTCCACTAGGGTACTCACTGGGTAGGCGAGGAAGTCATCACCTAGGCAGGGGCACAGGATCGCGCGCAACGGCTCCACGCCCTGTCCACAGCAATCCAGCCATTGGTCATAATCCGCCACATGCCAGTCTTTCGGTCCATGACATTCTTCTCCAAGACATATCCCAATTTTGCTGAGCAGTCAGCAGAGACCATGAACCGTGACGAGCCCGCTTGAGACTCATCACGGCCCCCTGAGTTATTTCATGTGTAATCCCTGTTTGCGATCAGGGAGTGCAGCACGGAGGATTTCGTATAGTTGGTCTCGGAAACGGCGGATGGTCCTTAGAGTCTTCGAGAGTTCATCCGCTTTCCGAGCGGCATAGCGATCCAAGTCCGTTTCCTGTTCGATCCGACGCACGTCGCGTGCCAGAGGGTCCTCGGGTTCCCAGAAGCGATCAGTGGGGTGGAGCATAGGCCACTCGGGCTCTTCTCGATATTGGTGGACGAAGAGGTTCCGAGCGTCCACTGCCCGCTTGAGCCACTCGTCTTCCTCAAATGCTCGAAGGCTCTGGACAATTGCCGTCAGTTTTCGCTTGGTCAGGGCGCTTCTTACCTGCCCTCTGAATGGCAGCTCTCCCGCTCGCGGCCTCTTTGTGGGATCGAGATCAACCACCAAGGCCAGAGTTCGATAGATGTCTTCGACGCACTTGTGGACCCGCACATAGAAGTTATCGACGTGGTACAAGACGGCGAACTTCTTCAACTCTAGATATTTCGGGTCATGGTATGTCCCCTCGTGTGCTTGCTGGAACTCATTGATGCATTCCGTGAGATCATCTTCAAGGATGCGGAGTTCCTCTCCATAGCGCAAGAACTCCCCCATAGCCTTTCTTGAATCCTCGGGTAGTGCAGGTGGGTGTGCAGAGAGAGTCACATTCGGATAGCGCAGGAAGAATCCGAAAAAGGAGATTTCCTCCCAACGACTGGCATCTGGGTCCCGTTTCCAGATTTTGAGTTCTCTCGTCTTCATTCTGCACCCCCGCGATGCAACGGTGTAGCCGTTCTCCCCATAACAAACGCGGCCCATTCTCATCCACTGCTAATCTGCCTCTGTCGCTTTCGCATACTCCACGCCCCGGTGCAATCCTCGAAAACGCCTATTCCGGTCGTGCGCAAACGTCAGCTGCTCCTGATCTAAGCGCTTGGGGGAATCCAAGTCTCTGTAAAGATTGCCTTCCAGGGAAACGCAACAGTCGGCAGGATATCCCCACCTTGGCCGCGAATCAGCAATTTGTATTTCTTGGTAAGAACTTCCACGAGATCAATTGCAGCGTCGAGATCGGTGAAAGTTGGGATTTGTTTTGGGGCAGTGTCGAGAGTGTGAGCTATTCTCTTTGTTGCATAATCCCTAAGTTTCTCGGTAACATGTTGGAGCGAGGTCGCGTCGGTCTGGACTCGTCTAGAATCCATGTACGGCTGCCCAATCCCCGCCAATTCATCGAACTCGCGCTCCCCGATGCCCGCTATTGATGTGTCATAAAAGGCTACGTGACGTATCCGCGTCAACACCTCTGCATGTTCTCGGATACCCATTAAGAGCTTCCATAACGATACTGCATCCTTTCCTTGATCGGCCTGTCGCCGAAGTGTCATGATAGCCGATGCGGCATAGGTTGATGTCATCCACTCATAAAAGATGCTCGGTTTATGAAGTCGTGGATTGGAATCGACAATCGTTCTTACTTCGCGGAACACGTATCTCCTCAAGAGCAGATTTTCGATATCGCCGTCTATTCTGTCGAGCAGGCCATCCCATTCGACGATCATTCCATATGGCGTCATACGCACCTCCTCCTCGATATCTGGAGAGCGGTCACCTTCCTGCCTTCAGTCTGGTGGCACCTCACTTCTCTAATCCGGTTCCCTGCTCTTTCGGACCTCCGGAATCAACCTCTGCCATTCTCCCGCCGCGAGCGGTAGGCCGAGAATAATGGCGGCTACCTTGCAGCGAAATGCTAAGAGCGCGGATACTCATCTTACTCCTCCGAAGAACGCCGTCCCTCTCAACTCACCTAGCCCCGGTGGGAGCGCCTCATCGGCCTCGGTCATCGCGGCCCCGTGGCCTTCCTCGCTCCCTGCGGAGGTCGCAATGCGACTGCCGCCGCCACGAATACGCCAGCAGCGACCAGATCAAGGATCTGCCAGGTATGTCGCCGCAGATGGATCGGCACCAGTGGATTGAACAGCGCCAGCAAGCCTATTGTCGTCCGTGTTCGTCCAGGCGCGTGCTGCGTCTCCACCATGCGTCCCGACCCTACGCAATATGCTCTACTGCTATGCCGTACCCGATAATTACGAGAGAAAAAACGAGTCTTGCGAGAGTCGCGTACCGTTGCCGTGGAGTGACACGCGGGAAGAACTCGATCCCCGGCCCCCAGACCAGAACGAGGGCGGGCAGCTCCCATGCGCCAGGATCGTGCATGAAAAAGGATACGGGGATGCCCGCTGTGAGGAAGATAAGCGTAAAGAAGCCAAGGATGAACTTGCTGCTCGCCCATAGGATGATGGCGTGCCGACGGGGCGTCAGCCGAGATCGCGTGCCGACCAGCAGCACCCCGAGGATGATGCCAGCTGTCCAGCTGAGGCAACATCGTCTCCGCGATTCGGGATCGCTTGCCCGAGGACAGCGCCGAGGAGCCCAAGGCCCACGAGGATGGGTCCGAGCGGAATCCCGCGGGCAACCGGGCCGAAGATGAGATGGCTTTCAACGTGGCGAATGGTGAACGGTGTCTCCAACCAGGACCATGACTCTTGTTGTTCTGCCTGCTGATCCGGGGTCGATACACCATGATCCACTCGTCACCTCCTCCAGCGGACGAGCGCACACGCCAATCGTGCCGCCTCACTATGCGGCCCAGTACAGGCGATCAGCCGGGAACGTACCCCTGATCGACGGCGCGGTCAAGGGAAGTGACACAGGGAATGGCCCCCACGACGACCCCTATCCCGTCATCTGCGCTTTGTCTTCCGCACCTACGTGCCCGCTTTCCTGTCGCGCTCCGCTTGCGGGTTCCATGGCGCACGGCACTCCGGCGTCTCATGCGCCGGGTTGTTCACTCGCGTACTCACCGGGTAGGCGATGAGGGCATCCCCTGGGTAGGGGCGCAGGATCGCGTGGAGCGGCTCCACGTCCTGCCCACGGCACTCCAGTCACTGGTCGTACTCAGCCGATGGCAAGATCAACGGCGTAGATCAGATGGGATCGCGTATCCAAAACGGACCGCTCTGTCAAATGCCTCCTCGGCTCTTTGGCGATCCTGGGCCGATATGGTCGTTCGGTTCAATAACGCAGAACCAAAAGACAGGACGTGCTCCTCCTGCCTTGGAGTAAGAACCCTCTCCCGCATCGCCCATACATAGAGGTCGTGCCACGTGCGAGACTCATTCAACTCTGCCCTTGTGAAGGAACCCGGTGAGGCAGGTTCTTTCTCGCGCTGCCACCGCAGCCCCTCTGCGTCTAGAGACTCTAGTCCGCGCACCAGCAAATCGTTCAAGACGTGATCGAGAGACGTTCCTCCCTCCTGGGCGAGTCCCCGCATCCGTTCAAGGAGATTTCGTCGAAGGCCGGGGTAAGTGCAGGCCATATACTCCAGGAGTTGATCTAACATACCGAAGTGCTTTTCTCTTTGCTCTCCATTCCCTCTCCCACCGTTCAGCCGCTCCCATTCAGATCGTGCCTCCTCAGCGCTCAAGACATCACAGTCCTGAAGCGTTTGCAACGCCTCACGTGCGATCACCCCATAGGCGCTCTCCGCCAGTGAGGTAAGTTGAGCAAGGGTGATGTTCCCGTATTTCCAATCTCGCACATGCTCCGGGAGAGGATTCCCCCGTACCTGCCTTTGGTCGCCTTCTTTCAGCACCCAGGCGGGAATGGTCTCTTGGTAGTCGCGTCGAAAGAGTCTTCTAGAGAATCGATGGTTCCCGTCAACTATGTAGTAGCGTCCAAGAGTGGCTCTTACAAGCAAGATGGGCTGATAGACGAGCGTTCGGGTGTCCTGGGACAGTTCATCCGTTGGGCGGATGCTTTTGACACGGATTTGCTCAGGAGCCTTTCCGATTAGCCGAGACCTCGTAGGCATCAGCATTCCTGCATCTTCGGCCACGGGCATCCTATCGTGACTTGATCGTCTTCGCCTTCAACCGCACGATCTCCTCCAACACCTCTTGCTGCGTCAAGATGCCCTTGCGCTCCAGCACCGCCACCAACGCCGCGATCTCGTAGGCATTGGAGGCGGCGAGTTCCTGGAGGGTGATGAGGTCGTCAGGCTTCCCTTGCTGAGCCACAGGCCCCTCCGTCAATTCGCAGGCTCAGACGATTCAAGAGTATCCGTGGAGTCTGCGGGTCAGCCCGGCGACTCCCTAGTTTCCCTGCGGACCTCCCGGAACGAGCGGCGGGAGGGGCTCTGGCGCTGGGAACCGCTTCCCGCATTTCGCGCAGACCGGCTCTGTATCGATCATGTCCGTCTTGACAACTGTGACCGGAAATCTGGCATCCGCAGGCAGACAGTCGATGTGGTAGAGCATCTTATCGTCCGTTCGGTAGAACGTGTCGTCTTCCTCGGGTGCGCACGGCTTGGGCGGCCACCCCATGTAGTCCCGCATCCGCTGCCGCACCGGCTCCAAGAAGGTCCGAGACAAGTAGGGCTGGAGTTGTGCGGGCACGCGGGGGGTATTGAAGAAGGCTTCTGGGCGCGGCGCGTTCTCCCCTGGATCGAAGAACAACAACGCCTGCTCAACGGCCACCCATGCGTCCACGCGGACTCCCAAGTCGCCCTGCTCGTCCCCTGCGGATTTCCAGTGCCGGGAGAGGTTCAGCAGCAGGCCGACCCATTGCGCTGCATCGAAGAGACACGAGGGCACCTCCGGCACGATCTTTCCGAACGCCTGCGTCACGTCGAAGACGAACTCCCGCCTAGCTCCGCAGGCTGGGCACTGCCCCTCCAAGACATCGAGCGGTGACCCATTCTCTGCCTTTTCCAGGTGTTGGAGCGTCATCGTGAAGGCGTGCTCGCCACAGGCGCAGGGATGACAATCGATGTAGAGGTATTCTTCCTTAATGCAGTTCACGCGCACAGCGGCGGCGGGATTAGACATCGGAACCTCTCCTGCTCAGACGGGATGAGCCCCATCCGCTCCAGCACAGCCACCAACGCCGAGATCTTGTAGGCATCGGAGGCGGCGAGTTCTTGGAGGGTAACCAGTTCATCCGGCTTACCTTGCTGGGCCATACGATACTTCCTTACCCATCGCGTCTTGCCCTGATGCTGGTCTCGGGGCACCCACCGCAGGGTGCTCGGGTGATTCAGCCCGTCCTTGCAGTTGACCAGGGCAAGCTTCTTCATGACTGAGGCCAGATTGCCTTGCCGGTCTCGCCGAACAGGGTCAGCCTCGGCCCTTTCTTGCTCACGCCAAGACTGGCGCGGATCTTGCCGGTCTTGTCCTCAAGGCTGAGCTGATTATGGTCTCCTACAGATGAAAGAGCTACCGGGTGACCTGTGAGGCCGCTGCCCCAATGGGGCGGCAGAGAACAAGCCAAAAGTGCCGAGCATCAGCCTTTTTTGTCGGCGTCACCTGCGTCGGGCAACCTTGGTCGTCAGCTCGCAATGACCGTACCGCGCTCCGACAGGCGCAACAGAGCATTAGGCCGCGCCCCATCTTCCTGGATATACACCCTTCATTCGGACACGAACGTGCCTACGATTGCCACCACAAGCAAGATCCCTCCAATAATGATAGTCACAACATTTACGGTGCTGTAGTTGTCATTTCGATCTTCTGCCGTCGATGTAGCGTGACGCTCGTTGACACGCTGCGCGGCCCGCTGAACAGGTATCATTGGGATCAATGAACCAAAGCCTATCAACCACCACGGGCCGGGAAGCCGCCACATCCCCGAAAGAACGAGGTAGGCCGTTGCGAGCGCAGCCGTTGCGAGCGCACCCGCACTCCAATCGACGAGCGGATCTTGTTGAGCGGCGAGGGCTTGGATTCGCTTGAACAGAGAGAATCCCCAAAGCGGCGCGAAGACGGCTCTCCAGAATGGGCTCAATTCATCGCCAGACGCACTCTTGATCCGTTTCCAGTTCTCATAGCACCAGTACAGCTCATAGATGGAGAAGCTACAGATCGAGAGAATGACGAACTTGCTCGTTGCCACCGGAAAAAGTGGATACGCGACTGCCGCTGAGGCTGGTCTGGCCTGCGCCTGCTCGGGTGCTCTGCTGGAAGCGACAGGCGGCATAGTTGCGTCTGGCCGTGCTGGCGTAACCCCCACCCGCTCCCGTGGTCGCCCACAATGGATGCACGCCGGTGCAGCGTCCGATATGCTGTGACCACAATCTGGACATGTTATCAAGGCCACGATAGGTCCCCCTTCTTGGCTCTGTGCGCTAATGCGCCTAATCCAATGGTCACCAGCGCTGTGCACTGTTCGGCCCACCCAGGGGTCATCCACGTTAGCCCCAGGAGCACGAGGACCGCCAGCGCCCACAGAGGTGCCGGCTGTTTCATCAACACGACCTTCACGCGGAAAGTAAAGTGCTTATCGTGTGCAGTGGTCGGAAGGGGCATGGATGGTCAGCGCCCCAACCGAGACACCGGATCATGCGGGGGAGTTGAGCCGAAGCTACGCCGAACCCCTATGCGTGTCAAGATGTGGGAGCAATTACACTCACAGCGGCTTCCCCGCCTTCTGCTTCAGCCGTGCAATCTCCTCCACAACCTCTTGCTGCGTCAATATGCCCTTGCGCTCCAACACCGCCATCAACGCGGCAATCTCGTAAGCATTGGAGACGGCGAGTTCTTGGAGGGTCACCAACTCGTTTGGCTTGTCTTGCTCGACCAAGTGTGAACTCCTCCAAGGCGACATTAGCTTTGCAGCCTAGCTGTTCTGCGCCTTGCCTCCGTGTCCAGCTTGATCCTCCGAAACATGCCCACGTTGCGCCGAAGGTGCTTCGCATCTTCACTCACCTTCGCCGTCGCAATTGCTAACTTCTCGCTGGCACGGCCAATTGCATTTGCACTGCTGTCGACTTCATTCATGTCTGGGCCATCATGGCCGGCCCTCCTGCCCGGTCGGCTTCCCCACGCGCTGCCGGCACAGGTCCAGGCGGGCCCCAAGCGCCGGCTCCCCGCTCAAGAGTTCGGGCTGACCGACGAGGATCTCCTCGATATGCCGCAAAGCCCGGGGGTCCTGCGGGCACGCCTCCGCCGCGGTCAGCAGGGACGTGATGGCCTCGCGATACTGCCCCTGGCCAGCCAATGCCACGCCGAGGTTCTTGTGGGCGTTGTGGCGGGCGGAGTTCACCTCGATAGCGCGCCGGCAGAAGTCTTCCGCCGTTTGGAAATCCCCGAGCTGGTTCAGGGAATACCCGAGGTTGTTCTGCAGGAAGTACCAGAGGTCCGGATCGCCAGGCTCCAGCATGAGCCCTTGGCGGTAATATGCGGCGGCCTCGGCAAACTGCCAGACGCCCTCCATGGCGATCCCCAGCATGAACAGCCGGCCGGCGCGCTCGTTGAGGTCCTCGCTGCCACCGAGCAGGCGGTCGGCATATGCCTGGGCCAATTCCTGCCGCCCAATCCGGTGGTAGAAAGCCACTAAGTTCGCCACCGCCTGCACCGTCCGGCATTCGCACCCCATGACGGCATCCAGCAGCGCACGCTCCTCCTCCGCATACGATGCCACGCTGGGATCAGCGGGCTTGCCATAGTCGGTCCCGTGGGTCTCACTCGGCTCCATACGTTCTCCCCTCGTGGCGTGCGGCAGGTTACATCCAACACGCGCCCAGCAGTTTATGGGGCCACCATTCGGAGCACGGGCTCACTGGCTGTGGGGTGCTGCCCGAGGGTGCCGACATTTACCAGGGATAATCCGGGCATACGGGTATTCGCTGACGTCTTCATACCGGCCTCACATTCCTAGGAACATCGCGATGCCACATGCATGCGTCCGGTTCCGTGTCTCCCCTCAACGACGGAACCGATTCGATGCGCGCAAGAACCGCGTGTGCATTGCCGGGGCCGAGGTACCGGCGCCTCCGTCTTTGCGGAACGCGGCCAAGTGTAGCAGGGCTTCCTCGACGACCAGGCCAGCCCCCACGAGCGTGCGATCGTGCAGGCGAACGCTTTCGCCGCTGCCGATCCCCGGGAAGCGTTCCTCCTTGGCGTGCACGACCTGCTGCAGGAAGGCGGCGGCGTCATCCTGTGACGGGGAGGCAGGGGATGTCTCTCCGCACTGGATTGCATCGAGAGCGTAGCTCCGGACGAGCTTCGGCAGGATCTGAGCGAAGGTGGCCTGGCTATACACAACCTCCAGCCCCGCCATCCGGCCCCCCAGCGCGAAGAGCGCCCCCGTCTGGCCAGAGATCGCCGTGAACGCGTGCACGTAGGCGTCGAGCCGGGGGCCGAGCTGCTCGAAGACATCAGCCATGGCATGGGTCGGCGAGTTGACGTGCAGATGCTCCGCCATGTGACCAATGTGCTGCCACACGCGCTCTTGGTCAGCTAAAGCACCGTGGCCGCTCTCCATGGCCGCGCTGACCGTTTCTACCCGATCCCGGCGTCCAGTGTGATGGTGCCAGTGGGGAGAGGGGGCAAAGGTCGCCGAGGTCTCGTGCCAGCGTCCCTGCTCGACGCAGGAGACGGGGATCGTGAGATCGCTATGCGCCAGGGCGAGGATAGTAAGATTCAGGACCCGATTCTGCTTCGCACCGAGGAGTTCCTCCCCATCCAAGAGGAGCACCGGTCGATCACCGGCGTTGATGAATAGGAGTTCCTGGACGTTCCCGCCTTTCGAGACTTCGGTGATCCGGGCCACGCCCTGGGTGAGCGCCTCCTCGAGCGTGAGGTAAAACGGCTCCCGGGCCATGGGATCGAGGAACGGGAAGATGGTGAGATGCTCGTACTGTTGAGGGCTTCCGTTGGACAGCTGGGCGAGCGAAGCGGCGAGTGTAGTCATGGTCCTGGCTCCTTCTTAAGAAAAGGCCAATTGACGGACCGTCCCCTGGATCAAGCAGTCCAACGAATGTCCGGCTGCCCACGAATGAGCGTATCGGCGGCGCCGAGTAGGGTGCAGGCCCCGGAAGTCTCGATTGCGGTAGGCTGTGAGGATCATGCGATCATCCCTACTACAGACCACCTGGACTCCTTCGAATGGGATGAGGTCGATGTTATGTCGCTTGTATGTCTCCACCTCTCGCCGCCCGATGACGTGGATCGCCGCCCCTCGTACGTGGAGGACCCGACCATAGCGTAGGGCGGCCTCGATGGCCGCCACCCCGAGCCGACGCGCATTCGCACGAAGTTGAGCATGAAAAGTCAAACCTAAGGACTGAGATTCGATTCGGAAAGGGTTGTCGCGGGTCAACATAGGTGCCTCCTCTTCGCTAGCCGCATCGCCCTCTCATTGTTTGACGAATGACAACGCGATCTCACTATCGAGGCCCAATATATGGCACCCTCTGCGCTAGGGCGAGTCTGGTAGGGACCAGTTAATCCCTGAATAGGAGCGTATCAAGGTCGAGGACTTGGATGGGAATGCGCGCGGGGGGGCTAACACGCGACGGAACAGCTGCAACGATGCCATGCGAGCGAGGGCAGTGATTAATACCGCTCCGGGGGGATCGATGCGGACTAAACGCACCCATACCTGATGAGAAGGAAGGACGCGGATTTCGATATGACGGGTGTTAGCCGGGTCCCTATTGCAGCCTATTGCAGCCTATTGCAGCCCCTATTCTTTCCTGCCTAGAGAAGCGCTACCCTACTCGGATTTACCGCCGATCCGTCCTCGGCTCCGCGGCTGTGTGGTTATAGTCTTGCGGACGTTCTGGCGACGCACAGGTTCATCGACCGACCCTTGCCGGGCCGCCTCCCACACGCGGAACGCGGCATCAACCAGTGGAGACGGAGACTGAGCTCTCCTCAAACCTCGTTTGGCCCGCAGGATCCGCTTCTCGATCGCCAGCTCATTCCGCAGCACGAAGTCGATTTCGTCTCCATCGAGGTTCTGGTCGGGCAAGTAACGGAGGTAGGTGACGAATCGGTAAGCAAGGCGCACCGCCTCCAGTCGCCCCTTCACTTCGCCGGCTTCATCGTCATGTCCGGCCATCCAGCCCCGAATGGCCCCGATCGAGGGCTTCGTCTCCCGAATGATCCGGGGCCGAACCTTCCAGAAATTCTTCAGGGAAAAGAGAAGGTCACTCCATTGGTGCCAATACACTTCCGCCAATCCTATCCACCCGGCGGGCCCGTTTCTTCTCTTGAGTCCCCCCACGAAGCCGGTGGTGCATTTGAACACCTGCCAATCGATCCATTGTTCCTCCAGCGCTTCAGGGCGGCCACGCCGCACTAAGATTCTTGGCGGCTTCTCTACGACTTGCTGCAGCAGGTCCAGTATGCCCCGATCAGGATGCAGCTCGAGCAGTGGTGGTGGCCCCATAAGACACCAACCCATCGTGATCCCAAAATACCGCCTCGTCTCATCAAGTATCCTCAACCCGGCGACATCGCTTCGTTCGCAGAAAGTTGCTTCAAGGGTTCTCAAGACTGCACCTAAGAGCAGGCACCAGCGATCGTAGTTATCGACGCATTGTGGACACTCCGCACAGCGACGGCCTCGTCGTGGACGGTGGGTATATTGCTCCCATGGCCCATGCGCGCTGATTATTGGTGTTGGCACCAGTCCCATTCCTGTCATTGCCATGTACCCCCATTCGGGGCCTGAAGCCCATGCCACAGCGAGAGAGCGCTGCACATGTACCTTTGATCTTTGCGATTGCCGCACCTCAATACGTGCAATGTCA
>Ga0182021_10009646_pt1 | contig 11443 bp, 8 predicted proteins | sample 612E3MmetaG_FD_120493 | JGI IMG/M metagenome (GOLD analysis project Ga0182021, IMG submission 120493) | Permafrost microbial communities from Stordalen Mire, Sweden - 612E3M metaG (Illumina Assembly) | ecosystem: Environmental > Terrestrial > Soil > Wetlands > Permafrost | place: Sweden...
CAGGCTTCCGCTGGTTCGAGAAAGCGACCGGACGCTTGCTCGTTGCAAATCACCCGAAGGACGCTGCCGAGATCGAGCGTCGACTGTCGACCGGTAGCGGGCTCCTCGCGCACGGGGGCGTCAGTGTCGGCAATCTCCTGGCCGGCGACGCAGCGTTCAGCCATTTGACGATGGCCACCATCGGGGGCGGCGATCCCGGAGGCTCGCGCGATAGGGGGGGCTACCCACTCGACCCGCGGTCCTACCTCCGGATCACGTTGGAGGTCATCAGCGAGGTCGTGCGCGAGATCGTCCAGGCTCGCCGCCAACGGCAGGAGCGGGTTCGCCCGCGCATGCGCCGCGGCTGGCGCTTCGCCCTCGAACGCGTCGTGACCAACGTGCCGCTGCGCATCCTGTCGACCTCGATGGTCATCCACGAGGTCCAACGAGGCCGCCCCATCATCTACGTCGACTACACGGGCTACGACGAGGTCGCCCACCACTGCGGACCGGGGCGTCCCGAGTCGTGCGACGCCGCTGAGAACATCGACCGCAGCATCGGCCACATCCTCGACGCGGTGGTGACCGCCCCCCGGCCGTACCGCCTGGTCGTCCTATCGGATCACGGTCAATCGCTGGGTGCGACGTTCCGCCAGCGCTATGGCATCACCCTCGTGCAGCTCATCGCCCGCCGGATCGGTGAAGGCACCACCTTCGACGACGCGACGCCGCGGTCATCGGAGTACTCGGACGGACTGACGCGAATCTCCCACCATGTCCTTGGATTTCGGGTCGCTGCCGCGATCGAGGGTCTGCCGGAGCGGCGTCCGGGAACCAGCCATCAGCGAATCAGCCGGGTCGCGGACAGCCACGGCGCGCCGCTTGCGTCTCCTGCCGATGCCCAAGTCGCCGACGTCGTCGTGTGTGCGTCGGGCAACCTGGGGCTCGTCTGCTTCATGTCCTCGTCCGATCGCATGACGCGCGAGACGATCGAGTCGCGCTACCCCGGTCTCATCGATTCGCTCGTTGGTCATGCGGGCATCGGGATGCTCGTCCTGCGCTCGGGGCAGGGGGTTGTTGCGATCGGAGCTGGGGGCATGAACTTCCTCGAGGAGGACCGCGTCATCGGCGCGGATCCCCTCGCCGGTTACGGGTCCACGGCGGCGGCCGCGCTGCGCCGTATCGCCGGCTTCGCGAACTCGGGCGACATGATTGTGATCGGCCGCTACGACCCGGCGACCGACGAGGTACTTTCGATCGAGGAGCTGGTCGGTTCCCACGGCGGCCTGGGTGGTCCCCAGGGCGAGGCATTCATCGCCTACCCGCCGCCCTGGCAGCTGGACGGGGGACCGCTCGTCGGAGCACCTGCCGTCAACAGCCAGCTCCGGCGCTGGATAGCCGACCTGCCCACGGGGGCGTCCGTTACGTCCTGATCAGCCGGGCCGCTGAACGCCCTGCCGCCAACATTGGCCCCGCACTTCGTGGCCGAGTTCACCCGGAGCCGCGCCGCGCGACGGCGGCAACAATAGTCAAATGTGGATTCGCCGGCCGCATGGGATGGCGGGATTCCTGAGCGTTCAGCTCAGGCTGGTCCCGCGAGAGTACGGTGGAGTGCGCGGGGCCAGCCGAGTACTTTCTTATGGGCCGATTACGACGGGATTGGCTGCGAGAAGCTGTAGTGGTGCCACCAGAAACGCGGAGCCGACGAGGCGCCAACAAACGAGGGTAGGAAATCGTCTTGAAGTACCTGTTGGCGATCCTAGTTCCGCCGCTGGGAATGCTCGTTGTCGGCCGCCCGCTTACGGCATTCTTGTGCTTGCTGCTGATGCTCACGGTCGTCGGCTGGCCGATCGCCGCGATTTGGGCCGTGCTAGTCGTCAACAGCGCCGAGAACGATGCGCGGCTGCGCCGATACATGAAGGGCCGCCGGTAGCTTCTCGAAGCCGCTTCGCTTCGGGATGATTTTAGGCCCCTTCGCGGCGCGGACCGCGACGCCTAGGCTGGCACGACCAGCCTCTATCTACTCGGTCGACCTGCGCCGCAATCGCTGAGTTAGTTCGATTCGACGCGCGGCTCCTCGGCCGGGCCAGTCGGAGCGGTCGAGGTGAGCTCCTGCGGCGCAACCCATGATCTAAGCGTCTGCATGTAGTTGGCACGCTCGAACGCGGACGGGTTCTCGGCCGTCGCATGGCTGGCGCTTCCGCGGAGCTGCGCGACCGACTCGTATTCGTGCTCCGTCATCCAGTCCTGCAGCTCGGCTTCCACTCGGCCGATGTGCTCAGGCCCATGGCGCAACAGTGCCGACGTCATCATCACCACATCGGCGCCGACCATCAGCCCCTTGATCACGTCCGTCCCGCTGTGGACGCCGGACGTCACGGCAAGTGAAACCTGTGGCCCGAGTTGCGGTCGGAGCATGGCGATCCAACGCACGGGCAGCCGCATCTCCCACGGTTGGCTCAGATCGAGCCGGGGCACCACCTCGAGCGAATCCAGGTCGAGGTCGGGCTGGTAGAAGCGGTTAAACAGGACGAGGCCGTCGGCTCCGGCGGCCGTGGCCGCAGCGGCAAAGTTGGCGAAAGACGAGTAGTACGGACTCAGCTTGACCGCCAGCGGGATCGTCACCGACGTGCGCACGGCGGCGATCAGCTCGACATCGGCAGCCTCTCTCTGGGTCGCAGTCCGCAGTGGATCGGCCGCGACGTGATACAGGTTCAGCTCGAGTGCATCTGCGCCAGCGTCCTGGATGAGCCGGGCATAGCGGACCCAAGCACCTGCGCTCGTTGCGTTGAGGCTGGCCACGATCGGCACGCTGGCCTGCGCCTTGACCTGCTCGATCGAGGCGAGGTACTGGTCGGCCGTGCCGACGAACGTGTCGATGGCCGGGAAGTAGTCGAGTGCTTCGGCGAAGGCTTCGGTGCCCTGCTCGAGCGACCGGTTGAGGCCGATCTCCTCGGCGACGATCTCCTCTTCGAACAGCGAGGGGAGGACGATCGCGCCCGCCCCGGCACGTTCCAGGCGTGCAGCCGTGGCTGGTTCTCCGTTATGCGGGGCCGCCGATGCGACGATCGGCGACCGGAGCTCGAGACCGAGATAGCGGGTGCGCAGGTCGACGGTCATGGCTATTCCCCCTCGTCCGCGAGGACAGATCCGGGGCCGCCCTCTCGGTCGGGCATAACCCCCGGATCAGGCTCGCGGAAATGCGGAACAGTGCGCTCCACGCCGGCGAGCTGTGCGTAGTAGCGCCACCGTTCGTCAGCGTCGGCCTGGGCGAGGGCCGCCAGCTCGGCGGCTCGCGCAGGCTGCGTTCGCTGCAGGATGGCGAAACGTGTCTCGGTCGCGGCGAACTCGGCGATCGGGATCGATGGCCGGGCGGAATCGAGGATGAACGGCTTGCCATCCTCGATCTCAGATGGGCGGAACCGGTAGAGAGGCCAGTAACCACTCTTGACCGCGTCCTTCTGGTGGCTCATCGACTTGCTCATGTCGATCCCATGAGCGATACAGGTGCTATACGCGATGACCAGCGAAGGACCCGGCCACGCATCGGCCTCGAGCAGCGCCTTCGTGGTCTGGAGGTCGTTGGCGCCCATCGCGATCTGGGCGACGTAGACATTGCCGTACGAACGCGCGATGGCCCCGAGGTCCTTCTTGGCCGTTCCCTTGCCGGCCGCCGCGAACTTGGCCACCGCACCGCGCGGCGTCGACTTCGAGGACTGACCACCGGTGTTCGAGTAGACTTCTGTGTCGAGGACGAGGATGTTGACGTTGCGGCCCGACGAGAGGACCTGGTCGACGCCGCCGAAGCCGATGTCGTACGCCCAGCCATCGCCGCCGATGATCCACACGCTCTGGCGGACGAGATCGTTGGCCAGGACGAGCAGGTGCCGGGCGTCTGAGGCGAGCGGTCCATCGATCCGGCCAAGTGCCTCGCGCAACCGGCCGACCCGCCCGCGCTGGAGGGTGATGTCCGCTTCGGTGTCCTGAACGGCTCCCAGGAGACCGCCGACCATTTCCTGGCCCAGCGCCGGAGCGAGCCGCTCGAGGAGTCGCCGCGCTTGATCCGTCTGGGCGTCCAGCGCGAGCCGCATACCCAGTCCGAACTCGGCGTTGTCCTCGAATAGCGAGTTGTTCCAGGCCGGACCGCGACCCGCCGCGTTTGCCGCCCACGGCGTGGTCGGCAGGTTTGCGCCATAGATCGACGAGCAGCCAGTCGCGTTGGCGACGATCATGCGATCGCCGAAAAGCTGGCTGACCAACCGGATATAGGGCGTCTCGCCGCAACCGCCGCATGCGCCCGAAAACTCGAACAGGGGCTCGAGGACCTGGCTGCCCTTGATCGTGTCGTGCGGGATGAGGCTGCGATCGAGTGGCGCGATGGACTGGAAGTAGTCCCAGCGCACTCGCTCGACGTCGCGATGGTCGGCGACCGGCTCCATGTTGATGGACTTGTGGCTTGTGTCGGACTTGCTCTTGGCGGGACACACGTCAACGCACACGCCGCAACCGGTGCAATCGTCCGGAGCCACCTGGATCGTGAGTCGATGTTGCAGCAGGTCCCTGGACTTGAACTCCTTGTGTAGGAAGTCGGCCGGCGCAGATGCCACGGCGGCCGTTGGAAACACCTTCATTCGGATCGTCGCGTGCGGGCAGACCATCGCGCACTTGCCGCAGTCGATGCAGATCGACGGATCCCAGATCGGGATCGCCTGGGCGATCGCCCGCTTCTCGTACCTGGCAGTCCCGGACGGAAACGCGCCGTCGACCGGCAGCGCGCTAACCGGTAATTGGTCGCCTTCGCCGGCCATCAGCCGCGACGTGACCCGGGCGACGAAGTCGGGCATGTCGTTGGTCGCCAGTGACGCCTGCGGAACGTCGTCGGTGACGCTGCCCAGGGTGACATGAGCAAGGCGCGCGAGAGAGTGGTCGATCGCGGCGAAGTTGCGGGCGACGATTGCCTCGCCGCGCCTTGCGTAAGTCTTCTCGACCGACTCCTTGATCTTCGAGATCGCCGCGGCCGCCGGAAGGATGCCCGCGAGCTGGAAGAAGCACGGCTGCATCACGGTATTGATCCGGCTGCCCATGCCGGCCTCGTCGGCCACGGCGAGGGCGTCGATCACCCAGAAGTCGATCTCCTTGTCGCGCAGCAGCTGCTGGACGCCGCTCGGCAGGTGATCCCAGACCTCGTCGGCTCCGTACGGGGCGTTCAGTAGGAACGTCGCCCCTTTCTTGGCAAGCTCGAGGATCTTCGTCTTGCCCAGCAGCCCGAACTGGTGGCAGGCGACGAAGTCGGCCTCCTCGACGAGATATGTCGACCGGATGGGCTCGGGCCCAAAGCGCAGGTGCGACACGGTGACCGACCCCGACTTCTTGGAGTCGTACACGAAATAGCCCTGCGCGAACAGGTCCGTGCTCTCGCCGATGATCTTGATCGACGCCTTGTTCGCGCCGACCGTGCCGTCCGAGCCGAGCCCGAAAAACACCGCCTGCACCTCTGTGGCTGGACGCGGATGCTGGAATCCGGTGTCAATCGGCAGGCTGAGATGGGTCACGTCGTCGTAGATGCCGACCGTGAAGTGCCGCTTCGGCTTGGTCGCGGAGAGCTCCTCGAAGATCGGCTTGATCATCGCCGGCGTCATCTCCTTGGATGACAGGCCGTATCGCCCACCGATCACCTTCGGACGCGTGGCGAAAGGCGGCGCATCCTGGTCCATCGCCTCGGACAGCGCCGCGACGACCTCCAGGTAGAGCGGCTCGCCCACCGCGCCGGGCTCCTTGGTGCGGTCGAGGACGGCGATGGCACGCACCGTTGACGGCAGCGCGGCGACGATCTGCTGGGCGGGGAACGGCTGGAAAAGGCGGATGCGCAGCATTCCGACGCGTTCGCCGGCCGCAATAAGCGTGTCCACGGTCTCTTCAACCGCACCGCAGGCCGAGCCCATGACGACGACCACGCGCTCCGCGTCCTGAGCGCCGTGATAGTCCACCAGCCCGTACCGGCGACCGGTCCGTGCCGCCAGCTCATCCATTACCTCTTGGACGATCCCGGGCACTGCCAGGTGAAACGGGGTCGAGGCCTCACGAGCCTGGAAGAAGACGTCCGGGTTCTGCGCGGTACCGCGGACAGCCGGCGTTTCCGAGCTCATGCCCCGCTGCCGGAAGGCAAGCACGTCGTCGTCACGGACCAGCGCGCGGATATCGTCCTCGTCAAGCAGAGCGATCTTGTTGATCTCGTGCGACGTGCGGAAGCCATCGAAGAAGTGGAGGAATGGCACCCTGGCCCGCAGGGTCGCGGCATGCGCGACGAGCGCGAAGTCGTGTGCTTCCTGGACCGAACCGGCCCCGAGCATCGCCCAGCCGGTTGTGCGCGCATGCATCACATCGCTGTGATCGCCAAAGATCGATAGTGCGTGGGTAGCCACGGTGCGGGCGGCGACGTGGATCACCGTCGGCGTCAGCTCGCCACAGACCTTGAACATGTTCGGGATCATCAGCAGCAGTCCCTGCGACGCGGTGAACGTCGTCCCGAGAGCGCCTTTCTGGAGGGCGCCGTGGAGTGCGCCGGCTGCGCCCGCCTCGGATTGCATCTCGACCACTTCAGGCACCTTGCCCCAGAGGTTCGGCCGGCCGGCCGCGGCCCAGTCGTCACAGTGCTCCGCCATCGGCGAGGCCGGGGTGATCGGGTAGATCGAGATCACCTCGCTGACCGCATAGGCGACTCGGGCGGCCGCCTCGTTGCCGTCCAGGCATTCGTAACGCTGTTCCACGTGCGAGGTCTCCCTTTGGGGATCCGGGCCGTGGTTCTTCGGGTCGGACCCCGCGTCATGTCATTCGTACGGCCGCCCGGCGATTATCCGCCCGACCGTGTTCGCCGCTGACGGTCTACAAGTAATCGGTTCTCCGCTGAATGTCACTTCTGTCGCTAGGCGGCCAGGGTCCCGAGCTCCCCGTCGGTAAAGGCATCGCGCATGAACAATGACGGCGCAGCCGGGTCATGGACCAAGACCAAGGAGCGCTTGGCACGCGTCCAGGCGACGTAGGCCAAGCGCCGCTCCTCCTCGATCGCGCGCGCAGGATCGTCCGATTCCTCGATGGTTCGCCGGCTCGGGAAGACGTTCTCATCGAGGCCAATGACCGCCACGTGGTCGGCAATCTGGGTACTGTTTGGCATCGGCGTGCTCCAGTTGATCACCGACGCAACGCTCTCGATTAGGACGGGCGATTGGAAGAAGTTCCGCCGCGAGATGCGCTTCACGCGTTAGGGACAGGCGCCGCAGCACTGAGCGCGGCGCAAGGTGGCGCTCGCCCGCAAGGCGTCCACCGCTGCGGCAACCGCCGGACAGGCGACTCGGCCGCAGCCCGGCCGGCGCCCTCGTCAAGGGCAAGCCGCTCGCACCACAGCGCCACAGGCCAAGGGCGTGGCCGAGGTGGCGCAGGAGCCGCCGGTGCCGGGTAATTCGGCCGACTGAAGCCAACACGCCCGCGCTGGGCGCAAAGCCCGGGGCCATCATCGACCATGCCGCTACACGAAACGGCGGAAGACGACGGTATTTGCGCGGTGGGCAACCTACCCTAGACACACCATGGCCCGGCCAAGAGATTCCGCGTCCTCGACCGGCAGCCGACATTCCGGAGTCGCTCCATCTGGGGGTGCGACGCTCGGACCACTCGTCGCCACCAAGCTCCTGGCCCCGCTCTCGGTCACCGGCTACCGCGAGCGTCCGCGGCTCAGCACCCTCCTTGATGCAGGGCTCGAGGACCGATCCCGCCTGACGCTGCTGTCCGCGCCACCCGGCTACGGCAAGACCATCGCGATCGCCGGCTGGCTCGGGGTGCGCGGCCTCGCTCATGCGTGGCTCTCGCTAGATCCGGCCGACAACGATCTCGCCCGTTTCGTTCGCTACCTTGTCGCGGCCCTGCAAGCGGTCCGGCCAGGAGTGGGAGACGCGACGGACGGCCTCCTCGGCCCTGGTGCCAGCCCCAGCATCGATCTGATCGGGGCCACGCTCCTTGACGACCTCAGTGCGAGCGACGACCCGTTCGTGCTCGTCCTCGACGACTACCACGTCATCGGCGCCGAGCCGATCCACCGCCTGGTTCGGTTCCTCATCGAGCGCGGACCGCCATTCGCCCATCTGGTCCTACTGACCAGGGAGGACCCGCCGCTGCCGCTCGCCCGCCTGCGGGCCCACGGTCGGCTCATCGAGCTGCGGGCCGACGACCTGCGCTACACGGAGGCGGAGGCGTCCGCCTATCTCGCGGAGGCGCTGGGAGCTGAACTCGATCCGGAGCAGCACGCTCAGCTCCTCGAACGCACCGAGGGTTGGATCGCGGGCCTCCAGCTCGCCGCCATCTCGTTGCGCGACCGGGCCGATGCCGGCGCACTGATCGAGGCGTTCGGCGGGAGCCGGCGCTTCGTATTCGACTACCTCGCCGACGAGGTCCTGGGCCGGGTCGACGAGGACCTGCGCTCGTTCCTGGCCAAGACCGCGATCCCGGAGCGGTTTACGGTCGAGCTGTGCCGCGTATTGACCGGCCGCGAAGATGCAGGCGCGTTGCTCGACCGGGCGGAGCGAGCCAATCTGTTCCTGATCCGGCTCGATGCCGAAGGGCGCTGGCACCGCTATCACCGTCTCTTCGCTGACTACCTCCGCTCGCAGCTCGGCGAGGATGAGCGGCGCGGGCTCCATGGGCGCGCTGCGGGCTACTTCGAGCTCGCGGGCCTGGAGCCGGAGGCGATTGATCAGGCGCTGGCGGCGGGCTCGATCGACCAGGCGATCCACCTCGTCGAGCGGGCGGCGCGAGCGGCGTTCGAGGCCGGCGAGCTCGCGACGCTGCTCGGCTGGCTCGAGGCACTTCCCGCCGACCGGGTCTCGACCAGCCCGGAGCTCACCTCTCTGCACGCGTGGACGCTCTTTGAGACCGGCCAGGTGGGGGCTGCTCTCACGCTCGCCGGGCGTCATCTCGCCTCAACCACGACGCGCGGGCCGGCCGCAGGACGGCTGCTCATCCTCGAGGCGCTCATGGCCACGGTCACCGGGCCGGACGCGGAGAAGCTGGCGATCGAGGGACTCGAGCTGGTGGGCGACGATCCATTGTTTCGCTCGTTCGGGCTCCTGGCCGAAGGGCTCGCAGCGCTGGCTCGTGGCGAATACAAGCCGGCTGTTGAGATCCTGCGAGTGGGGTACCAGACAGCGCTCTAGACAGGGAACCCGATGGCCGTTCTGCCGGCGGTCAGCCCACTCGGCCAGGCCCTTGCCCTGGCCGGCCTCCGCAGCGAGGCCGAGATGATCTGCCGCACCGTCCTCGCTCAGCAAGCCGACGAGCAGGGCAGGCCGAGACCGATTGCATGGCCCGCCCGGGTCGTCCTCGGCATCGTGCGCTACGAGGCCAACGACATCGTCGGAGCCCGTCGCGAGCTCGAGGCGGGGTTCGAGGCGGCACGCCAGATGGGCGTCGGCCGTCCCGTGCTCGGCTGGGCGATCCAATACCTCGCGCTCGTTCGCCTCGCCGGCGACGAACCTGACGCGGCACTCGAGGCACTGCGCACCAGCCAGCGCGACCTTCGCACGACCGGCATGGGACTGCCCGGGCTCGCCGGTGAGATCGAGGCCCGGATCCTCCTGCGGCGGGGCGATGTCGCCGGCGCCGGGCGCTGGGCGGACGGGGCGACACCCGAAGCGCCGCCCGGCTCACCGCTCCTGGAGGTCCTGCGTCGCTCGATGGACGTGACGATCGCGAGGGTGCGCCTGGCACAGGGCAGGCTCGCCGAGGCTCGTGAGTTGCTGGCTCGGACGAGGGTCGCCCAGGAAGCCTCCGGCGCCGTCGCCGACCTGATCTCGATCGGCGTTCTGGAGGCGGCTTGTGCGGAGGCGGCGGGTCACGACACGGAGGCGTTGCGAGCACTCGAGCAAGCGGTCGAGCTCGCCGCACCCGGCGACTACGTCCGACGGTTCGTCGATGACGGGCGGAGCATCACCCACCTCTTGCCGCTCGTCCGTGCGGCTGCGCCCGGGTTCGTCGATACCCTGATGGCCGCCTTCGCAGCTCAGAAGATCGAGGCCGCCGCACCGCTGCCCCACCTCCGGGGGGCGTCGTTGTGGCGTGATGCCGACGGGCAACTGCTCGAGACGCTCACCGCCCGCGAGCTCGATGTCCTGCGCCTGATGGCGCAGGGCGCGAGCAACGCGGACATCGCTGCCGGCCTGACGGTCTCACTGGGCACCGCGAAATGGCATGTCGGCCACGTCATCGCCAAGCTCGGCGTGACGAGCCGCACCCAGGCCCTCGTGCGTGCCCAGCAGGTGGGCCTCGTCTAGCTCTGCGCCACCGGATCCTCCGAACCTGCGCCCCTCCTTTCGGGAGGGGGTTCGGGCGATGAAAGACCGGCCTTTCGCCGGGCGCGCTTGCGACCGACGAGCCCGACGATCAGGGCCATGGACCGTTATGAGATCCAGATCGCCGGCCACCTCGACCAGCGACGAGCCCATACCCTCGGGTGCGACGAGCTCCGACTGCTGCCTAGTGGCGCCTCGCTGCTCGTGTTCACAGCTGTCGATCAGGCGGCGCTGTACGGGCTACTGACGCGGCTCCGCGACGCCGGTCTCGAGCTCGTGGGTGCCGAACGCGTCCTCGCCTCGACACAGCCCGTGAGGCGCGGCGCAGATCCATCCGAACCACCGAAGGAGGATTCCGATGTCGCAGAACGATGATCCCGTGACCACGACCGATCCGAGGCCGCGCCCGTACGTGCCGTCCCGATTCTTCATGAGCCACGTGATGAACCCGATCACGCTCTGGCTCGGCGGCCCGACGCTCACCGTGCGCGGTCGCCGGACCGGGCGCCCGATCAGGACACCGGTCCCCACCCTCGAGTTCGAGGGCGCTCGCTACCTCGTCTCCGGCGGCGGCGACACGCACTGGGTGCGCAACCTCCGGGCGGCCGGCCAGGGCGAGTTGCGAAAGGGTCGGACGCACGAACCATTCCGAGCGGTCGAGGTCGACGGCGAGGAGCACGACCGGGTCGTGGCCGCCTATCGCGAGCACATGGGTTGGCGCGCCCGCGAGTTCTTCGCGGCGCTCCCTGACCCGGCTGACCACCCGGTGTTCCGTGTCGAGCCACAGGAGGCGTAGCAACATGTCTGACCAGACGCTCAAGCTCGTCGCAGCCGGCGTGCTGCTCGTCCATGGACTTGGCCACGGTGGAGCCCTGGCGGCCCTGGCCTGGATCCGGTCCCGCCCTGGAACGCCCACGGGCGGCTGGCTCGCGGCCCGGTCCTGGCTCTTCGCGTCGCTTCCGGGGGACGCGGCCACGACGATCGCCAGCACGTTCTGGATCGTGTCGTTGGTCGGGTTCGTCATCGCCGCCATGTCGTTCTGGGGCGTGGTCATCCCGGGCAGCGTGTGGCGGCCGCTGGCCGTTGCCTCCGCGCTCGTCTCGATCGCCGGCATCGTCTTCTTCTTC
>Ga0182021_10009647_pt1 | contig 11443 bp, 12 predicted proteins | sample 612E3MmetaG_FD_120493 | JGI IMG/M metagenome (GOLD analysis project Ga0182021, IMG submission 120493) | Permafrost microbial communities from Stordalen Mire, Sweden - 612E3M metaG (Illumina Assembly) | ecosystem: Environmental > Terrestrial > Soil > Wetlands > Permafrost | place: Sweden...
CGACCAAAGACTCAACCCCGACACCTGATCGACCGCGGCTGGTGACGCTGACCTCCTGGCAACACGGTCAACAGGGCCGCTGAACAACATCTTCCATCGGCGCCCCCTTTGGCGCAGAGCGACCGTTTCGTCGATAACGCCCACTGCGTGGCCTGCGAACTCGCGATCGTCACGGTGGCGATGCACTAGCCGGGCACGGTTAACGGACCCGGGCCAGCCAGGAGCCGCTCGCAACGACTTGCGTGCATCTCAGAAGAGTGCGACACGAGGCACCCGCGGGAAGATCGTGTCGAGCTCGGCCAGGTCTGTCGAGGATGGCTCCCAACCGCCGGACCGCGCGTTCTCGCGGACCTGCTCTGGGGTGGTGGCGCCGGCGATCACGCTGGCCACAGCCGGCTGGGCAGCCAACCAAGAAACGGCGACGGTAACCTCGCTCAGTTCGCGGGCCGCGGCAAACGCGCTGAAACGTCCCAGTTGTTCGAAGTCCACATCCTGCAGCAGGTGGGAACGAGATCCAGTCAGCCAGCTGCCCACCGGTGCGGTCCCCCTGCCGTATTTCCCGGTGAGCAGCCCAGAAGCGAGCGGGAAATAGGGGATAACACCGATCCCGTAGGCCAACGCCGCTGGAACCACCTCCAGTTCCGCGCGCCGGTCCAACAGGTTGTAGTGGTTCTGAGCCGAGATGAATCGAGTGCGACCACCCATCCGAGCGACGAAATCGGCGTCGGCGATCTGCCAGCCCGCCCGGTTCGAGTGGCCGAGATAGCGAACCTTGCCTGATGTCACGAGTACATCTAACGCGGCGAGGGTCTCCTCGATCGGAGTGGATGGGTCCGGGGTGTGAAACTGGTACAGATCAATCCAGTTCGTGCCCAGCCGGCGCAGAGAAGCTTCAACGGCGCCGATGATGTACCGGCGCGACCCACGTGCGCCATGGTCGGGACCGTTGGTACCCGCCCATGTCCATACCGAACTTGGTGGCCACCACGACGTCGCCACGTCGGGTTCCCAGCGCCCGGCCCAAAAGCTCCTCACTGAGGCCGGGCGACTTTCCGTAAGAGTCGGCAGTGTCGAACAGCGTGATCCCTGCATCAAGAGCGGCGTTGACCACGGCCGCGGCACCTGCGGCCGTCTCGCTCGCCGTGCCGGCGCGTCCCAGGTTGTTGCCGCCCATGCCCACGACAGAGACGGTCAGGCCGGAGCTGCCAAGGCTGCGTATGTCCATGACAACGAGGCTACGGCGTGTGGGCTCACGGCCGTGCCAGGTCGTCGTTCAACTCGCCGCCGATGGCTTCGGCGAACTGGCTGTTGTACAGGGAGTAGTACAGGCCGCTGCTCTGCAGCAACTGTTCATGGCTCCCCTGTTCCACAATGCGTCCGTTGTCCATGACGATGATCGTGTCGGCGTTTCGGATCGTGGATAGCCGGTGGGCGATGACGAAGCTGGTGCGCCCTTGCCGAAGCATTGCCATGGCTTCCTGGATGAGGACCTCTGTACGGGTGTCGACGTTGGAGGTGGCTTCGTCAAGGATGAGGATGGGTGGGCTGGCAAGGAATGCCCGTGCGATCGTCAGCAGCTGCTTCTGTCCTGAGGAGAAGTTGGAGGCATCTGCATCGAGTCGGGTGGCGTACCCGTCGGGCAAGGTACGCACGAAGTGATCGACATATGCGGCTGTGGCGGCATCCACGATCTCCTCGTCGGTCGCACCCTCTCTGCCGTAGGCGATGTTGTCGGCGATGGTGCCCTCAAACAGCCACGTGTCCTGAAGGACCATGCCAAAGGCGCGACGTACCTCGTCGCGGGTCAACTCGGCGTAGTCGGTGCCATCGAGCCTGATATGCCCGGCGTCGATCTCGTAGAAGCGTACGAGCAGGTTGACCAGTGTGGTCTTGCCTGCGCCAGTGGGGCCGACGATCGCGACCGTCTGGCCGGGGGCCACATCCAAGGTGAAGTCCTCAATGAGCGGTTCGTCTGGCTCGTAACGGAATGACACGTTCTCCAGGCTCACCTGCCCGGCCCGCGGAGGGGGCGAGGTTGGGGCGGCGACCGGGACGTAGTCGGCGCTCTCTTCCGTCGCGTCCAGGAACTCGAAGACCCGCTCTGCCGAAGCCAGCCCAGACTGCAACATGTTCATCTGGGCGGCGATCTGGGTGATCGGCATGGTGAACTGACGGGAGTACTGGATGAACGCCTGCACGTCGCCCAGGGACATGGTTCCGGAAGCAACGCGGTAGCCGCCCAGTACGGCGATCACCACGTAGTTGAAGTTGGACAGGAACTGCATCGTCGGCTGGATGACGCCAGACAGGAACTGTGCGCGGAAGCTGACCTCGTACAGACGCCTGTTCTGGCGTCCGAACTCGTCGATGGTGGCAGGTCGCCGGCCGAAGACCTGTACCAGCCCATGTCCGGTGTGGGTCTCCTCGACAAGCCCGTTCAGCGTGCCGGTGCGCTCCCATTGGGCAGCGAACTGGACCTGCGAGCGCTTGGCGATAAGGAAGGTGATCAGGATGGCCAAAGGAATCGTAATCAGGGCCACGCCGGCCAGCAGTGGAGAGATCCAGACCATCATGGCCAGCACCCCCACAATGGTCAGCACCGAGGTGAGCAGCTGGCTCAGGCCCTGCTGCAGGGTGGTCGAGAGGTTGTCGATGTCGTTGCTGACCCTGCTCAAGATGTCGCCGTGCGGGTGACTGTCGAAGTATCGCAATGGCAATCTGGCCAGCTTTTGCTCGACCTGCCTGCGCAGGCCGTACATGGTGCGCTGCGTGACACCGGCCAGGATGAAGCCCTGACCGAAGTTGAAGGCCGCGCCGAGCAGGTAGACCCCTGCGGCCAAGGCGAGGACTCGGCCCAGCTGGTTGAGGTCGACTCCCACCCCTGGGGTCAGACTCATCCCAGAGATCATGTCAGCGATCTGGCTCTGGCCGTGCAGCCGCAGCATCGCTTCGGCCTGCTGCTGGGTGACCCCGGCCGGCAACTGCTTGCTCACGATGCCGTTGAACAAGACGTTGGTCGCGTTGCCGAGGATCTTCGGGCCGGTCACCATGAAGGCGACCGAGACCACGCCCATCACCAGCGAGATCACCAGCTTGAACATTTCGGGGCGCAACCGGCCAAACAGCCGCCGCGCTGTCCCCGAAAAGTCTTTAGTCCGCTGCACGGGTGCCATGCGGCCGGCCATACGGCCGCCGCCGAAACGCCCTCCGCCCATACTCATGCCGCGGCCTGTTCACCGAGCTGGGATATGACGATCTCCCGGTAGGGTTCGCAGCCCAGCATTAGTTCTTCGTGCGTGCCCATCCCAGCGATACGGCCCTCGTCGAGCACGATGATCTGGTCGGCGTGCATGACGGTGCTCACGCGCTGGGCGACGATTACGACCGCCGCATCGCGGGTCTCGACCTTGAGCGCAGCGCGAAGTCTTGCATCGGTGGAGGCGTCCAACGCTGAGAAGCAGTCATCGAACAGGTACAGACGGGGCCTCTTGACCAGCGCCCGAGCGATCGAGAGCCGCTGGCGCTGACCCCCCGACACGTTGGTGCCGCCCTGGTCGATTGGTGCGTCCAACTGGCCGGCCATGGCCGCGACGAAGTCGCGGGCCTGAGCAACCTCGAGGGCATGCCACAGTTCTGCCTCGGTCGCCTCAGGCCTTCCGAAACGCAGGTTGCTCGCGACGGTGCCGCTGAACAGGAACGCAGACTGCGGCACCAGTCCGATCGAGTGCCACAGCTGTTCCAAGTCCTGGTCCCTGACGTCAATACCGTCGACGAGCACACTGCCACTTGTGGCATCGGTGAAGCGCGGGACTAGGTTGAGCAGTGTCGTCTTGCCACTGCCGGTCCCGCCGATAATCGCGCTGGTCTGACCCGGCGCGAACATGAGCGACAAGTCGTGCAGAACCGGTTGCTCACTGCCGGGGTAGCCGAAGGTGAGACCGCGCAGCTCCACCAGGCCGGTCACCCGCTCAGGCCGGACAGGAGACGGTGGGTTGGTGATGGACGACGTCGTGTCCAGCACCTGCTCGACACGTTCCGCGCTGGCCATTGCACGTGGCACCAGAATTACCATCATCACCGCCATCATCACCGACATCAGGATCTGCAGGATGTAGGTCAGGAACGCGGTGAGGTTCCCGATTGGCATGGACCCTTCACTTACGAGATTGCCGCCGAACCACACGACGGCAACGCTGGACAGGTTCAGGATTGCCATCAGCGTCGGCATGGTCATGGCAAAGATCCGGTTAACCCGCAGCGTTGTCGCTGTCAGGTCGGAGTTCGCAATGTCGAAGCGCTCGGCCTCGGAGTGTCCACGGACGAATGCGCGGATAACCCGGACCCCGGTTATCTGCTCGCGCAGCACCTCGGTGATGCGGTCGATCTTGACCTGCATGGCCCGGAACTGTGGCACCACCGTGACCATCACGACTCCGAGGACCAGCATCATGATAGGCACGGCGACAACCAGCAACAGTGAGAGAGTGGCGTTCTCCTTGATGGCCATGAAGATGCCTCCGACGCACATGATCGGTGCGATGACCATCAGCGTGAGCGCCATCTGCAGGAACAGCTGGATCTGCTGGATATCGTTGGTGTTGCGGGTGATCAGCGATGCCGTCCCAAAGTGGTTCATCTCATTAGCCGAGAAGGTCTGCACCTTATTGAAGACCACGCCGCGTATGTCGGCGCCGGCCCCCATCGCCACCTGCGACGCGTAGTACACCGCCACGATTGCGACCACGCCCAGCACCAGGGCGATGGCGAGCATGAATGCACCAGTGGTCCAGATGTAGTGCACGTTCCCTTTGACGACCCCGTAGTTGATGATGTCGGCGTTAAGGTTCGGCAGATAAAGGTTGCCGAACGTCTGGGCCGCCAGCAACGCCACCACCGCCGCAGCCATGCCGGAGTATGGGCGCAGATAGGTCCTGAGCAGGCGAATTAGCATAGCCGCCCCCTCGTTGTACGTTCCTGCGCAGATCCCGGCTTCTTCGCCAACTCGAACGCTCGCTGAAGGGTAGCGAGTCCTGTGGCGATGACGGCGAGATCATCATCAGAACATGGCTGCAGCAGAGAGCCGATAGCCTTCTGGGCCGTCTCCGACCACTCAGCAGTACGACGAGACCCCTCGGAAGTGATGTGGATCCGGACAAGGCGGCTGTCGCGGGAATCGCTTTCTTTTCGAACAATCCCCTGGTCGGCCAGGTCGCTTATGAGGACCGACACCCGGCTCTTGGGCAGCCCAGTCAGGCGCGCGACCTCGTTGAGGGTGGCGCCGGGATGCTCAGAGATCGCCCGTAGCACCACAAGATATGGGCCGGCCACCGGAAACGGCAATCCATGATCTCCGGCGAGCTGGACACACTGACGGCGGAACTCTCGCTGCACGCTGCGCAGAAGTACGAAGACGTGCTCCTGAGCCTGCTTGCGGCCCAACCCACCGCCGGTGTCAGCTATGTTCGTAGCGAACGGAATGTTCACGCGAGAACAATATTTCGACCGCCATTGGCTCAGCAAGGGACCAATGTCCCGAAATAGGGCCGCCACTGACCATGGCCCCCGGCTCAGCAGCGTCATCAAACCCGCACGGGGGCCCAGCGGGGCGATGCATCCAGCGCCTGGTTCCGCGTCCAGAAAGCGACCGAGTGCAAAGCGCCGCCCAATCGCCTTGGGGCCACTTTGTACTCGCACCCCGCAGGCCGCGAGGCTACCTCGTCAGCACACATCGACTCCTGGCTCTGGGCGTGAGCGGCACTGCACTGGCAATGTCCAGAGCTGATGTGAGCCTCCCGCCTCGCATATGTACCCCGCACCGACAACACTGGAACCTAGACGAAGGGAATCATCATGACCACGCAGGCTTCCTCTGGTGGAACACGGATCGTCGTCGGTGTCGATGGGTCCGCACAGTCAGGGCTCGCGTTGAGGTGGGCGGTGCGTATTTCATCAGCGACCAACGCCTCGATCGACGCGGTGATCGCCTGGCACTTCCCCATGAGCTACGGCTTGGGTTACGTATCCGACCAGTGGGATCCCGAAACCGACGCGACGAATTGTCTCAAGGACGCTGTCGACCAGGCTTTTGGCTCCGAACCACCGACTGGGCTACGACTGCTGGTTCGACAGGGCCTGCCGGCCAAAGTCCTCCTGGACGAAAGCAACGGGGCAACCATGCTCATAGTCGGCAGTCGCGGCCACGGCGGATTCGTGGGCATGCTTCTCGGCTCGGTCAGTGCCACCTGTGCCGAACACGCGACTTGTCCAGTGCTCGTGGTCCACGGCGACCGGCCGATTCGATAGGTCTGCGTGCGCTCCCTGAATGGTTGCACGCGTGAGGTTGAAGGCAGGAGCCGCTCAGCCCATGACGCTGAAGCTGCTGTCGCGGTTGAGGTGACGTTTGCGGCTGTAGTGAGATAGATCGATCTTGTGTCCAGTCAGTGGCAGCGTTACCCGTATCGGATCGGCGTCGTGGTCGTGGCCGTCTTCGCAGGCGTCGATGATGGCGGCGAGGAACTGGCCGACGACAGGGGCGTTCTTGAACTGGTTGCCGCTGGTACCGATGGCGACGTAGTAACCGCCGAGGTTGGTCTTGTCATAGACCGGGATCCAGTCACTAGAGACGTCATAAACGCCGGCGGTGCCCCGCGGTGAGCCGGGAACGGCAAGAGTCGGCAGTCTGCGAGCGGCGCGATACAGTTGCGCTTCATAGACGGCTCTGGTGGGTCTGCAATTGAAGTCGTCGGGTTCCTCCAGCCATTGCTGGGGATCGCACTTAGGTTCGGTGCCACCGACGAGGAGCCCACCGCTGGGGGTCCCCCGGAAATAGATTCCGAGGTCGAGGTCGGCTACAAGCGGTCCGACAACGTCGGGGCTGTAACCCTCCGGTGCCCGTACCTCGTGGACTTCCTGCCGCATGGGGCGGGTCTTGACGTCAAAGTCCTTGCCGACGCCGGCGAGGGCGTTGATCGCACCCGAGTGAGGCCCTGCAACGTTGATGACGATGGGCACCTCAAGCTGTGTTCCGTCCCCTAACTCTAGGCCCGTCACGCGGTCAGCACGTCGGATCGCGGTCACCTCGGAGCGGAAGCGGAAGTGCGCCCCGTGACGGATAGCAGCCGTCATGAGATTGTGTGCCGCGAGCTGCGGGTCGTCGATGAAGCCGCTGTCTGGAGTCCAGTAGCCAGTCAGTGTTCCTTGTGGTTCGCCCCAGAATGCCTCGTCGGTGATTGCCTTGGGCGGGTAATGCCGTCCGAGGTCGACGAGCGGTAGTCGCGTGCGTAAGGCAGCTGCGTCCCACTCCTGGTACGGCACGCCGACCTCATCGAACAGGCTCAACACCTTCCCGCGGTCTTGTCCTGCAGACTCCAGTGCGAGGCCTCCGGTCTTAATGAAGCGGGCCAGACCCGACTCGTCGGTGCCACCGAGATGGTCTTCCCACTGTTCCCACGCTCGCATGGATTCCCAGGCGGTGGCCACGCCGACCCAGGTGGAGTAGTTGAAGCGGACCACCGCCGAAGAAGCGCTCGTGGAGCCGCTGCCGGCAGCTGCTCCACGCTCGACGACGCAAACCCGCAGGCCCCCTTTGGCCAGTGCGTAGGCAACCGAGCAGCCGATCACCCCAGCTCCAATTACTGCCGCGTCGTATGCGGATTCAGTCATAGGTGCCTTCCACTTTCAATGGGAATCGCCTGGGCCACGTCTGGTCCTTCCGGATGGCCAGAGTCGAGGCATCCGTTGCACCGATCCGTGCTCATGCCGCCAGAAGGCTGGTAGACCTTCACGCTGCTCGGGCCGAGGGCCTTCTGCAGGCCCGCATTCCAAAAGCTAGCCCGACATGACACCAACGCTCTTGCCCCCGAGGTCAGCGACGATGCCACTGAGGCTGGAGGCGAGGCGTGTTCAGCAGATGCACGAAAGCCGCCGACTCCAGCAGGTCAGACGTTGAAGCCGAGCGCCCGCAACTGCTCACGGCCGTCGTCGGTGATCTTGTCCGGGCCCCACGGCGGCATCCAGACCCAGTTGATCCGGTGGCTAGACACCTGGCCCTCGAGCGCCTGAGCGATCTGGTCCTCGATGACGTCGGTCAGTGGGCATGCGGCACTGGTCAACGTCATGTCGATGACAACGTGTGAGTGCTGGTCAACGGTGAGGCCATAGACCAGACCCAGATCAACGACGTTGATCCCCAGCTCAGGATCAACCACGTCGCGCAGGGATTCTTCGATGTCGGCAATGTTAGGCGGCGTGGGGCCCGCGGCTGCGGCTGCAGGTGCCCGTTCGGCAGTCCTGTCAGTCATGAGTCCTCCAAGGTTTTGCTCGTAATGGTGTTGCCACTGATCGGCTTGTATGTCTTGTTGTCGTTCGAGTCCGAGGGCTGCGAGGGAGAGTCCGAGGTTGGGCTGACGTCGATACCCGCCTGGGCAAGTGCGTCCGTGAAAGCCATCCAGCCAAGGAGTGCACACTTGATTCGAGCAGGGTACTTCGAGACGCCGGCAAACGCCACGCCGTCGCCGATCTCATCCTCGTCGCCGGGGTCGGCGCCCTTGCTGGTGAGCATTCTTCGCATGGCCACGAACGAGTCCAATGCTTCTTTGACGCTGTGTCCAATGACCTCGTCAGCCAGGACCGAGGTTGCGGCGGTCGAGATGGAGCAACCGGTCGCGTCATAGGAAACATCAGCGATGGCTGCCGACCGACCCTCGCCGCTGAGCTGAACCCGCAGCGTGACCTCATCCCCACACGTGGGGTTGACGTGGTGCACCTGAGCATTGAACGGCTCACGAAGGCCTGCATGCAGGGGTCTTTTCGAGTGCTCCAAGATGATCTCCTGATAGAGGTCCATCAGATCACCGTCCCGAACACTACTGGCACCCGATCAAGGGCGATCAGTAAGGCGTCGACCTCAGCCGCCGTGTTGTATGCCGCGAAGCTGGCTCGCGTGGTGGCCGTCACGTTCATCCGCCGATGCAGTGGCCAAGCGCAGTGGTGACCCACCCGCACAGCAACTCCGGCATCATCGAGGATCTGGCCGACATCATGCGGGTGAATCCCGTCGACGACGAACGCGACTGCGCCAGATCGGTCCTTGCCGTCGACAGGTCCGACGACACGAACCCAGGGACGTTGCGCCAGTCCGGCCAGCAGCGCCTCGGTCAGTGTGTGCTCATGGGCGTTCACCCGCGCCATGTCGAGATCTGTGAGGTAGTCACAGGCCGCCGCAAGGCCCACCGCTTGAGCCGCCATCGGGACACCGGCCTCGAAACGCTGCGGCGGATCGGCAAACGTGGTGGCCTCCATCCGGACGACCTCGATCATCGAGCCCCCGGTAAGGAACGGAGGCATCGCCTTCAAGAGGTCATAGCGTCCCCACAGGACGCCGATTCCCAGTGGGCCGAACATCTTGTGACCGCTGAAAGCCACGAAGTCGACTCCCAGATCCACCACGTCAACGGCTAGGTGCGGCACCGACTGGCAGGCATCCAGGACAGTCAGCGCGCCCACCGCCCGAGCCCGTTTGACAATGGCGGCAACAGGATTGATCGTGCCCAGGACGTTGGACACGTGAGTGAACGCAACGACCTTGGTGCGCTCGGTGATGACCGTGTCGAGGTCAGCAAGGTTGAGGCGGCCCTCATCGGTGACGCCGATCCACCGAAGGGTAGCGCCGGTACGCCGGGCCAGCTCCTGCCACGGAACAAGGTTGGAGTGATGTTCCATCTCGGTGATCACGATGTCGTCCCCCGCCCCGAGCGCGAATCTTGCCGCGAGCGCAGGGTCGACGCCGTCCATGGCGCCGGCCGCCGTGGCATTGCTGAAGGAGTAAGCCACCAGATTCAGAGCCTCGGTGGCGTTTTTGGTGAAAACCACCTCGGCAGTCTGTGCTCCGATGAAACGGGCCACTGTCTCGCGCGCGCCCTCATAAGCGTCTGTGGCCTCTTCGGCCAGCTGGTGGGCACCTCGATGAACCGCTGCGTTGTGCTTTTCGTAGAACGCGCGCTCGGCGTCGAGCATCTGCCGCGGTTTCTGTGACGTCGCCCCGGAGTCGAGATAAACCAGTGGTTTCCCGCCGCGCACTGTGCGCGACAGGATCGGGAAGTCGGCGCGGATCGCAGCCGACTCCGCCGCGGTGAACGCGGTGCCCACGGCGACATCAGACATGTTTGACACCCCCGAACACCCTCAGACCTCGACCTTGAGGAACCGGTCATAGCCCTCGTCCTCAAGCCGGTCGGCCAATTCGGGGCCACCCTCCTCGACGATCCTGCCCTCGATGAAGACGTGGACGAAGTCAGGCTGGATGTAGCGCAGGATCCGGGTGTAGTGAGTGATCAGCAGGACACCGACGTCGCCGCCGGCCGCGACGCGGTTGACACCTTCGGAGACGACCTTGAGCGCGTCGACATCAAGACCGGAGTCGGTCTCGTCCAGGATCGCCAGCTTCGGGTGCAGTATCTCCATTTGGAGAATCTCGTGACGCTTCTTCTCGCCGCCGGAGAAACCTTCGTTGACGTTGCGCTCGGCAAACGCAGGGTCCATGCGCAGCTCGGCCATCGCTGTCTTCATGTCCTTGACCCAGGTGCGCAGCTTGGGAGCCTGGCCGTCGATCGCGGTCTTGGCGGTGCGCAGGAAGTTGGACACGGTCACGCCGGGAACCTCGACGGGGTATTGCATGGCCAGGAACAGGCCGGCCCGGGCACGTTGGTCAACGGTCATCGCCAGGACGTCCGCTCCGTCCAGGGTCACGGTGCCGCCGCTGACCGTGTACTTCGGGTGGCCGGCGATACTGTAGGCCAAAGTTGACTTGCCGGAGCCGTTGGGCCCCATGATGGCGTGCGTCTCCCCCGCCTTCACTGTGAGGTCAACGCCGCGCAGAATCTCCTTCACGCCGTTCTCGGTGTCGACCGTGACGTGCAGGTCGTGAATCTCCAGTGTTGCCATAGGTCTTCAGCTCTCCTTGGTCACGGAGACGAACACGTCGCCGCCGTCGATCTTCACGGGGTAAACAGAAATGGGGGAGGTTGCCGGCAGGCCGGTGGGCTTGCCGGTGCGCAGGTCGAAACGCGAGCCATGCAGCCAGCATTCGATCTCGCCGTCCTCGACGTCGCCCTCGGACAGGGACACGTTGGCGTGGCTGCAGGTGTCGTCGATGGCGTGGATGTCACCTGCGCTGTCGCGCACGATGGCCACGGCAGTCCCTGCGATCTCCGCCTGTACTGCACCAACGGTCGGCAGGTCGTCGATGGAACAGACACGCACGAAACTGTCGGCCAATTCGGCCACCCCCGCCGGGTTGCCGGAAACTGTGCTGATCTGCGTCATACGGACCCCATCGAGGTGGCCGCACCCACCGACCAGGAAAGCTCGGCATCGATGGCGGCCATCAGGTGGTCCTGAACCGCGGTAACGCCGATGCGGTTGACGATTGCCGCAAAGAAACCAC
>Ga0182021_10009648_pt1 | contig 11442 bp, 10 predicted proteins | sample 612E3MmetaG_FD_120493 | JGI IMG/M metagenome (GOLD analysis project Ga0182021, IMG submission 120493) | Permafrost microbial communities from Stordalen Mire, Sweden - 612E3M metaG (Illumina Assembly) | ecosystem: Environmental > Terrestrial > Soil > Wetlands > Permafrost | place: Sweden...
AGCAGGGACTCGCTCAGGCTCAGTTGAATGAGCTTGTAGGTCTGGTTCGCGTTTACAGAAGCCTCGGTGGCGGCTGGCAACAATAGGACGCGGTTGGTGCTGGACTGGCTCGGCCGGGGATCCACCGATGATTCCCGTGCCAAGGCCAAAAGTATGCAATAGGCGAGCGACGCTACCAATTGAAGAGGGACGGACGGCCGACACCGTACCGCAGACTAGAACGATTGTGAGAACCGGTCTTCCAGGAACTCCCCCAGCTTGCCGGTAGCCTTGAACTGTGGGACGGAATCCAGTTCCTTGAATGCGGATGTAAACGCATCCGAGAGACTCCAGATCGTTTGCGATCGGAATTCCTCGTACTTTGGCTCGAAGTAGATCATGCACGCTGCGGGCTAGTTGCTTTGTAGCTTCGAGTCTGCCCTCGATAAATACCTCGTAAATGACTACCTTGGCGGTGACGTCCGTCAATTCACTTCTCTGCCAGGCTACCACCTGCTTTCACATCGACTCAAAGTTCCGCTGCATTCGATCAACGCCAGCCGAGATGCAGTCGACGAGCGAGAACGACTTCGAGTGTTTCGCGAGCACGGGGGTAAACACACCCGCGACAGCCAAGACTGCAATCGGAGCAGGTAGCCGCAGCAGGGACGCGCAATCAAGGTATTTGCGGACAATTGCTTTCCACGAACTATCCCAGGTTTGCAGCGTCACCAATAGCCACCAGCTAAGGTCCACACGAACGAATTCCGTTGTTCCTTCCGGGCGACGAGCAAACCGGAAGTGATCAGCGCGTTTCCAGGATCGGCACCGAGAAACGCGCTGCTGGGCACAATAGCAGCAAGAGGATCATGCTTTTCGCCGCGCGGCAAATGGAGGCCGCTCGCCATGGCGAAAAGCAGCCGTAAACGCACCCCGAAAACGGTCCTCAAACTACCCGATCTAGAACAATCGAAATCTGCGGTCTTGAACAGCCTAACGTCGGCGACTTCAAAGCGCTCGTACGACCATGCCATTCGCGAATTCATCGACTGGTACTGCTCGGAGCCCAGGCTGGCCTTCAACAGGACCGTGGTCACACGCTACCGAATCGCACTCGAACAGCACCCGTACGCCTCGTCGACGATTAACCTGAGATTGGCGGCGATACGCCGGCTGGCGTATGAAGCGTCCGATTGTGGACTGCTCAGCCCGGATCTCGCGGCAGGCATTCGGCGTGTGAAGGGTGTCCGGCGGCTGGGCGTGCGTGTCGGGAATTGGCTGACGGCAGAGGAAGGCAAGAAGTTGCTGGGCACGGAAAACGCTGACACCCTCCGCAGCCGGCGCAATCGTGCTCTGCTCTCGCTTCTCATCGGCTGTGGCCTCCGGAGGGCTGAGGTGACGACCTTACGGTTCGAGGATCTCCAGCTTCGGGAAGGCCATTGGGTCATCGCGGACCTGAGAGGAAAAGGTGGCCACATCCGGACGATCCCCGTTCCGGAATGGGTAAAGGAGGCGGTCGACAGCTGGACCCTTGGTGCCGGCATCAACGCAGGTCCGTTGCTGCGGTCTATCAACAAAGCAGGCAGAATTTGGGGACACGGCTTTACGCCCAAGGTGATCTGGGCAATTGTGAAGGTAAACGCGAAAAGCTGCGGCCTGCCAACCGTCGCACCGCACGATTTGCGACGGACCTGTGCACGACTGTGCCATCAGGCAGGCGGCGAACTGGAGCAGATTCAGTTTCTGCTGGGTCACGTCTCCATCCAGACGACGGAGCGATACCTCGGGTGCAAGCAGCGTTTTCGGAATGCGGTTAACGATCACATCGGCCTGGAGCCGGATGCGCCCTCGTGAACGGCGTTCCTGAAGGAATCCTATCCGCTGGCCGACTTCAGGGGACGTATCTTAGAGCGCCGTCATTCCGGATTACTTCGCGGGATGCAGTGTAATCACTTTTCACTTGCCTTGATCTCCCACATTTCAAGCCGGTCGTGGGATTGGCGAGCGTCGGGCGCGTCGGGCACGAGCAACAGATAGTTCTGCATGTACTCTGCGGCGTCGTCGTAGTCGGCGAGCTCGGCGGAAATGAGCGCGCTGTTGAACCAGCCTTGCGGCCAAAGGGCGTAGATATCCAGAGCCTGCTGATAGTACTTGAGCGCCTCTTGCGGCTTCTTGTTACGCACGGCGTCTTCGGCGAGCAGGGAGCGGACGCGGGCTGCGTCAGGCAAGGGCGGCTTGGTGGCAAGCGCACGCCAGGCGGCTGCTTGCGCAGGGAAATCGTTCAGGGGATTCGCCTTGTCCGCCGCGAAAGCTACAAGTCGATTGAGAGCGGCGACGAACTCGGTACCCTGTTGCCGACAGGCGTCCGAGCATCCCCATTTGGTAAGTTGATCGTTCCACATCAGGTGTGGCACCGAGGGCGGCAGCTTCTTTTCCGTGCCGATGGCCAACTCGCAGAGTTTCGAGCTTGGGCAAACCAGCTTTGCGCCGCCGAGATCGGAGAAAGCGACGGTAAAGTGATCCGCCGGCTTACCGCGCAAGGCGGCGTTGAACTCAATGCCGTTTGAGGTGACGCGCACGCTGGCGGGCTCCACTTGGAGGAATCTGTTGTGCTGATGTACGTAGGCCATGCCGGTGTTCGCCGCAAGGGCGCGCCGAGCCTGTCCCGGAGTCAGCTCCTGTGTGTGGGCGGCAACGGTAGAGCCGCAGATGGTAAGTGTGGCGATAATCACGGTCCGGAGTTTCATATTCTAAAAAGCCTCTTTGCGCTACTTCTCCTGCGCCTTCAGCAAACCAGGGGCGGTGAGTTGTGAGTGAGTGGTGAATCGTAGTAAGAGAATGGGCGTATCCCACTCCGAGACTTGCCACACAAATGCCAATACACTCGGTGACTGCAACGCGCACGGGTGCAGTAAAAGTATTTTTCACTGCTAGTAGCACTTTGTCATGTATCGCAGGGGTACTGTCAAGGTTACGATTGGCACCATAGTTTGACTATTCATCTGTCTTGATGCGCAGGCACGCTGTTAAACTCGGAGCACTTGAGGTCCTACGAAAGGACGTTCTGATGGACCAGTATGCCCTCACAGCTTCCACTCCCGACTTCCGGTCCCGCGTTAAGGCATCCGTCAATTCCATATTCATAACCATCGTTGTACTCCTAGTCCTGAACGTCATTCTGCCGGAGCAGCGCATGTACGCGCAGAGCGCATGTGCACAGCTAGGTGTTGATTGCAGTCATCATAGCAGCAACACTATTCCGGCGATTGGCACCCAGCAAATGATGCAGCAGCAGGTTGCGTCGACCGTGGTGAACGCCTTCGTCAACATGCTGTTCAGCAACGACACGCAGGCGACGGCGCAGAAACAAAAGATGATGGCGGAGTTGCAGGCGCGCCAGGCCGAGGCTATTCACCAGCAGAAGAGAGAAGAGGCGGCGCGGCTGGCGGCAATTTGCCAGAGGTTGCAGGGAACCCTGAAGCTGAGCGGGACGCCGGAGCTGAAACTGAAGTCGGATGCTTCAACTGGCGGCGATCTGCAACTAAAGCTGGGAGATCAGAGCAGTGGACCTATCGGCGTTCCCGGACTGCCCGGGATCGCACTGAACGACAACAGCGGCAATGGGGGCAGCACGCCCTACGGAATCAACGGACTGCCCGGTATCTACACCAACGGCCCGGCGACGGCGGCGACAGCCCCTTCTGGAGATGCGCAGGTAGAGACGGGCGGGCTGAAGTTGAAGATGGACGACGCCGCAAGCAGTCCGCAGACGACAGCACAAACGGCGGACGCTCCCACCGATGCAGCGGGGACCGCAGCGCTGCCAGATCCGCGCACGATGTCTCCGCAGCAACTAGCCGATCTGGCCCAGAACCTATCGCCGGAGCAACAGCAGCAGTTGGCAAACGCTCTCCAGACCGCGCAGTCGGGAGGGGCTGTACGCATTTCTCAAACTACCACGGTGAGCGCAGCGCCAGCGTCGACGACAACCGCAGCGCTGCAAAATGCGCAGAGCGTGAATTCGCCGAGTGCGAATCCGCAAGCTACAGTGGGCGCGGGACAAACGACGGGCGCTGATTCGAGCGCGCTTGGGCAGTTGAAGGGAACGGCGGCGGCTTCGCAGAAGGCGGCCAACGCAGACACTTTGGAAGGCGCAGCGGCAGGTGCTCGCGAAGGATTCGATACGGCGGCCAGCGGCTCGACGTCGCCCATACACCCGAGCGGCGGTGGCGCGACGCAGACAGTACAGAACACGGCACAAGTGGGCAGCGGAACGACAGGCAGCACAACCAACGCCACGATACCTTTCCAAACCGGCACGACCCACAACCCGGTGGTGGATATGGCCGTACTCCAACCGCCGCCAGCGCCCATTGCGAACGCTCCGAATAAAGCCAATAACGCAGCGACTCCCAAAGCGCAGTGCGTGACGCCTACGCGACACAAGCTTCCGACTCGCGACGAACTGCTGACGGAGTTGGCGCAGCGCCGCACGGAACTGGTCAATCTGAGGCAGAGCATTCTGCGGCTGAATCACAGCATCCAGATGGACCAAAAGCAGTTTGCGGAGTGGCAGGCGGAGGCCGAAGCCGGTTACGACCGCGTGGTCAACCGCGTGCTGAGTCTCCCGACCAAGCTCGCCATGGACACGTTCATGGAAATGAATGATGAGCGCTTTGAGCGCGCCGAGAACATGAAGGTGTTGACGGAAAAAGGATTGCAGCAAAAAAGGATGCTGGAGCGCGCCACCGAGCTGAGGAGCTTTGACGACTTCCAGAAATGGATTCTGGAGGACAAGAGCAACCCAGAGATGTATGACGAGGCCGTGCGGCAATTGATTTCTGATCTGCCGTTCTTTTCGCCCGAGGTGAAGTCCTACGCAAACTGTGCGGAAGACTTGATCGACAACGCTTATGACTATGTGGACCTTGTGAGCACGTGGAATAACGTGCAGCAATTGGACCGCAATTCGAACCAATTCCTGACGGCGGTACACGGCAACGGCGAGCGCATGAAGTCGCTCATGACGAGGATCCAGCAAATTGAGGCGCAGTTGAACGGGGTGCCGCAGGACGTTCAGCTACCGTACTGCTCGCAATAACCGACTGTCCCAAGCGCCGGAATTCACGCGGTCTAAGTGATTAGATCCCGGCGTAACCCGCACCCGCGGGCGCAAATGAACACCGTCGCAGAGCATCGCTTTGCGCGCTGAATCAGGAATACGTCTTCACAAACGCCCTTGTCGCCATCAACGCCGTATTGTCGCTAATCCGGAGACTCGAAAAAGCGACCCCGTGAAGCCACCGGATTTACCAATCAAAACTCGGCACCCGAATACTTCGTATTGCTTCGTGATCGTATCGGGTGCCGAAACTCTTGGTCCTCAACATTCGTCACGCCGTCTGTCGAAAGAGCATTGCCTCTACTCTGGCGGCAGCCTCGTCCTGCATGTGTGGAAGCACATGAGCATAAGTGTCCAATGTGAAGGCCGTGCTGGCGTGTCCGAGTTGCTCAGAAACAACTTTCGGCGACACTCCGGCTGCTAAGGCGATTGTGGCCGCCGAGTGGCGCAAATCATAGAGCCTCATTCGTGGCAAACCGGCGAGATCCAGTACGGATCTGAAATGCTTGGCGAGATAATCGGCATTGATTGGCTGTCCCGATTCCGTTCTGAAAACTAAGTCACGGGCTTCTGGATCCAAATCCTGTGCACTCGTTTTCGTCTGCAGATCACGAAGAAGGGCAACAATCCAGCTTTGTAGCTTGATTGGACGACGGCTTCGCGAACGCTTGGTATCTGAGAAAAACCATTTCCCATTCAGCCTCCGGATGCTTCGAACGATGCTAACCGTTTGTCGCGCCCAGTCTATGTCTTGCCACTTAACAGCCAAGTATTCGCCCGGGTGCATCCCAGTCGTGAGCGCGACCGCGAGGACCGGGCCATACTTTGTGCCCTGTGCGATCTTGAGAAAGGTCCTCGCCGGATCGACGCTCAGAGCCCGCATTTCGTTCCGTGGTTGCTGCGGTACTCTGAGCCCATCGGCAGGATTCTCCAGTAATAAACGCCACCGCACGGCCTGCTGCATTGCAGATTTCACCACGACATGTGCGTAACGGACCGTCCGAGCGGACAGGCCTCGTTCGGTCATCTGCTGATACATGGTCTGAAGATCTAGCGGTCGCATTTCGGCCAGAACTCTGTCACCGAGAATGGGTCGGACGTACCGGTGCAGCATCCCTTGATAATCTTGACAGGTTTTCGGGCGCACTCTCGCTCGTACGGCTGTCTCAAGCCATCGGTCAAGGTATTCGTTCAGCGTGATCTTGGCCCCTTCCAGATCGCGTCCCAGGTCACGCTCTCTCAGTTTTCTTGTCAAATACGTTTGGGCTTCCCTCATACTGCCGTGGACTGTTCGGTTGTGATAGTTGCGTTTCTTCGTTTCGTGATCGCGGCCGAGATAGACTCGGATGAGCCACCTACGATCGCCTCGTGCAATGATTTGGCCAACTTTGCGAGCCATAGAGATTTCCTCCATGGTTTGCAACTGAGGCACACCACTGGCGCACTCAGACGGCATCAAACTACGGATATTCAGGTTGATTGGACAAAAGATGGCTGATGGGCCGTAAGTTCAACAGGCGGGTAAGGGCGAGACTCAGTCGCGAGTCTGGCACACTGCTGGCACACAAAGGACCGATTGCCATCGAGAACGGGCGCTCAGTCAGGCTTATAGAGCGATTGTCCAATTTTCGATCTTCAATTTGGGTACCCGCCCGAACTCTCGCGTGTTGTTCGTGACCAACGTGAGGCCAAGGCTACGAGAATGGGCTGCAATGAACAGGTCGTTCGCCCCGATCATCGTGCCGCTTGTCTTTAAGTGGGCCCGAATATTGGCGTAGTGCAGGGATGCTGCGTCGGGAAAATCGAGAACGTCGACGTAGCGCAGAAAAGCGCTCAGCGCCGAATCATCCTGCTGCCGTCTGGGAGACACCTCGACCCCAAACAATAGCTCTGACTTCGTGATCACCGAGATACACACATCACTCACCGGAACTCTCTGCAGTCGCTTCAGGACCGCATCATTCGAGCGCTTCATGATGTACGAACAAGTGTCTGTGTCGAGCATGTAGCGCGGCATTACGGCTCACGCTCCTGCACAGGGAGGTCTTCGATACCTTCCATGAAATTCGTCGAGGCAACTGGCCCCTCCGAAAGGTAGGATGTCCAATCAAATGGCCGGGGGGATAGGACCACTTCGTTCCCTTGTTTCCGTATGAATACTTCCTGCGTCCGAAACTGAAACTCCTTGGGCAATCGGACAGCTTGACTACGGTTATTCATGAAGACTTTCGCTTTACGCTGCATGCGCCTCTTTTAGGTGCCGGAACGATCACGGCATATACATGAGTATATGCCATCGCTTGGTATTCTGCCAGCCCTCTCGAACTCGAAACAGACGACGGACCTGATGACTTATCGGCCGTCATTCATTCAATTCTGGTTGATCCTTTTTCTCCATTACACCACCAGTGCGTAGCCTGGATGTTGTCAGGATGGTCATCCCGCCACGCTCCTCCCATTCCTTTCGGATTTTTGTGGTCCGGAACGACATCGTTGTAATCCGTGAAGTCTTCGTGGCAGATGGCGCATATCCCGCCCTGCTGGACAATCTTTCGGTTCAGCAGTTTCCGCATTTCGGCCGGTGAGCGTAACTCCCGATATCCCCGCGGGTGATGCGGATCCTCAACTCTCTGCACTCCAAGTCTGACCAGCTTGGGCCTGGGAAGAAACTCCGCCCGCAGCAGGAAACAGACTTATGGATAGGGCATAATTCGTTGCTACGGAGTCTCATGGTAGGCCTCCGGAAGTGCTTGGATTGAACGTGCGAAGGGGTTCAGTGCGACGCGGCCGCCATAATAAATACAAGGTGGGAATAATCCGAGCTCCGCTGTTTCTCAATCAGGCTATGCTGCGCCATTTGGTACACAAACGGTGCAAGGCAAAGCCTTTAGCATGAGACATATACAGACATTCCCTTGATAACAACGAGGACAGCAGTGGTTGTCCTCGTGTGGTAAAATTGCTGTATGGTAACTGTGGCGGCAGCCCGACCGATCGCTGTATCGGAGAGCCTCTTGCGGCATGAAGCTGTCGAAAACGCACTAGCAGACCTTCGTCTTGAAGGACTCACCCCAACTTCCGAAGCCCGGCTGCTGTTCGAACGTTACGTCGAGGGTGAGCTGACGGATCAGGACTTGGTGAATGCTATTCTCGCTCGATGAGCGATCCGTACCTTGATCCTCAATCCGGAATTCTGCTAAACAAGTTCGGCCTGACCGACCATGCATTGCTTGACCGCAGGGAGGCGGATGTTGTCGCCGTACGGTCGATCCTCCTGCAAGGCAATCCTCTGAAGGGTAACTTCGATTCTGAACATCTCAAGCACATCCACCATTATCTCTTTCAGGACGTCTACGAATGGGCTGGCCAATTCCGGAAAATTGGAATGGTCAAAGCTGAATACGCTAGTGGTGGAAGGGTAACGCGCTTCACAGCTCCTGAGCTAATTGAGCAAGAGTTGACAGCTGTGTTCCAAAATCTGGCTCAGGACCGTTTCCTTAAAGGCCTGCGACGAATAGATTTCGCCCAGAAAGTGGCTGTGCTTTTCTCCGAGATAAATCGGATTCATCCGTTCCGAGAGGGAAACGGGCGCGCCCAACAACAGGAACGGGGGTTAGTACCAAGTTGATAGCTCTCTTTTCCGCCGAGCTCAGGCAAGGTCATAGCGATCCAGGTTCATGACCTTGTTCCACGCAGCTACGAAGTCCTTCACAAACGCCTTCGTCGAGTCGTCACATGCGTAGACTTCCGCGATTGCCCGCAGCTGGGAGTTCGAACCGAAGAGGAGATCGACGCGCGTGCCGGTCCACTTGATTTTGCCCGTCGCGCGATCGCGCCCCTCATACACGCCTTCGGATGTAGAGGAGGGCTCCCACTTCGTATTCATGTCGAGCAGGTTGACGAAGAAATCATTGGTCAGCGTCTCGGGCCGGTTGGTGAAGACGCCGTGTTTGGAATGCCCGAAGTTAGCATTCAGGGCGCGCAGGCCACCGATGAGTACTGTCATCTCGGGGGCAGTCAGCGTCAGCAACTGCGCCCGATCCACCAGCAGCTCCTCCGCCGGCATTTGGTGTCCGTTCCGGAGGTAGTTGCGGAACCCGTCCGCGGTCGGCTCCATTACGGCGAATGAGTGCACGTCGGTCTGCTTCTGCGAAGTATCCGTGCGCCCCGGCGAGAAAGGAATCTTCACCTTGTGCCCGGCCCTTTTCGCAGCTTCCTCGACGGCTGCGCAGCCGCCCAGAACGATCAGATCAGCAAGGGAGACCTTCTTCCCGCCCGACTTCGAGCTGTTGAAATCCTTTTGGATCGCCGCCAGCGTCCGCAGAACCTTCGCCAGTTCGGCCGGCTGGTTCACTTCCCAATCCTTTTGTGGCGCGAGGCGAATGCGCGCCCCGTTCGCCCCACCGCGCTTGTCGGAGCCGCGGAACGACGACGCCGATGCCCAGGCAGTCGTGACCAGTTGGGAGATCGACAGTCCGGATTTGAGGATCGTCGCCTTCAGAGCCGCAATGTCCTGCTCCCCGATCAATTTATGATCCACGGGGGGTACAGGGTCTTGCCACAGCAGGGTCTCCTTCGGAACGAGCGGGCCCAGGTAGCGCGCGATCGGCCCCATGTCGCGGTGCGTCAGCTTGAACCACGCCCGCGCAAACGCGTCTGCGAACTGATCCGGATGCTCGTAAAAGCGCCGTGAAATCTTTTCGTAAGCAGGGTCGAATCGCAAGGCGAGGTCGGTGGTCAGCATGGCTGGCGAGTGACGCTTTGAGGGATCGTGCGCATCCGGCACCGTACCGTTGCCTGCGCCATTTTTCGGCGTCCACTGATGCGCACCCGCCGGACTCTTCGTCAGTTCCCATTCATAGCTGAACAAGTTGGTGAAGAAGTTGTTGCTCCACTTCGTAGGCGTCGTGGTCCAAATAACTTCCAGGCCGCTGCCGATGGTGTCACCACCAAAACCTTTGCCAAATTTATTCTTCCACCCGAAGCCTTGATCCTCGATGTCGGCACCTTCTGGTTCGGCGCCTACATATTGAGCGGGAACAGCAGCGCCGTGCGTTTTGCCGAATGAATGTCCGCCGGCAATGAGTGCAACTGTTTCCTCGTCGTTCATCGCCATGCGGGCGAACGTTTCCCGGATATCCCGTGCCGCAGCGATTGGATCCGGCTTTCCATTGGGCCCTTCCGGATTCACGTAGATCAGTCCCATTTGCACCGCGCCGAGAGGATTCTCGAGGTCACGATCCCCGGAGTAACGCTCGTCCGCCAGCCACGTGCCCTCAGGCCCCCAATAAATTTCCTCTTCGGGCTCCCAGACGTCCTCGCGCCCGCCGCCAAAACCGAACGGCTTAAAGCCCATCGACTCGAGGGCGACGTTGCCGGCGAGAATCATGAGGTCGGCCCATGAGATTTTCCTCCCATACTTCTGCTTGATTGGCCACAGCAACCGGCGCGCCTTGTCGAGGTTCACGTTGTCCGGCCAGCTATTGAGCGGCGCGAAGCGCTGCTGCCCGGCTCCAGCCCCACCGCGGCCGTCGCCGATGCGGTACGTACCCGCGCTGTGCCATGCCATACGAATGAAAAGCGGCCCGTAGTGGCCAAAGTCGGCCGGCCACCAATCCTGCGAGTCCGTCATCAAGGCATGCAGTTCCTTGATCACGGCATTCAGGTCGAGCGTTTTGAACTCTTCCGCGTAATTGAACTCCTTGCCCATCGGATCGGACAGCGGGGAATGCTGGTGCAGGACCTTCAGGTTCACCTGATTCGGCCACCAATCAACATTCGTGTGGGATTTGCGAGCGCCGTGCGCTACTGGGCACTTCGATTCGGTTGCTGTGTTTTTTTCATTAGCTTCGGGGACAACGCTCCCCGATGAACTCGCGAGTGTGTTTTCCATAATGTTTTCGTCCTTCGAATCTTGACTGGGTACTGCGTGAAAAAAGCTACTTTTTGGTGCTGCAGCGGCGGCAGAGGCCAAAGACCTCGACCAAGGGCTGCGTCAGATCAAAGCCGTCCGGCAGTTGCCGGGATAGCCGTTTGAAGTCGATGAACTCTCCTTCGATGTCCTGCACCGATTTGCAGCGCGAGCAGACCAGGTGGTGATGAGGTTTGAGATTGCCGTCCACGCGCAACGTGGTCGCATGAGGACTGACCTCCCGCAGCAACCCACACTCGATGAAAAGCCGCAGATTGTTGTAGACCGTTGCCAAAGAAACAGATGGAATGCGGCGGCGGACCGAGGCGTAAATGTCTTCCGGGGAATAGTGTCCGTGGGAAGCAACGACGGCCTCATAGACCACCTGACGCTGGTGCGTGACCGCTAAACCGTGCTTCGCGGCCAGCTC
>Ga0182021_10009649_pt1 | contig 11442 bp, 9 predicted proteins | sample 612E3MmetaG_FD_120493 | JGI IMG/M metagenome (GOLD analysis project Ga0182021, IMG submission 120493) | Permafrost microbial communities from Stordalen Mire, Sweden - 612E3M metaG (Illumina Assembly) | ecosystem: Environmental > Terrestrial > Soil > Wetlands > Permafrost | place: Sweden...
CAGCGGAGGCAACGTCATCAACTCGGATCGGATGTGGCACTACACCGAGGGCCTGCGCAACTGGGACCCGATCTGGGCCAACCATGGCATCCGGATCCTGCCCGGCCCCTCCTCGCTGTGGCTTGACGCCGAGGGGAACCGTTTTCCGGTTCCGTACTTCCCGGGCTTTGACACCCTCGGCAGCCTCAGGCACCTGATGAGCACCGGCTACGACTACTCGTGGTTTGTGCTCAACCAAAAGATCATCGAGAAGGAGTTCGCCCTCTCGGGGTCCGAGCAGAACCCGGATCTGACAGGCAAGGACGTCAGGCTGCTTCTGCAGCGCATCCGCTCCGGCGCCCCCGGACCCGTGGAGGCGTTCAAGGTGCACGGTGAAGACTTCGTCCTCGCCGAGAATGCTGGCGATCTGGCAACGGGGATGAACCGCCTGAGCGGGCGTGCGCTGATCGACCCCGACGCCTTGGCCCGGATCTTGGTCGCCCGCGATCGGGAGATGAACAACCCGTTCACCAAGGATGCCCAGGTGACCGCGATTCGTGGCGCCCGCAGGTACCGCGGCGACAAGATGTGGCGGACCGCGAAGCCGCATAGACTGCTCGATCCGAAGGCAGGCCCCCTGATAGCGGTCCACCTCAATATCCTCACCCGCAAGACCCTTGGCGGTCTGGAGACCGACCTGCAAGGTCGTGTCCTGACCCATGGCGGGCAGCCGTTGCCCGGCCTGTATGCGGCCGGTGAGGTGAGCGGGTTCGGTGGCGGCGGGATGCATGGTTACAACTCCCTGGAAGGCTCCTTTCTGGGTGGCTGTCTCTTCTCCGGTCGTACCGCAGGCCGTCATGTTGCCAGCAGCATCGCCTGAGATTGAAGCACCACTTCGGCAAGCCCAGCCTCTGGCCCCCCAGAGCGGGACCTGGGGCATGACTTAGTGAGCCATGAAGTCGCCCAGCACCTGAGCGAACCGCGCCGGCTGGTCCAAGTGTGGGAAGTGGCCGGCGCCCTCGAACAACACCACGCGGCTGTCGGCGATCGACTGTTGGGCGGTGGTCGCATGCCAAGCGGGGATCAGCCGGTCCCGGGTGCCCCAGATGACCAGCGTGCGGGCCTTCAGGGAGGTCGCCAGATGATCATGGGCAGAGATGGTCTGTCCGCCTGGATCGATGACGCCACGTGTGGTGGCGAGAAAGGCTCGTCGGGTATCGGCGTCGGCCAGGGTCGTGAACCCACGCCATATCTCGGTGGTCTCCGGACTCGCTCGCAAGCCGATGCGGGTGAGTAGCCGTCCGGTTGTCTCGACCTGTGCGCGCACCCAGCTGGAGGCAATCAGCGGCAGGACCAATTCGGCGCCGGGCACAGTGGCTGCGCGCAGCAGCCGGCTGACGTCTCGGCCGAGGCCTCCGCTGGAAACCAGGACCAGGCGCTCTACCCGCTCGGGGAACAGGTAGCAGAACTGCATGGCAATGCCGCCGCCGAAGGAGTGCCCCACCAAGGTGACCCGGCTGATGCCCAGCAGATCGAGCAGATCGCGCATGGTCGCGGCGTGCGCGCCGAGCGAGTAGTCACCCATCGGTTTTGCGGACGTTCCGTGGCCGAACAGGTCGGGCGCCAGCACCCGGTGATCGGTGTTGAGCGCGTCAACCAGGTGGGCCCAGTTCCGGTGTGAGCCAGTGAGCCCATGAATGAACAAAATAGCCGGGCCCCGACCGCTGTCCAGGTACGAGAACTCGTGCCCGTTCAGCATTGCCGTGCGTTCACGTGTGCTCACCACGGCACCTCCTGGTTGCTTACCGACCGGTAACCTACGGTAGCGTAAGGCTAGCCGGGATTGCGCCGACAGCACGAACAAAGTCCAGGGCTGGCCCATATCTGGCTCTGTCGGTGCCCGCATCTGCTCGTGAGCGACGATTACCCCGGATCGACGACGCCCGCAGTGCGCTTCAGCAGGCGAAGAGAGCCTTGGTCGCCCACCTGGGTGAACCCTTCGCCGAGCGCCCGTTGCACGACGTGCCATGGTGGCGCTCCGCCGTCGCGCGGGTCGGGGAATACGTCGTGCACGGCGAGCAAACCGCCAGGCAACAAGTGCCTCGCGAAGCCGGCATAGTCGTGTTGGGCGACGGTTTCGGTGTGGTTGCCGTCCAGGAACAGCAAGGTCAGCGGGCTGGTCCACCATGGAGCAACCTGTTGGGTGGACGCGACCAAGACGCTCACCGTGCTTTCGAGGCCGGCCTCAGCGAGGGTGAGCCGCAGGGATGGCAGCGTGTCGAGCCGGCCGGTGCGGGGGTCGACCAGGGTCTGGTCGTGCCACTGCCAGCCCGGCTGGTTCTCCTCCGAGCCGTGGTGGTGATCAAGGGTGACCAGGTGCGAGCCTGCCTGAGCGGCAACAGCCCCGAGGTGCACCGTGGACTTTCCGCAGTAGGTGCCGATCTCGAGCCACAGACCGGGCGTGAGCGCTGCCGCTGCCTCGCGCAGGGCCGCCGCTTCGTCTTCGGCCATGAAGCCCTTGGTGCGCATGGCCAGCGATGCCAGGGTGGGGTCGAACCTCATGTCAGGTCTCCGGTGAGGGCAATGCACTGCTGGTCACAGTCTGCCGAGCCCATCTGGATCAGTGACGGCAGCCCGTCGCCGCGGAAGAGCCCGCTGCCCAAAGACGAACCTGCCAGTGCGTCTGCTGCCAGGACGACGGCCGCGGCGGTCCACGTGGTGCGCTCCTCAGGCCAGATCGCCTTGTCGGGCCAGACATAACCGGTCCAGAAGCTGCCGTCGTCCTCGCGCAGATGCTGGACGGCTTCGAACAGCTCCCGGGCCCCCGCGCGATCCCCGACCGCCTCAAGGGTCAGGACCAGCTCGCAGGTCTCAGCGACGGTCACCCATGGTTGGTCTGCCACGCAGCGGGCGCCCCATCCTGGTACGACGAACTCGTCCCAGCTGCGTTTCAGGTGCGCCCGGCCGCTCGGGCCGCGAAGGGCACCCCCGAGCACGGGGTAGTACCAATCCATCGAGAATCGGCTCTTGTCCAGAAAAGCGCCAGGATGGATCGCCACCGCATGCACGAGCCGGGCGGCGGTGAGCTCCCAGTCCGGCTGCGGGTCACCGACCAGCTCAGCCAGTGCCAACGCGCACCTCAGGGACATCACCGTGCTGGAACTTCCCGTGAGCAGGCCACTCTCGCTGACCTGACCAGCATCGTCGCGCGACCAGGCGATCCCGCCGAAGGGCAGCTGAAGCGCGACGACGAGTTCGATGGCTCGTCGTACGACCGGCCACATCACCTCGACCTGGGACCGGTCCCCGGTGATCAGCCAGCGGTGCCACACCCCAACGGCAAGGTAGGCGCACTGGTTCGTGTCGATGCGCTTGTCCGGGATGCCGCTGGCTGTGGTCTGCATCGGCCAGCTGCCGTCGGAGCTCTGGTGCGCCGCGCTCCACTCGAACGCGAGCCCTGCCGCGTCGTCGAGCCCGCAGACGGTCAGTGCCATCGCCGCCTCAACGTGATCCCAGGGGTCTGCATAGTGACCGCGGAACCAGGGGATCAGCCCGCTTGCCAGCTGCTGGTCAGCGATGTGCTGTCCGGTTATCTGGATCTGTGCGGCGCTCAGAGTGCCCGCAAGGTGCGGCAGGGACCGCGTCACGCGCTCGAACCTGGCTTGCGGAGGTAGAGCACCAGGCTCTTTCCGAGGATGGGGTTGAGCAGACGTTCGGCGGTCTGGGTGAACCATGGTCGGCGCGTCATGTCCCACACCAGGAGCCTGTGGTAGCCATGGGTGAGGACGTTCTCCTGCTGAACTCCTGAAACGCACTTCAGCCACCAGTACGGCGAGTGCAGTGCGTGTGCGTGCTCACTGCCCAGCGGCTCCAGGCCTGCGCTGACCAGCGTTCCCACGAGCTGGTGGCCGCGGTAGATGCGCACGTGGCCGCCCTGGACGTTGTGGTAGGCGTCGGACAGCGCCCAGCAGATCCTCTCGGGCCAGCGTCGCGGGACACTGACGGCGAGCAGGCCCCCGGGCCGCAGGACGCGGAACATCTCGGCGATCGCCACGCCGTCCTGGGGTATGTGCTCAAGGATCTCGGAGGCGATAACCCGGTCGAAGCTCTCGTCTGGGAAGGGCAGGGCGAGCGCGTCCGCGCGCAGCGTCACCGGGCCCTCTCGTCGGGTGACCTCGCCCGCGTCAGCCATCGCCGCGACCATCACCTCGAGGTCGAACAGGTCCTCGGCGTTCTGGTCAAGGGCCACGACGTCCGCGCCTCGGCGCAAGGCTTCGAACGTGTGCCGCCCGCTGCCGCAGCCGATGTCGAGCAGCGTCTGGCCCGCCAGGACGCCGAAGCGGTCGAAGTCGATCGTCAGCACGAGGCCACCGGAAGCCGCTGGGTCCGACCCGTAGACGCGTCGGTGATCGCCGTCCGGTACAGATGCACAGTCGCCTGTGCGCTCGCCGACCAGCTAAACCGCTCCTGAACTCGCGCGCGGGCAGCCGTCCCCATAGTGGCGCGGCCGGCGTGGTCGACCAGCAGGTCGCCGAGCGCCCTAGTCAGTGCACCCGCATCCCCGGCAGGGACCAGGATTCCCGCGCGCCCATCACGGCCCACGACCTCGGCCAGAGCGCCGACGTCGCTGGCGATCAGTGCCGTGCCAGAGGCCATCGCCTCTACCGCTGGCAACGAGAACCCCTCGTAGAGCGAGGGCACGCAAGCCACCTCGGCCGAGGCCATCAGCTCGGCGATGCCGGCGTCCGTCAGATCTGAGGTGAAGTGCACACGCTCGCGCAGACCCAGAGCTGTGACCAACTGCTCGGTTTTGCCCCCTGGTGCCGGCTTTGAGACCACCGTGAGGTGGGCGTCCTGCTCGTCGGGTAAGGCGGCCAGAGCCCGTAGCAGCACGTCAAGGCCCTTGAGGGGCACATCCGCGCTGCACAGGGCCACGATGCGTCCCGCCACCCGGCGTCCCCGGGGGCGGAACAAGCCGGTGTCCACGCCCATGGGCACGACGTGCAGCTGGCCGGGTTGAAGGCCGAAGTCGCGGATCGCGTCCTGTGCGCTGCTGAGTGAGGGAACCAGCACATGGTCGATCTGGCGCGCGACGCGAGCTTGCATGCGAACGAAGCCGAACCAGCGCCGAAGTGTCAGCTGGCGGTGCCACGGCGCGGCCGCGATCTCGATCTCACGATCAACCGAGATCGGATGGTGGATGGTGGCCAACAGCGGCAGCCCGGCTTTGGTGACCTGGAGCAATGCCGGGCCCAGTCCCTGGTTGTCGTGGACGACATCAAATTCTCCGGCGCGGGCGGATATCAGCGGCGCCACTCGTCGGCAGAACGTTCGTGGCTCGGGAAATCCGGCAGTACACATGGTGGCGAACTCGAGCAGGTCGGTAAGGCCTCGGAACTCCGAGGGGCGCGGCGTTCGGAACGGCCTGGGCTCGGCATACAGGTCAAGACCGGGCACCCGGGTCAGCGCCACGCCCTCATCGAGCTCGGGGTACGGCGGTCCGGAGAAGACTTCGACGCGGTGACCGAGGGCGACGAGCTCCCGCGAGAGGTGCCGTACGTAGACGCCCTGCCCACCGCAGTGAGGCTTGCTTCGGTAGCTGGTTAGAGCAATGCGTAGGCCACCGGGCTGGCCGAGGGAACTCACAAGGTGACTCCGGTCTTCGAGTGGAACCGTCGATGGTCGAGCTGATCCTGGCTGGTTTGCATCCTATGCAGTTCGGAAGCCCCCATGAAACAGAAGCCGGGCCTATCGCCGGACCGGGGTGGGGTGAGCTGCCCTCAGGCGGCACACCGGAACAATCAGTTCGCACGAGCGGTTGAAAAGGTGCGATCCTATGGGAGATATGAATCAACGATCTGATCTGTTCGACTTCAAGGCCTCGGCACTAAGCGACGATGACAGCTGGCACCGCGATCGATCGGACTTTGGCGCCGATGGCGATGGCGCCCAGTTCGACCGTGAAGAGCGCGCGGCCATGCGTCGGGTCGCCGGTCTCTCGACCGAGCTCCAGGACATCACCGAGCTTGAGTACCGTCAGCTGCGCCTGGAGCGTGTGGTGCTCTGTGGAGTGTGGACCGAAGGTACCGTCGAGGACGCCGACAACTCGATCCGTGAGCTGGCAGCCCTGGCTGAGACTGCCGGTTCGAGCGTGCTCGCAGGGCTGATTCAGCGCCGACAACGGCCCGACACCAGCACCTTCCTGGGCTCTGGCAAGGCGATCGAGCTGCGCGATGTCGTTATCGCAGAGGGAGCCGACACCGTCGTTTGCGACGGTGAGCTCAGTCCTGGACAACGACGGGCGCTCGAGGACGTCGTGAAGGTGAAGGTCATCGACCGCACCGCCTTGATTCTTGACATCTTTGCCCAGCACGCCAAGAGTCGTGAAGGTAAGGCGCAGGTCGAGCTGGCCCAGCTCCAGTACCTTCTGCCGCGGCTGCGCGGCTGGGGTGAGTCGATGTCGCGTCAGGCCGGCGGCCAGGCGGCCGGCGGTCAGGGCATGGGTTCACGCGGCCCTGGTGAAACCAAGATCGAGCTCGACCGGCGCCGGATTAACAGCAGGATCGCCAAGCTCAAGCGCGAGATTAAGGCCATGAAGACCACGCGGGACACCAAACGGCACAGCCGACAGGTCAAGGGGGTCGCCAGCGTCGCCATAGCTGGCTACACCAACGCCGGTAAGTCCTCCCTTCTCAACCGGCTCACCGGGGCCGGCGTCCTGGTCGACAACCAGTTGTTCGCCACGCTGGACCCGACCGTGCGCAGGGCACAGACCGCAGACGGCCGGTCGTACACCCTTTCGGACACTGTGGGGTTCGTCCGTGCCCTGCCCACCCAGCTCGTCGAGGCCTTCCGCTCGACCCTTGAAGAAGTCGCAGACGCCGACCTGCTGCTTCACGTGGTCGACGGGTCGCACCCTGACCCTGAGTCTCAGATCTCTGCGGTCCGCGCCGTTCTTGCCGAGGTGGGTGGTGATCAGATACGGGAGGTCATCGTCATCAACAAGGCTGACGCCGCCGAGGCCGAGGTGCTAGACAGGCTCCGGCGCGCCGAGAAGCACTCGATCGTCGTCTCGGCCCGAACGGGGGCGGGACTGGACGAGCTCCGGGCCCTGATTGCTGACGAGCTGCCCCGTCCGGATATCGCGGTCACGGTGCTCCTGCCCTACGACAGAGGCGACCTTGTCAACAGGCTGCACTGCGAAGCCGAGATCCTCACTAGTGAGCACACTGAGCACGGCACCCGGCTGCAGGCCAAGGTCAACCAGACGTTGGTCGATGAGCTCGCGGCATATGCAGACTGACGCTCCAACGGGCATAACCTGAGGCAATGCCTGTGAAAGCCCACAACCTCGACGCACTTCTTGACGCGGCAGTGAAGGGCATCGGTGGAGTCCAGCGACCCGGACAGCTGCAGATGGTGCACGCCGTGGCCGATGCCATCCTCAAGCGCGAACATCTCCTGGTCCAGGCGGGCACGGGCACGGGCAAGTCGCTGGCCTACCTCATCCCCGCAGTCGTTCATGCCTTCGACACGGGCCGGCCCACGGTTGTGGCCACCGCGACGCTGACCCTGCAGGCCCAGATAGTCGACTTTGACATGCCCCGGCTTGCTAAGGCGGTCGCTCCGATCCTGGGTCGCCAGCCGACCTGGGCCTTGGTGAAGGGTCGGCGCAACTATCTGTGCCGGCACAAGTTGTCCGGCGGATTCCCTGCCGATGATGAGGGCAGCCTTCTGTCGGTGGCATCGGTGGACGCCAACGTCTCGTCGCTGGGCGCAGAGGTCGTCCGGCTGCGGTCCTGGGCTGAGCGGACCCAGTCCGGCGACCGCGACGAGCTCCTACCGGGAGTCTCTGAGCGCGCCTGGCGTCAGGTCTCGGTCGCAGCGCACGAATGTCTGGGTCAGAAGTGCCCGATGGTCACCGAGTGTTTCGTGGAGCAGGCACGCTCGGGCGCCAAGGACGTTGACGTCGTGGTGACCAACCATGCCTTCATGTCGATCGACTCCTTCGAGGGCCGGCAGATGCTGCCCGAGCACGATCTGCTGATCGTCGATGAGGGTCACGACCTTGTCGACCGGGTCACCTCCACCATCACCGACGAGCTGACCGTGCCGATGATCGCGGGAGCCGCTAAACGTGCCGGTCGTCTGGCAGGGACCGATCAGGTCACCGATGCGTCCGAGTTTCTCGCCGCCATCGTCGAGGAGCTGCCCGAGGGGCGGTTGAACGGGATACCGGAATCCCTTGCCCTTGCTCTGGAACGGGTGCGGGACTCGGCCCGCGGGGTTCAGAGCGAGCTGAAGCCGGCCTCGCCTGCGGACAACGACGGTGCCCGGCAGGTCGCCCGGGCCGCGATCGACGAGATCTTCGAGAACGCGGAGCGGATGCTGCAGGAGCGCGAGCTTGATGTCGCCTGGGTGAGCAAGGACCCACGCCGTGGCTCCGTGCTGAAGGTGGCGCCGATGAGCGTGGCGATGTTGATGCGGGACAAGGTTTTTGGTGACCGTACGGTCATCATGACCTCGGCTACCCTGGAGCTTGGTGGCACGTTTGATGCTGTCGCCGCAACCCTTGGGCTGCACGGTGATGGGGCCCCGACCTGGCGTGGGCTCGATGTCGGTAGCCCGTTCGACTACCCCAAGCAGGCCATCGCCTATGTTGCCAAGCACCTGCCGGCCCCGGGGCGTGACGGCATGGCACCGGAGATGATCGACGAGATCGAGGAGCTGGTGCGGGCAGCGGGGGGCCGCACGCTCGGGTTGTTCTCCTCGATGCGCGCAGCCGTTGCCGCCACCGAGGCGATGCGGGAGCGGTTCGGCCATGACAGTGACAGCATTGAGTTCATCTGCCAGGGAGAGGACCAGACCTCCACGCTGGTACGAGCGTTCGCCCGTCAGGCGCGGACATGTCTGTTCGGGACTCTCTCGCTCTGGCAGGGCGTCGACGTCCCCGGGTCCTCCTGTCAGCTGGTGATCATCGACCGGATCCCCTTCCCACGCCCAGACGACCCGCTTTCCTCCGCGCGCTCGCAGGCTATTGCCCGACTGGGAGGCAACGGTTTCATGGCGGTATCGGCTACTCACGCGGCCTTGCGCCTGGCTCAGGGCGCCGGACGGCTGGTGCGCCGCGGCGATGATCGGGGAGTTGTGGCCATCCTGGACTCACGGATGATGACGGCTCGTTACGCCGGGTTCCTGCAGAAGTCCTTGCCACCGTTCTGGCCGACAGTTGACAAGGCCAAGGTCCTGGCGGCACTGACGCGTCTGAATGAGACGGCAGCCGAACCCCTGCCCGTGCACGAGCCCGCCCTGCGCGGAACCGCCGGGACGGTCGACGTCATCGCGATGGGCGAGGAGGACGAGGATGACCGGCCGGTGGCGAGCGACCCACCAGTTGCCGGATCTGCTCGAACTGCGGTCACGCAGGGCCATCCCTGGAGCTCTGAACAGGACAGCGAGCTGCGCGAAGGCGTCGAGCTGGGGCTGACCCTCGGTGAGCTGGCCGACCACCTCGAGCTGGAGCACGACGTGATCATCGCCCGGCTGAACCTCTTGGGCCTTGAGCTGGCGGACGAACCGAAGCTGGCGTTCTAGTCGTGGCAGATCTCTGTCGCCGGGCCATGACAGTGTTTGCCCTGTGACCAACCAGGACGCTGTGTCTGCCCCGATAACCGGCGTACCCGCTTATGTCTTGATTTCAGGCCCCGAGAGCGTGCTTGCCGAGCGCGCCCTGGCTTCCACCCTGGAGGCTCTGCGGGCCCGTGAACCCGACCTTGAGGTCATCAAGCTCTATGCCGAGGGCTACCAGAGCGGCACGCTGACCATGCACGCCTGCCCCTCGTTGTTCGGCGGGACCAAGGCGATCGTCGTCCTGGATCTCGATGAGGCACCCGACGAGTTGCAGGCAGACGTGCTCGCCTACCTGGCTGCACCCGCCCACGAGATCACGCTGGTCGTGGCTCACAAGGGCGGTGCTCGCGGCAAGAAGGTCCTGGACACGTTGAGAAAGGCCGGGGCGCGGGTCATCGACGCCCCGCTGATCAAATCCGATGGTGACAAGGCACAGTTTGCGGCCAACGAGTTCCGCCGTGCTGGCCGCAAGGCAACACCCGGTGCGGTCCGGGCTTTGGTCGAGGCGGTGGGCAAGGATCTGCGTGAGCTGACCTCGGCCTGTTCACAGCTGGTCGCAGACACCCAGGGCCTGGTCGACGAGGCCCTGGTGGGAACCTATCAGGGCGGCAAGGTCGAGACAACGGGTTTCAAGGTTGCCGATGCCGCGATCGCCGGTAATGCGGGGGAGGCGTTGCGACTCTTGCGTCACGCCATCGCGGCTGGTGACAGCCCGGTGCCCATCGTGGCTGTGCTGGCAATGCAGCTGCGACAGATGGTGAAGGTCGCTAGTGCAGGTCGTGGTTCCTCAGCCCAGCTGGCCAAGACTCTGGCCATGGCGCCGTGGCAGGTCGACCAGGCACGCAGGAAGCTCAGCGGCTGGGATCCGCAGGGCGTGGGCCAGGCGATCCAGGCGGTGGCCGCGGCGGATTTCGAAGTTAAGGGTGGTGGCCGGGACCCGGTCTATGCTGTTGAGCGCACGATCTTGACGATCTGCGACGCCCGCAATCCCCGCTGAGGACAGAGATCAGACGTGGCCCACAGTGAGTGAGGCCCGAACCGCCGGCCGTTGCAGTTTGGCCAGGCGCGCTCTTCGCTGCTAGATTTGGTCATCGCGTGCGCGCTCAGGTCGTGTGCGCATGCAGTTCCACCCAGAGCGGCTCACCACGGGTATCCCCACGCCCGGTCCCGAGTCGCGTCTGTCGCCCTCATGACAGAGAACCATCGACCTACCCGAATGTGAGAAAGATTCCACGTGGCAAACATCAAGTCCCAACTCAAGCGCATCAAGACGAACGCTCTGGCCACCGAACGCAACAAGGCCGTAAAGAGTGAGCTTCGCACCTGGATCCGCAAGTTCAAGACTGCGGCAGACTCCGGTGACGCCGCTGCTGCTGCCGACGCGCTCAAGGTTGCTTCGACCAAGCTCGACAAGGCCGTGAGCAAGGGCGTCATTCACAAGAACAATGCGGCGAACAAGAAGTCGTCCATGGCCAAGAAGGCTGCTTCCCTATAGGGCCCACGCCTGCGGGCTTCGAAAGGCTGTCACCTGTCAAGGTGGCGGCCTTTCGTGACCTCCACCTCGTCCACGTGCTGATGGCGCTCGGCATCACGGCCCCAGCCTGCGCTAACGTGTCACCCATGCGAAGTTCGCTGCTCCTTACTTAGCCGCGTTGGCCCAAGCCGGACCTCAACGCGGCAACCCCTCCTGCGTGGGGGGTTTTCTTATGTGCCAGTCAGGGGCAGCCAGGAGCAAGCACTCGCAAGGCGACGAACAGAGGACGCGATGATGAACGACACTCCGCACCGATATACGGCCGAGATGGCCGAACGCATCGAGATGTCGTGGCAGGA
>Ga0182021_10009652_pt1 | contig 11440 bp, 4 predicted proteins | sample 612E3MmetaG_FD_120493 | JGI IMG/M metagenome (GOLD analysis project Ga0182021, IMG submission 120493) | Permafrost microbial communities from Stordalen Mire, Sweden - 612E3M metaG (Illumina Assembly) | ecosystem: Environmental > Terrestrial > Soil > Wetlands > Permafrost | place: Sweden...
CGGGAACGAGCGGACGGTCATCTTCGGCGGCCTGCTGCTGGAGGAAACGGTGCGCGAGGTCGAGGTCGTCGAGGATTTCCTCCGCCAGGTGAATCTGGAAATAGCGCGCGGGCAGCGCCTCGAAGTGCGAGTTCAATTCCACGTCGGCAAACCGGCCGGCGGCGAGGCGCTGCACTTCCTGCCGCAGCACTTCCTGCTGTTCCTGCCCGGCGCGGCGGAATTCCGTGCCGCCGACCAGCAGCGTCATCGTGCGGGAATGGAGCTGCCACAGCAGCGAATCCTTGAAGCCGCTCCACAGCTTGTCGCTGGTGCCCTGCGAGTCGGCGAACGTCAGAAGCGTCAACAGATTCAATCGTTCCGGCGTGCCGACCTGCCGGGCAAAATTGCGGATCACCGCCGCATCGTCGAGGTCGCGCCGCTGCGAGACGTTGGCCATGAGCAGGTGGTTTTCCACGAGAAATTCCAGCGTGTCCGCCGCGCTGCTTTCCAGTTGCAGACGCCGGGCGGCACGCAGGGCGAGCGTGGCGCCGGCTGTGGCGTGTTTGCCGCGTTCGTGTTCCCCGGCCTTGCCGACGTCGTGCAGCAGCAGCGCGAGATACAGGATGCCGGGACGCTCGAGGCTCTGGAAAATGGGGGCGTAATTTTTGAACGGCTCCTCCTGCGCCTCCCAGATTTTGTCGAGCTGCTCGAGGCAGACCAGCGTGTGCTCGTCGGCGGCGTATTGATGATAAAACTCGTGCTGCACGAGGCACGTCAGCTTGCCGAATTCGGGAATGTATTTGCCGAGCAGGTTCACCTCGTGCATCGCGCGCAGGACGTGCGCGACCTCGCCGCGCCGTTCGAGGATCGTCAGGAAAGTTTCGCGGACATGCTCGTCGTTCAGAAACTCGCGGTTGACGAGCGAAAGCTGGTTGCGGATGAGCTGCGCGAGATCGGGATTCAACGTCAGGCGCCGCTGCTGCGCGTGCAAAAAAACGCGCATCAGCCGGCGGGGCGAATCGCGGAAAATGCGGTTGCTCACCGCGCGAATTTCGTCGGCGACAAAAACAAATCCGTCCACCGGCTCCGGCATTTTGCGCGGCTTGGCGCCGGGCAGCAGACGGCGCAGCCGGGCGAGCTTGCCCGTCTGGCGCGGCGACACGAGCGCCAGGCGCTGCTCCAGCGTGCGCGTGATGAGATACACATTGCGCATGTGGACATAAAGGTCGCGCATGAATTTCTCGATGCGCCGGCTGGGCGAGCGGTCGCCGTAGCCGAGGTTGAGCGCGACGGCGGGCTGCAAATTTTTTCCGAGAACATCCTGCGGGCGGTTGGTGTGGTAATGCAGCTCCGTCCGCACGCGCAGGAGAAATTCGTAGGCGGCCTCCAACTGCTTGCGCTCGGCCTCGCTGACGAATTCGCGCTCCTGCAGCTCGCGCAGCGACCGGGTGCGGTATTTGAAAAACGTCATCCACAGCAGGTTCTGGAAATCGCGCAGGCCGCCGCAGCCGTTCTTGATGTTCGGCTCCTGCATGCAGGCGGAGTTGCCGTGCTTGCTGCGGCGCGAGGCCTGGTCCTCGAGGCGGGCGGCGATGTATTTTTCCTCGTAGCCGACGACGCATTTGCCGACCACGGCCTTTTGAAATTTCGCAAACAGGTTTGCGTCGCCCGCGATGAGCCGCGACTCGATGAGCGAGGTTTTGGACTGCATGTCGGTGTTGGCCACCTTCACGCAGTCGTCGAGGTCGCGCACGGAGTAGCCGATCTTCAGGCCGATGTCCCAGAGCGGATACAGAATGCCGTCAATCAGCTTCGCCAGAAACGGCAGCGGCTTGCCGGCGGCGACCTGGCCGGCGTGCAGGAACATGAAATCAATGTCGCTATGCGGGTTCAGCTCCGCGCGGCCAAAGCCGCCGATGGCCACCAGCGCGAGCGACGGAAATTCCTTCTGCGCCGGCGCGGACATGTTGTTTTTGGCGGTGTCCCACAAATGCCGGAGCAGCGCGTCGAGAATCGCCGCGCGGGCCTGGCAGATTTCGTGGCCGTCCGCGCCGGCGCGGTGCTGCAGCTTGAGGCGGTGCGACTCGACCTTGAGGAAATTTTTGTAGCGCGCGAGCTTTTCCGCCGGCGCGGCGTCGGGCGGAAAGGTCAGGCGCGCCTCGGCGGCGGCCTCGATTTTTTTGAGCAGGTCCTGCACGGGCGGATAAATTGCGGGCAAAATGACTGCAACGCAAGCGCAGCCACAGGCCGGTTCGCTTTTGCAGCGGGGAATCGCCGACGGAGAATAGACAGGGAAAAACATCCGGGCTACAATCGCGCAATCCCATGAGCCAAGTGACGATGATCTTGCAGGCCATCGGTCGCGGCGAAAGCCAGGCGACCGATGAACTTCTGCCCTTGGTCTATGACGAGCTCCGCCAACTGGCGGCAGCGCGCATGGCGCGGGAACAGGCCGGGCAGACGCTCCAGCCGACGGCGCTGGTGCATGAGGTCTGGCTGCGCCTGGCCGGCAACACGGCGCAGTCCTGGCAAAATCGCACGCATTTTTTCGGGGCCGCCGCCGAGGCCATGCGCCGCATCCTGATCGAGCGGGCGCGGCGCAAATCGCGGCTCAAGCGCGGCAGCGGCCAGGCGCTGCTGAACATTGCCGACCTCGACGTGATGGCGGCGATGCCGGACGACAAGGTGCTGCTGGTGGACGAGGCGCTGGCGCAACTGGAGGCCGAGGATCCGGAAAAGGCGCGCATTGTCTCCCTGAAATTCTTCGCCGGCCTCACCAACGAACAGATCGCGGAGCTGTTGAACGTGAACGAGCGCACCGTCCGGCGCCAATGGAATTTCGCCCGCGCCTGGCTCTTCGACCGGATCACGAACCAACGTGACGGCATGGATTCCGCGCCGGTTTCCGGCCGGGATGGCGCATGATGAGATGGGACATGGACGCCGCCAACCAACGCTTGGAAACCCTGTTTGACGACGCGCTGGAGATTTCCGATCCGGCGGCGCGCGCCGCGTTTCTGGCGCGGGAATGCGCCGGCGACGACGCGCTGCAGTCGCGCGTGGAGCGGTTGCTGGCCGCGCACGCGCAGGCCGCGCCGTTTTTTGACGACTGCCGGCCGGCCTTGCAAGCCGCCGGCCCGGACGATTCCCTCCTGAAAACCAAGCCAGTGGAAGAAGAGACGGGCCGGAGCATCGGACCTTACAAGCTGCTGCAAAAAATCGGCGAAGGCGGCTGCGGCGTGGTCTATATGGCCGAGCAGGAAAAGCCGGTGCGCCGCCGGGTGGCGCTGAAGATCATCAAGCTGGGCATGGACACCAAGAACGTCATCGCCCGGTTTGAAGCGGAGCGGCAGGCGCTGGCGCTGATGGATCATCCGAACATCGCCCGTGTCTTGGATGCCGGTGCCACGGAGACGGGGCGGCCGTATTTCGTGATGGAACTGGTGCATGGCGTCCGCATCACGGAATACTGCGACGAGCGTAAACTGGACACCGAGCAGCGACTGGAACTGTTCGTTCAAGTCTGTCACGCGATCCAGCACGCGCATCAAAAGGGCGTCATCCACCGCGACATCAAGCCCTCGAACATATTGGTGACGCTGCACGACGGCGTGCCGGTGCCGAAGGTGATTGATTTCGGCATTGCCAAGGCCATCGAGGAAAAGCTCACGGACAAAACCCTGTTCACCGTCTATGGCCATTTCATCGGCACGCCGGCCTACATGAGTCCGGAGCAGGCCGAATACAGCGGGCTGGACATTGACACGCGGAGCGACATCTATTCGCTCGGCGTCTTGCTTTACGAACTGCTCACCGGCAAAACCCCGTTTGAGCAAAACGAACTGCTCGCGTCCGGCCTCGACGAAATGCGCAAGACGCTGCGCGAACGCGAGCCGCACCGGCCTTCGACCAAACTCGACACCCTGCAAACGGCGGAACTGACGGTGACCGCGCAGCGCCGGGCGGTGGAGGTGCCGCGGCTGCAACTGCTGTTGCGGGGGGATTTGGACTGGATCGTGATGAAGTGCCTGGAGAAGGACCGGCAGCGGCGCTATGAAACGGCCAACGGACTGGCGATGGACGTGCGGCGATTCCTGAACCACGAACCGGTGCTGGCGCGTTCGCCGGGCCGCTGGTATCGCTTTCAAAAACTGGTGCGGCGCAACCGCGGCGTGTTTGCTGCAACGGGCGCGGTGGTGCTGGCGCTCGTCATCGGCTTGGGCACGGCGACATGGATGTTTTTCGAGGAGCGCGCCATGCGGCAGCGCGCCACGGCCTCGGAGCAGCAGGCCGAGCGGGCGCGCGCGAACGAGGCGGAACTGCGCCGGCAGGCCGAAACGCGGGAACAGATCACGCAAACCGCGTTGCTGATCAGCCAGGGAAAACTGGACGAAGCCGACCGGCTGGCCGGGCAAACCGCCTATCACCAGCCGACCTTGGAGGGGGCCGCCGTGCTGCGGGCGCTGGGCGAATGGCACGCGCTCAACGGCCGCTGGCAGCCGGCGGGCGATCGTTTCCTGCAAGCCTTGCAGGTCAACCAGCTCGACGGCGTTGAAACCGTGGCGAAGGATTTTCTCAGCGCGGGGGCGACGTTGGCGGCAGCAGGCGATACGAACCGGCTGGAGCAGTTCCGGCAACAACTGGCCGTCCGTTTTGCGACCGAAAAAAATCCCGCCATGATTGTGCCTGCGCTCGCCGCGAGCTTGGTGCTGCCGGGGTCGAACACCGAAATGTTGCGGACGTTGGCGGAACCCATCGCGCCAACGGCGCCGGCCAGCATCGGCAATGTCCGGACGCCGGATTCAGGCCAGCCGGGCAACGCCGAACAGTGGGTGAAAAAATTCAAGCTGCTGAACGTCGGCACGACGCAGCCGGACGCAATCCTAACGGAGGGCGATAACGTGACCCTTATCGCGGGGGGGGCGGACATCTGGGATAAACGGGATAAATTCGCCTACGCCTGCACCCTCATGGCGGGCGATTTTGATTTTCGGATACAGGTGCGATCAGTGACTCCCACGCTCGAGAAATATGCGCGTATCGGGCTGATGGCCCGGGAAACACCGGACTCCACCGTCAGCCGCCATGTGATGGTGTGTGTGAATGCGGAGAATTCATTTCAAGTAGTGATGCGTTCCGAGGAAGGTGCGGTGGCGACGAGCGTGCCGCAAAACCCGCTGCCGGTCGCCTACGGCTCGAATTCCTGGGTGCGGCTGCAGCGGGTCGGCGCGATTTTTCATGCCTACACGAGCAACAACGGCGTGGACTGGGCGCAGTTGTATCAGACGACCGGCGGCGACCGGCCCTTCAGCGACCCGATTTATTTTGGTATCGCTGCCTCGTCTCATGCCACCAATGACGTGGCGACGAATGTGGTCTGCCATTTCGGCCTGACGCCGACGGTGCCGGTGAACGTGGCACTGACGCTGGCCCTGTGGGAATACCGCGACGGCAATTTTGCAGCAGCGGCGACCTGGTGTCGGCGGTTGCTGACCTACCCGGAATGCAAGGCCGTTGAAACTGAAACTGCCCGCGTGATTTTGGGGCTGGCCTGCCAACGGTTGAACCAACCGGAAGAGGCCCGCCGTCAACGGGAGCGGGCACGGGCGGCGATTGGGGGAAAATTTTCCAGCGGGTTGGCAGCCGGCAGCCGGGCGGACGGATTCTGGCATGACTGGGTTTTTGCGCGGGCATTGCTGGACGAGGCGGAAAAGACGGCAAATTGAGGTTCAATCTTCCGGGACTTCAGGGATTCAAAAAAAATGGCAGTTCATGTCCGGTTTTGGCGGCCGATGGCGCATATGGTGTTGTAAGCCTAAAACCAACAACACAAAAACCCAAAAACCATGAAAAAACTTGCCGTTGCCGCATTGTTGACCACCAGTCTCGCCCTTCAAGCTCAAGTCATCAGTTGGAACTTTTCTTCTTGGGGTATTGATTCAGGCAGTTTGCACGCCGGCGTGGTGGATGCCTACAACTGGAACAGTTCATGGGTCTTGGATGGCAATTCCCAAAATGCCACGGACAACAATTTAGTCAACAACGCTGGCGTAGCAACCACATTGAGCTTGGTAGAGCTTGGCAATAATAATGGGTGGAACCACAATTTTATTAATAACGGGGATCTTGGCTCGGATGCCAATGGTTCAAGCAGCAGGAAGATGCTGAACGGTTACATGAACAAAGGTGGCACTGAAGCCACAACCTCCCCGCTGGCTGCTGGACATGCAGGTCTTACGTTAAACGCCATTCCATATAGTGTGTATGACATCTATGTCTATTTCTCCTCGGATGCCGCCGGGCGCGTGGGGACGGTGAACATTGGTTCAACCACTTATGATTATTCGACACTTGGGGCCGCGGCGGTCAATGGGGCGAACGCCTCGCTAATTCAGACTACCGATACAACGGGTGCCAATCCTTCGGCGAATTACGCTGTCTTTTCCGGGCTGACTGGCAGCACTCAAACCATAGACAACTACGTCAATCAGTGGGGTGGGATCGCTGCCATCCAAATCGTCGCCACGCCGGAGCCTAGTTCGATGGCCTTGGCAGTCATGGGCGGATTTGGTGTTTTGCTGATGAAACGCCGTTTCAAAAAGAGCTGATAGAGCTGATCTTTTTTGCGGTTTGATGGCGGTGGCGGCCCGCGCTGCCACCGCCATTTTTCTTTGATCTTTCACCCGACCCAGAAACTCAACCACTGAACCAAACATGAAAAACATAGCTAAAACAACAATGTTGTCAGCCTTGGCCGTCGCCGCGATGTCGCTGGCGGTTGCGCCAGCGGCTCACGCTCAAACCGTCACCACTCCCTGTCCCAACGGCGTCATCAGTTGGAACCTGGACGATTGGAGCACGGTCAACCCGACCGATCTTGCCGGTCTGGCACCGGCAACCAATTGGGTGGACACCTACCTCAAAGACGTCAAAACCAGTTTGCCGGACAACACCGGGACGGCGACCACGCTTAATTTGAACCGCCGTTCCTACAACACCTATCACGTCCAGGGCAACCACGCCGGATACGACGCCAACGGCACGGCCAACCGCGAAATGCTCAACGGCTTTCTCAACTCGGGACCGGCATCTTGGAATCCGAATCCCACCAACACCTGGGTGGCCTTGACCAACATTCCCTACGCGCACTATGACGTGATCGTCTATTTCAATTCCGACACGAGCGGACGCCACGGCAGCATTGATAACGGCTCGACGACTTATTATTTCAGCACGGTGGGTTCCCCGTCACGCAGTGGGGCCAACGCACTGTTCCTGCCCACGACACAAACCAACAATGCCATTTTCCCCAGCGCTGACTTTGCTTTCTTTCCAGGGATGACAAGTGCCAATGCGGTTTTCACTGAAAACCCAAAATCTGGAAACGACCAGTGGCTTGGCATCGCGGGGCTTCAAGTTGTTCAATCATCGAATGTCTATGTGCTCTATGGCCCAAGTCCAGCAAGCCAGACCATTTCGCAAGGACAACCGGCCAGTTTTAGCGTCATGGCGGGCGGCTTGAACCCCGCCTTTCAATGGCGGCACGCGGGCACCAACATTCTCAATGCCACGAATGCGACTTATAGCATCGCTTTGACGACGGCCGGCCAGGATGGCAACTACGATGTCGTCGTTACCAACAGCTTCAGTTCCGTCACCGGGGTTGTGGCCACGCTGACGTTCTATGCGCCCAAGACCGATACTTGGGCCGGCACCGGTTCGGCTTGGGATTTCAGCTCACTCAACTGGACTGTCAACGGCGGCAGTTCCACAACCAATTACGCGGAGACGGACAATGTCCGCTTTGATCCGCTCGGCGTCGCGCAATCAACGGTTTCGCTCGGCGGCACGGTCACGCCAAGTTCCATCACGGTCTCCAACGGCAGCTACACGTTCACCGGCGGCAGTCTCGACGGCCCCGGCGCGTTGCACTTGATGAACAACGCCACCCTGATTCTTGACACCGTGGACATGCGGAGCGGCCCGACGGTGATTGACAACGGCAGCTCATTGCAGTTGGACAATGGCGACACCGCCGGCTCGCTCGGTTCCGGCGCAATGACGAACAACGGCGCGCTGCTGTTCAATGCGAACGGCGATGAAGCTTACGGCTATCCGGTTTACGGCACCGGCAGTATCACCAACCTTGGTTCCGCCGGAACGATCACGCTGGGAAATAATTTGAGCGCAAATTATCTTGCGCAGGCCGGCACCGGCACATTGCTTCTACAGGGGAGCAACTCCCTGTCCGGCGGATTGGTGGTCTCCGGCGGCACGGTCTTGGCGCGCGCGGTCAACTGCCTCGGCATGGCGCCGATCACCGTCGCGGGTGGTGAACTGCAACTGGTTTTCGGCATTGATTTCCCTGGCTCAACCATGACGCTCGCCGGCGGCTTGCTGCACGGTGGCGTCAGCGGTTCGAGCATCTTTGAAGGACCAGTCAGCCTGGCAACCGACTCTTCCATTGAAGTGAACAGCGGCAACAGCCTGACCCTGGCGAACATTGCCGGCTTGAACGGCGGCAGCTTCAATCTGACCAAAACCGGCCCTGGCACGCTAATTCTCAAGGGTAACAGCAATTCTTGGAACAGCCTCACGATCAGCGGCGGCACGGTAGCGTTCAATTCTGCTGCGAACCTCTCCGTCACCAGTTCCGTCAGCGGCGGCGGCAACCTCAGCCAAACCGGCACCGGCACGGTCATTCTCACCGGCGATCTGAGCGCGCTCACGGGCAACATCACCGTTTCAGCGGGCACCTTGGGCGGCACCTTCACGAACGCCGGCCCGGTTTCAATTGAAGCCGGCGGCACGCTCGCGCCCGGCACGGCCGCCATCGGCACGCTGACGTTGGGCAGCGACCTAACCCTCGGCGGCAACGTGGCGGTGAAAGTCAATAAGTCGCTCATCCAATCGAACGATTTTGTTTCGGTTACCGGCATTTTGAGCAGCACCAACAGCGGAACCCTTACCGTGACCAACCTGGGACCGGCGTTGGCAGCGGGCAATGTATTCACGCTGTTCAGCAAGCCGCTCGACGGCGGCACGAATCTCGCGATTAGCGGCGGCGGCGTGACGTGGTCGAACAACCTGGTCAACGACGGCAGCATCATCGTGTTGTCCACCATGGCCGCGTATTCGACGAACATCACTGCCACCGTCAGCAGCGGCGTGCTGACCCTCAGTTGGCCGACGACGCATCTGGGCTGGATTTTGCAAAGCCAGACCAACTCGCTGACGTCCGGCCTTTCGACCAACTGGGTGGATGTGGCCGGCTCGGAGGCGGTGGCCTCCACAAATCTGCCGGTCAGCAGTGCAATTCCGTCGGTGTTCTACCGGCTGCGGCATCCTTGATTCAATTGAGCACCACCCTGAAAATTAAATAACAGCAGCGCGGGCCGGTTCGTGGTATCCTGTGAACCGGCTCGCCTTTTCGTCCATTTCAAAACCAATGATTAAGTTTGTTCAACGCCTGTTGCGGTTCGGCGCCGTGTGCGGCCTGTCGCTCATCGCCGCAAAATCTTCCGCGCAATCACCGACCTTCTGGAGCTGGGCCGCGCGGCCGGTGATGGGCTGGAATAGTTGGGATTTCTACGGCACGTCCATCAACGAAACCTGCACCAAGGCCCAGACGGATTATCAAGCCGCGAATCTTTTGAGCCACGGCTGGAGCCTGATGACGGTGGACATCCAATGGTATCAGCCCACCGCCTCCGGCTTCAATTACATCAACGGCGCGACGTTGACCATGGACCAGTATGGCCGCTTGACGCCCGCCACCAACCGCTTTCCGTCAGCCGTCGGCGGCGCGGGTTTCAAGCCGCTCGCGGATTATGTGCATTCCAAAGGTTTGAAATTTGGCATCCACATGATGCGCGGCATTCCGCGCCAGGCCTTCACGCAAAACACGCCGATCCTCGGCACCACCAACACCGCCAGCCAGATCGCCGACACGTCCAGCACCTGCTCGTGGAACGCTGATATGTATGGCGTGGACATGAGCAAGCCCGGCGCGCAGGCGTATTACGATTCCATCTTCGCGCTGGTCGCGTCGTGGGGCGTGGACTTCGTGAAGATTGACGACTTGAGCCGCCCGTATCACACCGCGGAAATCGAAGGCATCCGCAAGGCGATTGACAAGACGGGACGCGCCATCGTCTTCAGCACCTCGCCCGGCGCGACGCCCGTCGGCATGGGCGCGCACGTCATGCAGAACGCCAACCAGTGGCGCATCAGCGACGATTTCTGGGACAACTGGACGGCGCTGTGGGAACAATTCCAGCGCCTGCACGACTGGACGCCGTATCGCGGGCCGGGTCATTTCCCAGACGCGGACATGCTGCCGCTGGGGAAAGTTCAGGGCGGTGCGACCAACGCGGTCGGGCGCACGACGTATTTCACCACCAATGAGCAATACACCTTGATGAGCCTCTGGGCCATCGCCCGCTCGCCGCTCATTCTCGGCGCGGATATGACGCAGATGGATTCGTTCACATTGTCGTTGCTGACCAACGACGAAGTGATCGCCGTCAACCAATACAGCCTGCACAACCGCCAGTTGTTCAACACCAACAATCTGATCGCCTGGACCGCCGATGCGGAAGGTTCCACCAACAAATACCTCGCCGTGTTCAATGCCACGGCCAACACCACGAATATTTCCGTCAGCCTGTTTTCGATGGGCTTCACCAGTGTGTGCGCCGTTCGTTCGCTTTGGGACCAAACGGATCTCGGCTCGTTCAGCGGCACGTTTTCACCGTCCATTCCGTCGCATCGGGCCGCGCTTTACCGGTTGTCCGGCCCGTCCATTCCGGTTCCGTGGATCACCAACGCGGTCAGCGGCAGCAACCGGGTGACACTTTCATGGGAGGTCATCGGTTCCGCCAGTTCCTATGCCGTGAAGCGCTCACTTTCGGAAACCGGCACCTACCAGACCATCGCCAGCGGCCAGACAAATGCCAGTTACACGGATCTTACCGTCCAGAACGGCACGACCTATTACTATGTAGTGTCCGCCATCGTCGGCGGGCAGACGTCGCCCGATTCTGGCGCGCGCGCTGCCACGCCCGTTGGCGCGCCGGGAATCGTCAGTTGGAACTATGACAGCAATGGCACCATTCCCACCAGCGCCAGTGCCGTGGCGGGAGCCGAACCGGCGGCGAATTGGAACAACTCCTGGCCGAATAATCCTACGGTTAATCTGGCCGACAACACCGGTGCGCCAACCACCGTGGACATCATCTACAATTCCTTCGGCAGTTGGAGCGTTCAAAACAGCCATCCCGGTGCCGACGCCAATGGCACCTACAACAAAGAACTGCTCAACGGCTACCTCAACTCCGGTAACAGCAACACTCCCACCAACTCCTCCGTCAGTATTACCCAGATTCCGTTCAGCTACTACGATCTCTATGTGTATTTTTCTTCCGACGTGGCGGGGCGCACCGGCACCGTGACGGACGGC
>Ga0182021_10009653_pt1 | contig 11440 bp, 11 predicted proteins | sample 612E3MmetaG_FD_120493 | JGI IMG/M metagenome (GOLD analysis project Ga0182021, IMG submission 120493) | Permafrost microbial communities from Stordalen Mire, Sweden - 612E3M metaG (Illumina Assembly) | ecosystem: Environmental > Terrestrial > Soil > Wetlands > Permafrost | place: Sweden...
AAATAAACTCGTGCTAAATTTCATTTGAGACTCCTTCGAAATATTTGGTGCTTTTCTCACCATACTACTTCGGAGAGTCTCTCCTCTACACGGACTGAAAACCTATTTTGGACAAGAGTGAGTTTGAATATAAATCCATATGTTTGGCTCATACTGAAGCAAGATTTTATTGATGAGATATTGCCACCTTTCCATCTAATGAAAAATCTAATGAATTTTTGTAAGGGAATACAAAACTGAGGCTAGAGTTAGGCACTGCAATTTACACTGTGTGAAGCTGATTTAAAGTTTCCTTAGAATTTCGAGAGACTTCGCATCATCCTTTTGGTTGATTTTAATGGGCCAAAAAGATCAATCTATACAGTCGGTAATGATTAAAAAACGAGCAGGAACAATTTTCGCACAATTAGGGTATCAAGTAATGCAGAATAACCTTAACACCATCTATATGCTATGGCCGATAAGTGAACCGCTGGCGATTGCGTCTACTATCAGGTGCGGCTCGTTACAATCGCCGATGGCATATAATTCCAAGAATTCCCCTTCCAGCTTGTTTAATAGCGTGGTATTCGAATGTAACGGAAGGGCGAAAGCTATCGTATCTGCTATAACAGTTTGTTCTCTGCCGTCAATTTTAATTAATAATCCGGTATCGATTATCCGGTCAATCGCAGCCCTGGTGATTATCGCGGCGGGTTTTTCAGCAATCCAGCGCATAAACTGGAATTTATCATCTCCGGTCATGCCTTCTCCGATTTCTACGCCACTGGCGATAATAGTGACTTTTCTCCCGCGTTTGATTAAAAACTCCGCCAGTTCGCAACCGTGAATCGTCCCGCCAATGACGGCTACTCGTTTGCCGATTGGCATCCACACTTTTGTCAAACTAGCCAGCGTCTTCGGTCCGAAGAATCGGGAATAAAAACGGAGTTGTCCGTGTAGTTTAGCGCCGGTAACGACATTATGTTTATCCGCACCGGGCACATCCATGATGGAATCTAAACCTCCCGCGGCCAGAATAATTGCATCAGGCTTGAGTTCCGCGAGTAAAGCTGTTGTGACTTCGGTATTCAGTCTAACCGTGACGCCTGCCTTTTTTATCTGCAAAGCAAGATAATTTATCAAGATCAGAAGCTCGTGCGTCTCGACATCTTTTAGTATCGCGGCCAGAGACAACAACCCTCCCAGCTTTGAACTTTTTTCGATTAATGTTACCTCATGGCCTCTCAATGCGGCCACTCGGGCGGCTTCCATGCCGGCCGGCCCACCCCCCACCACTACCACCTGTTTAACTGTTGCGGCTGGTTTTATAGCAAACTCGCGCTCCCGACCCAAATTGGCATTAATACGACAGCGGATTGGAGTATTATGCAAACGCACATCCATACAATACAGACAGCCGAGACAGGGATTAATATCTTCCAATCTACCCGCAGCCACTTTATTGGGCAACTCCGGGTCGGCCAGTAACCGTCGGGTCATACCCACGAAATCGATATCGCCTTGCCGTAATAGCTTCTCACCGAGAACCGGGTCGAGACGGCAAGCGGCAAACACCGGAACCTTAACCACTTTTTTCACGACTTGTGCCAGCGGGACAATCGCGCCCACACCTTTATGACTCCAATCCAAGTCTTTGGGCAGGGGTTTTGGCATTTCCGGATAAAAGAGCCTATCCGGCTGTAACAGACCACCACGATGGCCATAACCGTGGGCTCTCACCTGGATTGCGTCTGCGCCGGCTTCCGCCGCCAGCCTGGCAAATTGCACACCTTCTTCAACTGTGGTGGCTTTCTCGTGCCCGTATTCCGCAATATTTATCAGAGCCACCACCGGAAAATCCGGCCCTGCAAGTTTCTTAATTTCGCTGATGATTCTCCCCATAAAATGAGCACGGTTCTCCAGGCTTCCACAACCGTATTCATCGTCTCGTTTATTGAAAATACGTGAATAAAACGAGTTCACCAGATGACAGGTGGCAGCATTTATCTCTACGCCGTCAAACCCAGCTTTTTTGGCCCGCTCCGCAGCTTTAGCAAACATCTGCACCAGATCTTCGACCTCACTGAGAGACACTCCTCTCGGTATGGCGAAACCAGGTCCGGGCAATTCGCTTTCGGTTAGTGTCGATGCCGACTTCGTATCCCGTTCCGGCAGTAAACCGGTTGGATTCCAGGGGCCGGAGTGAAAGAGCTGCAGAAAAACGGGACAGCCATGTTTGTGAATGACCTGGGTTAACTCGGTATAACTGGGGATGTACTTGTCATCATCGAGGTGAAACTGTACCGGGAAATGGTGGATACCCAAGGGAAATTCAACACCGCAGGATTCCACAATGAGCAAGCCGACGCCACCTTTCGCCATTGTCTCGTAGTAAGCTTTGGCCTGTTCTCCTACGTAACCGGTTGGTTCAATAAATGATGAACCTTGCGCTGTTTTGATAATCCGGTTACGGGTTTTCACCTTCCCGATATAAGAAGGTTCCAGTAATCTTTGAAATCTTTTGTTCATTTTTAAGTTTGTCCTTGCTGAAAGCTGCCCTCGAAAATATAGGATTTTAGTATGATATTGTTGTTCGGGTGCCGTAAAATAACATTCAATATTTACTGAGTAGTATAACACAGATTAGAATCAGCAGAAAAGTTCGAAGTAAGTCTTTTAGGTTCAATAATCAAACCGCACTATCTTTTTTCAGAGATTTCTTATACCATATTAAAAGAGTCGGTTTTAAGACACTCTACCGGTGTAAATCCATTATATAAATGGGAAAAACAGGGGTAATTCATGAAAGTAACCATCATTGGGGGCGCGGGGACACTAGGCTCTTGTGCAGCATTTAATATCGCTGTCCATAAGCTAGCCGATGAGATATTGCTGGTCGACCCTTGGGAAAATATGCTTAAAGCTCATTGGATGGACCTCACTACTGCAGCCGCCGGGCAGGATATATCAGTGCACCGTGGTCCATTTGAAGACATGACCGGCTCTGACATTATCGTAATTACTTCCGGGGCTCCTGCTGGTATGACCTCCTCGCGCTCAGAATTAATCACCGGCAATTTACCGATAATAAAGGATAATGCCGAAAAAATCCGTGAATACTGCCCTGACGCGATTGTGATTACTGAAACCAATCCCGTTGATTCATTGAATTATGCAGCTTACCTGTTAAATCGAAATGCCAACCGACGACAATTCATCGGCTATGCACTGAACGACACCATCCGCTTTCGGATGTGGGCCGCAGAAGTTCTCGGGGTCAAGCCCAGCCGTGTCCAGGGCTTCGTCATTGGCGAACACGGACATAGTCAAGTGATGCTTTTTAGTTCCCTCCGGCTAGACGGGAAGGCAGTCCATCTTGATGAAGCATCCAAAAAGAGAATTCAGTCATTGCCCCCCCAAACTCTACGCGACTATGAGACACTGCAACCGAAACGTACCGCTGGCTGGACTTCAGCAGTGGGAACAGCAGCAATCATCAACGCAATAAAGAACAATACTCAGGAAATAATCCCTTGTAGCGCAGTGCTCGAAGGCGAGTATGGTATCCATGACCTGAGCATGACCGTCCCTGCCATTATCGGTCGTGAGGGCATTCATGATATCAAGATTCTTGAACTAGCGGAGGATGAAGAAACAGCTCTGGAAAACACCGTTAGGGTTCTAAGTCCGCTAATGCGACATGTAGAAGCATATTTGGATATCCAATGAAACAAAACCTATGTAATTCTTTCAATTTCCAATGGCGCGCTACCTGCTTTTAATTTAGATGTATTGTTCATCTTAAATTCATTTTGCTATAGTATAATTTGTTTTGATTTTAACAATTCAAACAGCATAAAGAAATGAAAGGAATTCAAACATATAATATAGTAATTCCCAAAATGCCGGTATTATTTTATCCAATTGACATTTTACCAATTAGTGAGATATAGAAACGGAGAATTAATTTGAAAAGAACAAAAACAGGACTTATCGGATATTGTTTAACCGCAGGGTTACTTATCTCTTTGGTTGCGTTTACAGGTTCCTGTTCACCCACATCAACATCAAAATCGGCAGCGAAGACTACCCCAGTTAATACGACCACAACCTCAACGACACCCGCGCCTTTATTGAATTCGATTGCCATCTCAAATACCTCACCATTTAGTTTAGCGGTCGGGTCTACACAGCAATTTACTGCTATAGGAACTTATTCAGACGGTTCCAATCAGGATGTTACTTTCAAAGTAACCTGGAGCAGTTCCGACACAAGTATCGCCACTGTTTCTACGTATGGTTTAATTACCGCCATAGCGGCTGGAAATACCGATATCGTCGCCTCACTATCAGACACAATCAGTTCGCCGGTAGACGTTGTAACGAATATTCCCGCGCCGAAGTTAATTTCCATCGCATTATCACGTCCTGTAGTGAAAAGTTTAATTGTAGGTGAAACCCAGCAATTTAAAGCTACAGGAACGATTTCGGATGGTACTGTCGAGGACATTACTTCTCAGGTTACTTGGGCCAGTTCCAACCCGACTATCGCCACCATCTCTGCGACAGGTTTAGCAACCGGCGTAGCGCCAGGGAAAACCACTATTACCGCGACGGTTTCTGGTATAACCAGCGTCGGAATAGTCTTAATAGTAATAGCTCCATAAACACATGTAAAATAATTGCCGGATGCAAATCTGAACTATTATTACCTTACCTTATGGGAGTGCAGCTATAATTTCATTTCTCCTGAACATGCCAGGTATCCAGAGCGGATTATATTGCGCTACGATATAAAATTTAACTCTCGGGTTGTTTTTGTTTAACCAAACCTCTAATTCCTGTGTTTTCTTTGAGATTGTCTTCTCGTTTAAATATCCAGAGAACCTCAGAGCGGCTGTTTGATGGGGGGCAATTTTTGCAATAATATTGTTTTGTTCATCGGTTCAGGCAGGCTTTCCAGGGTGTATTTTGAGGGCATCGTAAATGAAACTAGATATTTATTACCTTCTCCAACTTGTGCGGATGTGACCGGCGCTGTCATCTCTATTTTTGTATTTTTAACGGCCTGCCCTATCACCGGCGCCGTCATTTCAATGTTAGTTCTCGCCTGGTTATTCCCAAAAATATAATCAGCCAGGATTCCGAATCCCTGGTTTAAAGCATGCCTGAAGTCGGCATCAATTTCAACCGAAGCAATAACATACTCTTGATATTTCCTGATTTCAAATTTTGCTTCATTTTGTAAAACGTCGTATTTTTGTTGTCTCAATTGGCATACATTACCTCCAAAGCAGGAATATTTCACCTATTGACACACATCGAACTAGAGTCATCTTGTTTCTATTTTAGAGTTAGTACAGGGAAAAAGACTTGCCAGGCAAGCAATGCTTTCGCCGTTAGACTGAGGATAACGTATACCTTCTCCCCAAACAGGTAATCCCGCCAGGGGCCAGCTTTCTTATATTGCAATACCATATTTATCGCGAAGCAGTTAAAGAAGATAAATAGTGAAGCGATGATTCCGTAGACAAAACCAGGCGGTGAAACATTCAGACCCGGAGCGATTACGTATATCAGGATAGCGATCCAAGGGATTATACCCGCGAAACTGCCAAACCAGAACGGCAGCCAATTGGGTTTACCGGGTTTCTCATATTTTTCTTGTAAAGTACCAAACAATATCATGCCGGCGTTAACACCGAATATGGCTAGCAGAGCGGCAATATCGCTGATACCGGTGATTTGCGCTATTAACACTATCATTATCGAAGAACTAAAGAAGTATTCTATCCACCGTCCGTAATTACGGCTCTGCAGCAGATTGCGTTTGTACCAGGGAAAAGCAAGCGGTGATGCGATAATTAACAAAGAGATGGCTGAAATAGCGAGGAAGGCAAAGACACCCCAGCCGGTGTATATATTAAACAGATGGTGAAGTTCAGGCTGGCCAGCGCCGGGTGCGTTGGTCATGAAAGTAGCTGTTACCGGCAATGCGAAGCTATTGGTGAGCACCGCGATCATGATTGCTTGTACGGCGAGAATCAGACCGACGACGACGTTCCAGATACGTAATTGCCCCAATTTCCGTTCGGTTGATTGTTCATTGCCCATGCTATTCCTCCTTTTAATAAAATACCTATAAATTTACCCATATATTAACCACAGGTTTAACCAAAGTCAATAGGTTGTGTGTTTTTGATAAAAAATTTCCCGAGAATCGACTTTTCGAGACCGTTTCAGCATAATTTTTCCACCGGGTTGTAACAAGATAAAGAGGTTGATACAAAATTTAATTTTTAAGATACGATATGCTATACTTACCAGTATTGGGAAACTGCAACAGCTTGTAAAAAACAAGTTGCAGAATTAATATTTTAAGGATGGCGTAACTTAATGAGTACAAACAAAAAAGTGAAAATCAAAGAACTTACCGTCGAAGGTTTCATGCCTTATGGCTCCTTCGCCAACATGGTGAAACCGACCGGGCCGAGGTTGGGGAAAGCATTTTGTCGTGACATGGCAGTGATGACTCTGGGACAGGCAAATGAGGCTGCGTTTTCTGTTACTGAGGTTCAGAAAAGAGAAAATATCATCGATGCGATGGAATGTCATGCGCATACTGGAGAGGGAATGTTGCCGCTGGATGGGGACGTATTAGTCCATGTCGCTCCGGCTAGCCGTATCGAGGATGTTCCCTTAGACCAAGTCGAAGTGTTCCGCGTTCCCCGAGGAACGCTGCTGGTTTTACGTCCTGGCGTCTGGCATTGTGCGCCATTCGCTGACAAAGCCGATGAAGTGCATATTTTGGTAGTTTTACCCGAGAGGACGTACGCTAACGATATTTATTTCTATGTGATTCCCAAGGACCAGCAAATCCGCATCGTTGAAGCCTAATTTAGGGAGAATAACTAAAAATGATGTTCAGAGATTATAAAATCACCATAGGGATTGCGCCAACCCGGCGTGATTTGTTTCCCGACCCTAAAGAAGCTTTGAAAAATAAATTACGGATTATGCCCAAGATTAAAGAAATTTTGGGGAATATTCATGATGTCAAAATAGTTGATATCGACTGGCTAAATGAAGAAGGACTGCTCTTTGAAACAGCAGATGTCCCCAAAGTTGAGGCTCATTTTAGACAGGCAGGAGTCGATGCAGTGTTCATGCCCCACTGCAATTTCGGCCAGGAAGAAGTAGTCGGAAAATTGGGAAAAGCTTTGGGCAAACCGTTTTTACTGTGGGGACCCAGAGATGAATCTCCCCCACCCAATTTTGCTTGGCGCCTAACTGACTCACAATGTGGCTTATTTGCCAGCGGTAAGGCATTGCTCAGATATGGCGTCCCATTCACTTACATTGAGAACTGCTGGCTGGATTCGCCGGTGTTAAAAGAAGGACTGGAGAAATTTGTCCGGGTCGTAACCATAATGAAGGATTTCAAAGGGATGCGCGTCGGTCAAATATCGCTACGTCCGCGGCAATTCCACAGCGTTATTATCAATGAAGATGAGCTCCTGGAAAAGTTCGGCATTGAAGTTGTTCCCATTAACGCCGCCGAGATTTTATCGGTATTCGAGCGAGTTTATGCAAACAAAAAGAACGAGATTATAAAGATAGTAAGCGAAACAAGCAAAGCAATTAACTGCAGTAGCTTGAAAAACGATGAACTTGATAAAATCGGTGCTTTAGAATTGAGCATTATGGACCTTGCCCGCCAATACGGCCTCACGGTCCTGGCGAGCGAATGCTGGACAATAATTCGCAATAACATCGGTTTAGCTCCATGTTTTGTCTTCGGAGACCTCTCTGAGAAGGGTCTACCGGTAGCTTGTGAGACAGATGTTCATGGGGCAATTACCTCTGCGATTCTGGCAGCGGCTGCACGCGGCGAAACCCCGAATTTCCTGGCGGATGTGACCATCAGACATCCCACCAATGATAATGCAGAACTGCTGTGGCATTGCGGCCCATTTCCCAAATCACTAGCGAAAAACTACAAACAACGTGTTATGGTAGAAGGTCACGGCCAATGGGAATTAAAAGGCGGTGATGTTACTATTGCCAGATTTGATGCGATTGGTGGGAAATATTCACTTTTTGCCGGTCAGGCTGTCAGCACTGACGGGCCGAGCACTGAAGGAAACTACATCTGGATAGAGACCGATGATTGGCCAAAATGGGAAACAAAGCTGGTCTGCGGTCCTTATGTCCACCATGTTGCGTGTATCTATGGGAAGTTTATACCAATTCTGGATGAAGCCTGCAAATATATTGGTGATATTAAGCGGGATTTCGTTTAACCGACAAACATTATAAAAAATAATAAAAGGGGGAAACAATGTCTTCTGAAAAAGTAAGCACAATTCTAAAAGAGGCGGACGCCAAAAAAACAGCAGCGTTGGCCTACGATTGTTTTAACTATGAGAGTATCGCATGGCTCGTCGAGGCGGGAGAGCAGCTGGGAATTCCCGTAATCGTGATGCTTTATCCCGGCATGCTCGAAACAATATCTGCCAAGGTTTTTGCTTCTATTACAAAAGCTATGGCTAAACAAGTGAAAATTCCGGTTGGCCTCCACCTGGACCATTGTGAATCTTTCGAAACCATTCTTAGCACAATCAAAGCCGGTTTCACTTCGGTGATGTTCGACGGTTCTAAACTTCCCTTCGAAGAAAATGTCCGCGGTACCTCTGAAGTAGTCAGAGCAGCTCATGCGATGGGAGTCGACGTGGAAGCTGAACTAGGTCATGTAGGGTTCGCAGATAACAAGAGCGACTTTGTTAATGAAGATATGTATACAACCGCAGAGCAAGCGTCTAATTTCGTGGCTAAAACAAAGGTTGACTCGTTGGCAATTGCAATCGGCAGTGCGCACGGATACTATGTGGAAACTCCGCATTTATCCATGACCCGTTTGAAGGAAATTAATAAAGCGATCGATACCCCACTGGTTTTACACGGTGGCACCGGCATCCCGGAAGATCAATTACGACAGGCATTCAAACTGGGTATAAATAAACTCAACGTTGGAACCGAGTACTTTGCTATTTTCTATTCTACGACAAAGGATTACCAGCAATTAAGGGACAAAAAAGATAGTCTTTTTGATCTCCAGGCATATCAGAAAAAAGTAATCGGTGGTTATCTGCGGCAAAAACTGATGTGGACAATGCCGGAAACCCAGACCGCTAAAGTTACCAAGTAAAGAACAAGACACTTCTCTATCAATATTGGGCGTATTGGCATCCGGTCAATACGCCCATCGAAATATAATCTGAGCTGAGGATTAAATATGGGAATTGACATCATTGGCATCGAAAACCCAGTAATGGATTTTAATGCGCTAATTAATAAAATGCCGGAGCCAGGTGGGTTTGCTTCACTGCAGGACTATAGCTGGCAAGGCGGCGGAAATGTCGGTAGTGCTCTCGTTGCCGCCGCAAGACTGGGTGCCAAATGCGGCATTGTGGGTATCGTAGGCGACGACGTTTACGGACAGTTTGTTATCAATGATTTCAAGCGCCATAATATTGATGTTTCTCATCTCATTAAGGATGCAGGAAATGCCACTTCGCTTTGCATGTGCCTTGCCGAGAGTGAAACTATGGAAAGAAGCTTTATTGCCAAATCGGGAACCAAAAGACAACCTAATAAAACTGAACTGGACAAAAAATACATCTCCTCAGCTAAATACATTCATCTGGGACCGATAGGCAAGCCGCAGGTGCAGGCCGCTATTTGGGCAAGAGAAATGGGTGTTACGGTTGTGGATGATGCCGGTTATTTTAATCCCGATACAGATGCGCACACCGATTTAATCGATATTTTTGTGGGGTCCAGACATTATTACAACGGTCTGTTTCAAGATGACAACTATGAAAAAAACTGCCGGGCCATTCAAAAACGGGGCCCAAAAATCGTGGTATTCACACTGGGCGCCAAGGGTTGTGTCGGCATTGACGGTAGTGATAAATATTTCACCCTCCCTGCCTTCCGCGATATTTCAATTGTGGACACCACCGGTGCCGGCGATGTATTCCACGGCGCGTTTATTTTTGGTCTATTACAGGGATGGGATGTAGAAAAGACGTCAAAGTTTTCCAGCGCTGTTTCCGCTATCAAATGTACCCGTTTAGGCGGCCGTGCCGCAATTCCGGATTATAAAACGGTGCAAAAGTTCCTAAAAACCGGCACTATTGATTACACAGAGATTGACAAGAGAGTAGCATTTTACAGAGAAGGCATGTTGAACTCGCAATCCGCACCTTGTAAATCATGAACTTTTTCCACAGCGGGTAAAATACAGCGAACTCTCGCCTACAATCGAGGGCAGAAAATTTGGAACATCAGGTCACTCGGTCTACCTATGTTGCCCAGGCAATTTCCAAATTTACAAATCCTACTATCCTCAGTGTAATAACATTATTGTTAATTGCTTTTACAAAATCGAGCAATATGCTTGAATCCGTTGGATACTTTGCGATAATACTTTTATTTTTTGTCTCTATTCCAGCAGTTTATGTCCTGCTGAGGACTTCCCGGAACGGGAATCAGACTAAATCGCTGGTTGGATTAACTAAATTCTTAAAGCAGCATCCCTTTGACATTTTAGTCATGGCTTTATTATTGGGTTTTCCCTGCCTAATAATGTTGTGGTTTCTTGAGGCTCCCGCTGGCCTAATTTCCACTGTTGCGGCATTACTTGCCGGTTCAATTGTGACATCTCTATTCAATCTGTTTTACAGGGTGAGCTTTCACTTAACTGGAATAACTATACTTATTATCATGGCAGCACAGGTCTGGGGTCAACCGTACCTTTTTCTTCTAGTATCTATCCCACCAATCTCCTGGGCCAAATTCCAGATTCGCGACCACACCATACCCCAATTAATAATTGGAATATTAGTAGCATTATCTGTAAGCTTGGGCATCGTGCATTTAGGGATTTTTAAATTTTAAAATCGGGTCAACCGGAGTGCCTGGATACAAAAACAATACGAATATGGGGGGCAGGTTTTCATCCCTGTTTTAGGCGTGAATTAATCAAACTTTTAAGGTATAATAATGGCCAGTGGCATCACATATCCACAATATTTGCCGTGAAACTAGCGATAACGGAAAAATTGCTGCATTTAGTCTGAACAACTAACTCAGTTTGCCAGGAGGTTCGCAAATGAGAATGCGCTTTTTAGGAAAATCAGGCGTCAAAGTCTCTGAACTGTGCCTGGGAACAATGACTTTCGGGACTAATACCCATATGAAGCAGTTGGGTGCCGTTGACCAAAAAGGAGCAGATGTTATCGTTAGTATGGCTTTGGACGGCGGCATTAAATTTTTTGACACGGCTGACATTTATTCCGAAGGACAATCGGAGGAAATTCTCGGCAAGGCTTTAGGAAAACGGCGCAAGGATATAGTCCTGGCGACCAAAGTCTGTAATCGATTAGGTTCAGGG
>Ga0182021_10009654_pt1 | contig 11439 bp, 10 predicted proteins | sample 612E3MmetaG_FD_120493 | JGI IMG/M metagenome (GOLD analysis project Ga0182021, IMG submission 120493) | Permafrost microbial communities from Stordalen Mire, Sweden - 612E3M metaG (Illumina Assembly) | ecosystem: Environmental > Terrestrial > Soil > Wetlands > Permafrost | place: Sweden...
CCGGTATGCGGGTCCATCGACATCAACCCCGATTGAAGGAAAAATTTATAATACCGGATCGAATCCATCGGCGTCATCACGGTATCCCTGTCGCCATTCCATGAGAATACCTTCATTTTTGCAGGAGTATTGAAAATACGGAGGATCTCGGCATCCGTCACATTCATTGTTTTCAGCCGGTAATACCTGTCGGACCGTCGCATGGCCTGAAGCAATATAAGCTGGATTTCCTGCCGTGCATTGTTCTCAAACACAAACGGAGCATTGGGATATCCCTTCCAGTGCCTGAAAAACAAAGGTTGCAATTCCTTCCCGAGGTATTCCGCAACAGCCTGTTCGGCATATTCCTGCATTTTTGTGTTGATGGTGGTATAGATCCTCAATCCATCCTTGTAAAGGTTATATTTTGATCCGTCTTCTTTCTGATGGGAGGTGCACCAGTCATTGAGGACTCCGCGCAGATACTCCCTGAAATAGGTTGCAAGACCAGCCGTATGATCCTGGATCCTGTAATGGGTCATGTCGATGGGCAAACCCCTGATCGAATCAAATTCCGTCCGGTTCAGATAATCATATTTATACATCTGGTTGAGAACGGTATTTCTCCGCTCCAATGCTCTTTCCGGGTTTCTGACCGGACTGAACCAGGTAGGCGCTTTCAGGATCCCGATCAGTAATGCAGCTTCCTCGACCTTGAGCTCTGCAGGTGTTTTATTAAAATAGGTTTTTGCTGCTGTCTTGATTCCATAGGACTGGCTTCCGAAATCGACGGTATTAAGATACATTGCCAGGATCTCTTCTTTCGAATAATTCTTTTCCAGCTTGATTGCTGTAATCCATTCCTTGAATTTTATAATGACAGTCTGCAGAAAATTCAAATCCTTCTTCCTCGGAAATAAATTTTTGGCAAGCTGTTGCGTAATTGTACTGCCTCCCCCCTTTAAATTACCTGTAATGACGCCGAAAACAACCCGGATGATCGCCTTGATATCCACTCCGCTGTGTTTGAGAAACCGGGTATCTTCTGTTGCCATGAGCGCATTGACAATGTTCGGAGAAAGTTCCTGGTAATGGCTGTTCGAACGGTTCTCAATAAAATATTTTCCCAATAATTTATTGTCGCTGGAATAGATCTCTGTTGCAAGATTGCTTTTGGGATTTTCAAGTTCCTCGAAGCTGGGCATTTTCCCGAAAAGACCCAGGGAAATAGAAATAAACAGAAGAATTGTGAATACTATGACGGCAACAAAAGTGATCCAGAATCCTTTGATGAATTTGTGTTGTTTTGAAGCCGGTATGGAACGCCTCGTCATCGTCTATTCTTTTTCAATCCGCAATCCTACATCGCGGATGCCTTTCAGTTCTTTGATTCGCATGGCTTGTTCAAATTCGAATACATAGATTCCCTGTTGCCGCAAATGAACATCCTGCTGGAAGAAAAACCGGTTAAATTTGATGCTTCCCATTCCTGATCCCAGCCATTTGCCGTAATCATCGGCAAGCCGGCATTCAACAGTATCCCGGGAAATACTTCCGTCAGGTAAAATGGTCCTGATGAAAAAGTAAAGGTTACTGAACGGATAATCGGCATCATTTCTTACATTAAGAAAGAAATTATACGCGGAAACCGTATCTTTTATTGCAACAACAAACCGTACTTTATTATGGTTATCCCAGATCCCCTTTTCAATCCGCTGATTTTCTTCGAAAAAGCGTTTTGAATCACAGGAAATAAATATTATAGCAAATATCGGAAGGAGAACCATCAGAATGAATTGACGGCATGAAATCATAATAAGGCTATTGGTATATAGGGATTAAAGATTATCGAAACGGGTCAGGTCATCCTGTCCGACAACATTCTCAAAATCAGTTTTTTGTTCAGAGATAAAGGCAAAGTCTTCTAATTTCTCGGGTAATTTCCCCGATTTATTTTCTTCGATGATCTGGATGACATTATCCACGGGGATAGCCATAAACTTTGCCGGATCACTGACGTAAGAATACCACATGAGTTTTTTAAAAATATCGGTTTTCTGATGAACCGCTTCCCCTTTCCTGGTCTTCAGGACCGTTTCGCTATTCGGGAAATTTTTAAATGCATCGACATAAGTCTGGTACTCGTAATTCAGGCAGCATTTGAGCTTACCGCACTGGCCTGCGAGCTTTTGCGGGTTCAGTGACAGTTGCTGGACGCGGGCTGATTGGGTAGTCACGGAATGAAAGTCGCTCATCCAGGTGGCACAACAAAGTTCCCGGCCACAGGTACCGATACCACCCAACCTGCTGGCTTCCTGGCGTGCTCCGATCTGGCGCATCTCGATCCTTACCCTGAATTCTTCAGCCAGCACCTTGATGAGTTCACGAAAATCAACCCGGTCCTCGGCAGTATAATAAAAGATCGCTTTAGTATTATCTCCCTGGTACTCGACATCATTGATTTTCATTTGAAGATTGAGTCGCTCAGCACTTTCCCTGGCCTTGAACATTGTGGTGTTTTCCAGTTCCACTGCGCCAATCCACTTTTCAACATCGGTCAAACGAGCCTTCCGGTAAACTTTCTTGATCTCTTCCGACTGTAAGTTGAATTTTTTATTTTTGACCTGGAACCTCACCATCTCACCGACCATACAAACAATACCGATGTCATGTCCCGGTGTAGCTTCAACAGCCACAATATCGCCCACTTCAAGCTCCAGTTCAGGGGGGACTCTGTAGAATTCTTTCCGGCTGTTTTTAAACCTGACCTCAACCAGGTCAATTGGTTTGAAATCCTCCGGTAAAGGGATTGATTTCAGCCAGTCGAATGTATCAAATTTGCTGCAACAATGACGAAAAACCCCTTCATTCTTATGATAAACCTTTGGTGCCTGGCAGCAGCCCCTGCTGAGAAAGATGTTCGGGGATTCAGGTTTCGTAGGGTTTTCCATTTTTTCACTGATCTGTAAAGACCTCTCCCCCATCCCCTCCCCTTGAAGGGGAGGGGTGAAGGGGAGGGGTTATCCTATTGGATTTAACAAAAGTACAAAATTTCCAGGAATTGTCCGGTTACCTGTTTTTCTTTTTAGGTACGGAATTAAGAAGCCGCATCACTTGGAATGAGACATCGAGGAATAAAACCGGGCCATATGAATTTCTTTCGATGTGATGAATGGCCGTATTGAAAAGATCAGTGAATTCCACAAGGTTTGAATGGTTGATGAAAGGAGCGATACGGCTGATGAATTCTCTTTCTTCTCCTTCTTCCGCAATAACCGGTTCCTCCAGGAAATTCATGGATGAACACTGCTGAACAACAACCAGGGCATATTCAAGGAATTCTTTCTGCCGTTCCCGCCCGGTCTTTGTGATCGTCGCTGAAAAATTGATCAGTTCGGGCATGTTGGATGAAACACACCATCGCATCCATTCACGGAAGGTGGTGAAATTTAGTGAATTATCAGTCAATTTTCTTTCCACTTCCGGCTTCGGTACTTTAACTGGTAATGCCCTTGAACGAATTGTGTTCAGGACCTGGTCAGGATCTTCAGAGATCAGCAGGAACAGTGTCTTTTCAGGGGGCTCCTCAAGGATCTTAAGAATTTTAGGTGCGGCAGCATAATAGAGTTTCTCCACCATCCAGAGGATCATGACCTTGTATTCCGATTCATAACTCTTGTAACCGAGAATGGAGTTAATTTCGGTGCAATCATCTGCATTGATGATCCCCTGTTTGTTCTCTATGCCAATGCATTCGTACCATTCATGAATGGTACCATAATAATTGGTTCCAAGAAGGAATTTTCTCCAGTCTTCAATGAAATCAATGCTCCTGGGCTTCTTTGGAACCTTTTTTGTGGTTGCAACAGGATAAAGAAAATGGAGGTCGGGATGGATGAGTTTCTGGTATTTAATGCAGGAGGGACAGTTGCCGCAGGAATCGCCCCCATCCCCTCCCCGGGAGAGGGGATTCCGGCAATTTATATACTGTGCATAGGCAATAGCTAAAGCGAGCTTTTCATTACCTTCAGGACCAAAAAACAGTTGGGCATGACTTACGCGCTGCTCCCTAACCGTTCTGATCAGATTTTTTTTTAATTTCTGTTGTCCGGTAATATCACTAAAACGCATCCGCCAGATTATTCATGCAAATTTACCGGTTTTACTAACATAGCAACAACCGGTTCATTGCAGAAAAATTTCAGGTAAAATGATCATCGGATCTTGCGCAGCAATTCCTGAACATTCATTGATGAAGAGGATGATGGACTGAACCGTAAAGGTCAGAAGAACTTTCTTCCCGCTGACAAATGCTGCCTTTGATTCTACTTCCACGTAAGTAAACCTGACTAATGTCTCCATAACAGTTTTAGACATTAATCGGCGAAAATCAAAAAGGTAATACGTTTTTATGAAATATTTTTCCCCTCCCTCTTGCGGGAGGGGATAGGGGAGGGGGAAAGTGGGCATGGGTGTGGGTGTGAGTGTGAGTGTGGAAGTGAGTATGGGTGTGAGTATGGGTTTGGTGATAGGACTGAACTAAAATTTAGCTGCAATAAATTCCCGGTTCATCCGTGCAATATTCGACCGGGAGATCTGCTTCGGGCATTCTGCCTCACAAGCGTAGATATTGGTGCAGTTACCGAATCCAAGTTCATCCATCTTTGCTACCATTTTCCTTACCCTTTCCCTGGCTTCAATCCGACCCTGGGGAAGCAGGGCAAGATGGGATACTTTTGCAGCAACAAAAAGCATCGCCGAGGCATTTTTGCATGCTGCTACACAAGCCCCGCAACCAATGCATGCAGCGGCATCCATAGCAAGCTCGGCAGCCTCTTTGCTCACCAGGATACCGTTTGCTTCGGCAGCTCCACCCGTATTCACCGATATGTATCCGCCTTCCTGGATGATCTTATCAAAGGCGGTACGGTCAACCATCAGATCCTTAATGACCGGAAATGGTTTGGCCCGCCATGGCTCGATGACGATCGTATCATCCTCTTTGAATTTTCTCATATGCAGCTGGCACGTGGTAATTGCATCGTCCGGACCATGAGGACGGCCATTGATATAAAGGCTGCACATCCCGCAGATCCCTTCCCTGCAGTCATGATCGAACACAACAGGCTCTTCATTCTTCAGAACAAGCTGCTCATTGAGTATATCCAGCATCTCCAGGAAGGAACAATTAGGCGATATATCTTTTACCTGGTATGTTTCGAATTTTCCTTTGGTCCAGGTGTTTTTTTGTCTCCAGATCTTTAATGTCAGGTCCATAATTGCAAATGGTTTTATTGTTTACCGCGGAGGCGCAGAGGCGCAGAGAATTTTCTGCTCTTCGTATCTTAGTGTCTCCGTAGTGATTTCTTTAGCCACCACCAAAACACAAAGACACAAGATTTATTATTAATCTCTGCGCCTCAGCGCCTCTGCGGTTAAATAATTTCTAAGACAATCTATTATCAATTATTTATAAACACGTTGTTTAACTTCTATTTCCTCATATACCAGTGGTTCTTTGTGCAATTCATACATACCGACATCTTTGTATTCCCATGCCGCCACGTATTTGAAATTCACATCATCCCGTAAACATTCTCCCTCGTTGGTCTGGTATTCTTCCCGGAAGTGCCCACCGCAACTTTCATTTCTCTGTAATGCATCGAGGGCAATCAGTTCTCCCAGTTCAAGGAAATCAGCCACACGGCCGGCTTTTTCAAGTTCCGTATTCAGATCATGTTTCGAACCGGTAATCCGTACATCCTTCCAGAACTCTTCCCTCAGGGCACGGATCATCCCGATAGCTTTTTTCAAGCCTGCTTCGGTACGACCCATTCCCACATGATCCCACATGATCTTTCCCAGTTCCTTATGAAAATGATCCACAGATTTCGTCCCCTTCACATTCATCAGTTTATCTAGCCGGTCTTCCACACTTTTTTCAGCTTCGACAAAATCAGGCTTGTCGGTCGGGATCCGTGGTGTCTTGATCTCTCCTGACAGATAATTCTGAATGGTGAAAGGAAGGATGAAATATCCGTCAGCCAGTCCCTGCATAAATGCAGAAGCGCCAAGACGGTTTGCACCATGGTCGGAGAAATTGGCTTCTCCCAAAACAAATAATCCCGGTATGGTAGTCATCAACTCATAATCCACCCAGATCCCTCCCATGGTATAATGTACGGCAGGGAATATCATCATGGGCGTTTCATAAGGATTCTCATCCACGATCTTTTCATACATCTGGCATAGGTTCCCGTACCGTTCCTCGATGACTTTTTTCCCGAGCCGTTTTATTGAATCGGCAAGGTCGAGAAAAACAGCCAACCCGGTTGGACCCACACCGTATCCGGCATCGCACCGTTCCTTGGCTGCCCTGGATGCCACGTCACGCGGTACCAGGTTTCCGTAAGCGGGGTATCTTCTTTCGAGGAAATAATCCCGGTCCTCTTCTTTAATATCTTTGGCATTTAACAGACCCTTCCTGTGTTTTTCTGCATCTTCTTTGTTTTTCGGTACCCAGATGCGGCCATCGTTCCTGAGGCTCTCGCTCATGAGAGTCAGTTTCGACTGGTAATCGCCATGAACCGGGATGCAGGTGGGATGGATCTGTGTAAAGCACGGATTGGCAAACAAAGCTCCTTTTTTAAAGATCTGCCAGATTGCACTGGCATTCGATCCCATGGCATTGGTCGACAGGTAAAATACATTGCCATAACCCCCTGTTGCGATGACTACCGCATGCCCGGAATACCTTTCAAGCTTGCCGGTGATCAGGTCCCTGGCAATGATGCCACGGGCTTTCCCATCAACAATAACAAGGTCCAGCATCTCATGACGATCGTATATGGTGACCTTCCCCAGCTTGATTTGCCGGCTCAATGCCTGGTAAGCTCCCAGTAATAATTGCTGTCCTGTTTGTCCGCGGGCAAAAAAAGTGCGGGAAACCTGGGCACCGCCAAATGAACGGTTTTCCAGTGATCCGCCGTATTCTCTTGCAAAGGGGACTCCCTGGGCCACACATTGATCGATAATGTCGTTACTGACTTCCGCCAGGCGATATACATTGGATTCCCTTGACCGGTAGTCGCCTCCCTTGATGGTATCATAAAAAAGACGGTAAATGCTGTCGCCGTCATTGGGATAATTCTTTGCAGCATTGATCCCCCCCTGTGCGGCAATGCTGTGTGCCCTCCTTGGACTGTCCTGGTAGCAGAAAATCTTGACATTAAAACCCAGTTCCCCCAATGAAGCGGCTGCCGAAGCACCGGCAAGACCGGTCCCGACAACAATGATATCGAGCTTCATCTTATTCGTCGGGTTTACGAGATTCTGATGATTTTTATAATGGGTCCATTTATCTGACAAGGCCCCTTTTGGAATTTTTGCATTTAGTTCAGCCATAATGCCTAACGGATAAAAAATAAGGATAAGGGAATAATAATGAAACCAGCCGGAATAAGAATGGAATAAATCAAACCGATCGTTTCAATCAGCGGGGTATAACTTTTATCATTAAGGCCAAGCGACTGGAATGCCGCCTGGAAGCCATGATTCAGGTGAAATGCAAGAATAATGATAAAGATACAATATAAGGAAGTGTAAAACGGTTCTGAAAAGAGTAAACGGGCAATCACATAAAAATTCGGATGACCTTCATCAAGAGGCGGCGAAGGGTTCTTCACCCATCCCATCCGGATAAAATAAAAATTCATAAAATGAATGACCAGGAAGACAATTATGATCCCCCCGGTATAGATCATATATTTGGAAAGAAAAGGGGTTTTGGATTTTGGCAGGACATAATACCGGTGCGGACGTGAAAACCAGTTGATCAGCTGCAGTTTGATCCCAAGCAAAATGTGGAAAATAAATCCGGCAAACAATATGATTTCCAACACATGGACTACCCAGTTGGTTCCCATAAAATAGGCTGCGGCATTGAACCACCGTCCTCCGTCGGAACGTAACAGGCAAAGGTTAATACTCAGGTGTATCACGAGAAAGATTATCAGGAATGCGCCAAGCAATGCCATCCAAACCTTCAGGATGATGGAAGTGATGTTGAAAAACCGCAGGTTCATCATTGCATTTTAATTTTATAATTTCTGTAGAGATAAAAATAAAAACCCGTTATTTTGTGTCCGGATTATGATGTTCAACAAAAATAGAACAGTTTTTTTTACGACACTTAAAATACCTGCGTTTTTTCATTATTTCAAATTAATCTAAATAATTTAATCATTATGTTTTCAGCTAAAACCTTTACCAACAGAAGAGACAAGCTCAGGAAAGAGCTTACATCCGGTCTTGTATTGTTCCCGGGGAATACGGATGTTGCTTTTAATTACCCTGCTAATACCTATACATTCAGGCAGGACAGCAGCTTTCTTTATTTTTTCGGAGTAGATCATCCTGACCTGGCTGGGATCATCGACCTGGATTCAGGGAAAGATTATCTCTTTGGGAATGATGTGGATATGGACGATATCATCTGGATGGGGAAGCAACCGTCAATCAGGGAGCAGGGACTCGGGGCAGGAATAGAAAATACGGCTCCCCTGAAAGAGATCGGGCCAATGCTCAAAGAGGCCATTGCCAAAAAACGGCTGATCCATTGGCTGCCGCCATACCGAGGTGAGACGATAATCTGGCTGGCAAATCTCCTTGATAAGCCTCATGCGACGATCAGGGAAAATGCTTCGGTTGAACTGATCAGGGGAGTGATTAATCTGAGGATGTGCAAAGAGGATGTCGAGATCAGGGAAATTGAAAAAATGATCGATGTTGCCTATCAGATGCACACCACTGCAATGAAAATGGCGAAACCCGGCGTAATGGAACAGGAGATTGCCGGTGTAATTGAAGGGATCGCACTTTCCCACGGCGGCCCGGTTTCTTTCCCGGTGATCCTCAGCATAAACGGGCAAACACTCCATAACCATTATCACGGAAATACACTGGCTACCGGAAGGATACTGGTCATCGACGCAGGATGTGAATCGGCGCTGCATTATGCCAGCGATATCACAAGGAGCGTTCCCGTCGGCGGGAAATTCGACAAGCGGCAGAAAGAGATCTATGAAATTGTTCTTACTGCAAATCTGGCGGCTATGGCAACCGTAAAACCGGGTGTGCCATTCAGGGAGATCCATATGATTGCTGCAGAAAAGATCACTGAAGGCCTGACCGCCATCGGTTTGATGAAAGGAAACCCGAAGGAAGCGGCCGCAAAAGGAGCACATACGCTTTTTTTCCCCCACGGATTGGGACATCCCATGGGACTCGATGTTCATGACCTTGAAGGGTTGGGCGAAAATGCTGTGGGGTATGATGAGGAAGTAAAAAGAAGCAAAGAATTCGGGCTTGCGTTCCTGAGGTTCGGCAGGAAGCTTCAGAAAGGTTTTGTGATGACGATCGAACCGGGGATCTATTTTATCCCGGAACTGATCGACCAGTGGAAAGCAGAGAAGAAACTGGCTGAATTCATTGATTATACGAAAATCGAATCGTACAAGGATTTCGGCGGCATCCGGATCGAAGATGATGTCCTGGTAACAGAAACAGGGTTCCGGTTACTGGGGAAACCGATTCCGAAGACGGTGAATGAGATTGAGGAGGTGATGAAATAAATCGCGACGCGTCACGCGTTACGCGTCACGAGGTGAGGAGTCTTTTAACAAATAACTTTGTGTCCGTCTTTAAATTCAAAAACAGGAATATCCATTATACAGATTCCGGGAAGGGGAAAGCAATCGTCCTTCTTCATGGCTTTTTGGAATCGCTTTTGATCTGGAAGAATTTTACAAAAGCACTCTCTGAGAATTACCGTGTCGTAACCATCGACCTGCCCGGACATGGTAAGAGTGAAGTCATCGGGGAAATCCAGACCATGGAATTGATGGCCGATATGGTTCACAACGTCTTGATTGGTCTTGGTATTCATAACTGTGTGATGATCGGTCATTCAATGGGCGGATTTATTACGTTGGCTTTCGCAGAAAAATTTCCCGGAATGTTACGGGGTTTCGGATTATTCCATTCCCATGCATTTGAGGATTCAAATGAGGGAAAAAGAGGACGTGAACGCAGTATAGCGCTTGTAAAAAAAGACAAGTTAAACTATTTGACAATGTTTCTTCCTGCCCTTTTTTCTTTCGAAGCTCAGGTGCAATATAAAAAGGAGATCGAACAACTCATCGCGGAAGCAAATAAAATGAGTAAGGAAAGTATCATTGCCTGTATCGAAGGCATGAAAATCCGTCCGCTGCGTACTCATGTTTTATCAGAATCGAAAGTTCCGGTATTGTTCATTATCGGTCTTCAGGACATCCGTTTCCCGGTCGACCGTGCATGGGAAATGATCAGGCTTCCCAGACATTCGCAGGTGCTGATCCTTCGCGATGTTGCACACATGGGATACATCGAAGCTCCGGAGGCAACATTGAACGCAGTGAGGCAATTTGCGGAGTCAGTTTAATCCTAAAGCCAACTTTCCCTGAATATTAATACGTGACGCGTGACGCGAGACGCGAGACGCGGAAAATTCATCCCACCACCCTCACCCATACATCGAATATCTGGCATCCGGTATCCGGCATCTGGCATCCCGAATCTCGTAATCGGTAATTCGTAATTATTTACAGGAGGGAAACAACCCAGAATTAACTCACCACTTCACCACTTATAAAAGTGCATCTCCTCAATATACTTCCAGACCTTCTCCGGCAGGAAATGCATCATGTTTTTTCCTTCGGAAATGCCTTTACGGATAAAGCTCGAGGAAATCCCGATAAGTGGTGCAGGGAAGAAATGGATATGGGAATAGTTGTCGAAAGGACTTTTTTCAGAATATGGACGGGGATAGATATAAAATTCGTATTGCTTCAGCAACTCTTCATAATTCTTCCATTTATGAAATGTAGGAAGAGTATCGGAACCGGCAATCAGGACGAATTCTTTTTCAGGGTATTTCTCCTGGAGGTAAGTCAGCGTGTCAATAGTATAGGAAGGTTTCGGCAAATGAAATTCGATATTGGAAGCTCTCAGCCGCGGATCGTCCTCAACGGCAATATTCGCCATTGCCAGCCGGTGATGATCTTCCAATAGGGTGGACTTCTCCTTCAGCGGGTTATGGGGTGAAACAATGAACCACACTTCTTTTAACCCAGCAAATTCCACCATATACCCCGCAATGATCAGGTGCCCGTTGTGGATCGGATTGAAGGAACCGAAAAAAAGACCAGTTTTGTTTTTATAGATCATCAGGAATTCTAAGTTGAATTATGCCTTTCAAATTATTACCGCGGAGGCATGGAGGCGCAGAGAAAAAATTTAATTGATATTAAACTTTCTGCGTCTCTGCGTCTCTGCGGTTATAAATAAAAATTCGACTTTTTACCTAATCCAGGAAGAATTTCTTCAAACCATCATTCCGGAAATGATATAAGAATGATTTCG
>Ga0182021_10009655_pt1 | contig 11436 bp, 7 predicted proteins | sample 612E3MmetaG_FD_120493 | JGI IMG/M metagenome (GOLD analysis project Ga0182021, IMG submission 120493) | Permafrost microbial communities from Stordalen Mire, Sweden - 612E3M metaG (Illumina Assembly) | ecosystem: Environmental > Terrestrial > Soil > Wetlands > Permafrost | place: Sweden...
CTCGTGGGTGTGGAGGCCGTCTCGGTTGCCTCTCCGGAGCCGGGCTTCCCGGATGTCGAACTGGTCGCAGAGGCTGCTCAGGCTGCCCGGGCGGACCAGAGCGAGCACGAGTTCGAGCCCGGCCTGGGGGATCTCGAGGCGGCCGTGAGTTTGGTTTCGAGCGGGCTAGCGACACGGGTCGTCCTTTCCGGGTTCCAGTCGTGGCCCGGGCTGCTGTGGCGCGCTTATCAGCTCGCCGATACCTCTGGCGTTCTCATCCTGCCGACCGTCGTCCGTCCAGGCGGCAGGGTGGACATCGTCATCACGAGGGACACCGCCGCCAATGGCTGACTTACGGCCCCTGAAGGGCCGAAAACTCGGAGATCGGCGCGTAGTCGTCGATCGACCACATGCTCGCTACTTCCGCTATCTCGGTCCGGGCGTGCTCGAGGCCAAGCTGGAGGCCCAGGCGCCGAGAACCTCAGGGCAGCGCCGTATGGCCCTGCTCCGAGCCGTCTTGTTCGGCCGGCCTCTTTCGTCCGCCGCTGACCTGGCCGAGCGATTGCCGATCTGGAAGGCGCTGCCCGTCTTCTCCTCGGACGTGATGTCCTCAGTTGCGTACGCGACCGGGGCCATGATGCTCATCCTGGCGAGCGCGGGAACGGAGAACTACAAATACGTCCTGGGACTCTCCGTCGTTGTTGTGGCACTGCTCGTCATTGTCACGTTCAGCTATCGCCAGACCATCCGGGCATATCCCAGCGGCGGCGGCAGCTACATCGTCGCGCATGCCAATCTGGGAGTTATCGCGGGGCTCGTCGCCGCCGGGTCGCTGCTCACGGACTATGTCCTGACCGTGTCGGTTAGCGTGTCCTCGGGCGTCCAGGCGCTGTATTCGGCCTTCCCTGCCCTCGAGCCCATCGCGGTTCCGCTGATCGCGCTCTCGATCCTCCTGGTGATGGTCGTCAACCTTCGCGGGTTGCGAGAGAGCGGCACTCTCTTCGCCAGCCCGACGTACATCTTCATCGGGTCGATGCTTCTTCTCATCGGTGTCGGCATCTTCGAGTCTTTGACCGGCCAGCTTCACCATGTCACCGATGTCGTGCCCTTGAGCGGCCTCGCCACGGAGAACATGGGCGTCTTCCTGCTCTGCAAGGCATTCGCCGACGGCTGTTCGGCGATGACCGGCACCGAGGCCGTCGCGAACGGCGTCCCGGCTTTCCAGCCGGTGGAATGGAAAAACGCCCAGAAGACCATGATCATCATGGCCACCCTGCTCGGGATCATGTTCCTGGGGACCAGCTTCCTTGCCGTCAACATCGGCGCCCACCCGGCGAACGATCTCATCACGAACACGCCCGGCGGCGGCGAAAGCGTCCTTTCGCAGGTCGGGCGGACCGTCTTCGGCGGGCGCGGACCGCTCTATTACATCCTTCAATTCGCGACGATGGGCATCTTGATCCTGGCTGCCAACACGAGCTTCGCCGACTTCCCGCGCCTCTCATCCATCCTGGCGCGCGACGGCTTCTTTCCGCGGCAATTCTCGCTTCGAGGTGAGAGGCTCGCCTTCAACTCGGGCATCGTTGCCCTCTCGCTTGTTTCCATTGCTCTGGTGGTGGCCTTCAACGGCTCCACCGACCGCCTCATCGGCCTTTACGCGATCGGCGTCTTCACCTCATTCACACTGTCTCAGTCCGGCATGGTCAAACACTGGTTTGTCGAACGTGGGGACGGCTGGCGCCGCAGCGCTTTGATCAACGGCGTCGGCGCCGCGGTGACCGCAATCGTGGTTGTGGTCATCGCCATCTCGAAGTTCGACCAGGGCGTCTGGATGATCATCATCGTGGTCCCGATCCTCGTCGCGCTGATGCTCTTCATCAAGCATGAGTACGACCTGGAAGGGCGAGGCCTCCAGGTTCAGCCGGATGTCGTCTTCGGGGTCCCGCATCGCCGCCAGAGAGTGGTAGTGGCCGCGCAGTCGATGACGCGGGCCGTCGTGCAGGCCGTCAGAGTGGGGCAGACGATGGGCGAGGAGGTCCAGCTCGTCCATGTCACGCTGGATCATGCCGAGGGCGAGAACTTCCGCGAGAGGGTGGAGCGCCAGCTGCCGGGCGCGCGAGTGGTGCTGGTGGAGTCGCCCTATTGGGCGCTGGTTCGGCCGTTCGTGCGCTATCTGGAAGTCTCGCAGGCCGAGGATCCGGAGCGGCTCACGATCGTGCTTCTGCCGGAGCATCTGGCACGGCACTGGTGGGACCGCATTCTGTACAACCAGAATGTGCACCGAATTCGCGAGGCCCTGGTTGGGCGAAAGGACTTCGTCGTCCTCGACACGCCCTACCGAAGAGAGATCTAGCGGCTCGTTGCCACCGGGCGCTGCCGCGATCGCCTCAGGCCTCGATCATCGTTCCCGTTTTGGAGACCTCGATGGCGCCGTTGAAGGTCGTGGCGGCCCGCTCGATCGCCTCGTCTTCTTGCAGCCCAATGCCCAGGTGGGTCAGCACCAGCCGCGAGACCCCGGCATGGGAGGAGACGAGTCCGGCATCCTCGGGCGACATATGCACGGACGGAATCTCGATCTCCGTGGCGAAGCATTCCGCGACAAGGACGCGTGCGCCCTTGGCCAGCGTCACCAGGTTGTCGCAGGGGCCGCTGTCGCCGGTGTAGGCGAGCCGCCGATCGCCAAAGCGAGCCGTCAGGCCGAACGCCGGGACTGCGTGTTCCACCGTTCGGGCCTGGATCTTGAGATCGCCGATCTCGGCGATGCCGCGGTCCTTCAGCTCGACGACCTGGAAGTAGTCGCTCATGTGGTGGTCGGACGAACTCTTGACGAAGTCCTCCACGCGCTTGGCCCAGCCCACCGGACCGAGGACCGGGATCTTGCGCATCGGCTTGTCCGCGAAGGCGAAGGCGTAGTAGAGGAGGGGCATATCGGCGAAGTGGTCGGCATGGAGGTGGCTGATCCAGACGGCATGCAGATCTTCCAGGCGGATGTAGTGCTGCAGCGACCCCAGCACGCCGCCGCCGATGTCAACCAGTACGTTGGCGCCACCTGCCTGCAGCAGGAAGCCGGAGCATGGCTCATCGGCCTTTGGGTACGGCGCGTTGCCCAGAGTGGTCCACCGAATTGGCCCCTCCGGCTTCCCCCGCTTGATCACGGATCCCTCCTCTAGTGACGTCATTGCAGAAGTTAGCAGCGACAGCAAGCGGTTGTATTGCGAGTTCGCAGTAGGGGTATCGGGTGTGCGCCTGTAGCACCAGATCGGCTCATTCATTCGGATGATGCGCAGCTATTCGCCGGTCGCGATACTATTCGCCTATGAGCGAAGGATTGGAGCGGGAACGCCAGATCGATGCCGTGGTAGAGGCGATGGGCGGCCTCTGGGACAAGGACGCCCACGACGTGCCGGAGTGGGTGGCCCAGGAACTCACCTTCAGCCAGATGCGGCTGCTATTCCTGTTGAGCAGGAATGGCCCCGCTCCGATGAGTCGCATCGCGGAGTGGCTCGGCGTGGGCCTTCCAACGGCCAGCGGCACCGTAGAGCGCGTCGAACGGCATGGCCTTGTGTCTCGCCAGCATCGCCTGGACGACCGGCGAGTCGTTGAGTGCGGGCTCACGGAAGCCGGCCGGCATCTGATCGATGAGATCTCCGGGACGCGGCTCGAAATGATGCGGAAGGTTCTCGGGGTCCTGAACGGAGAGGAGCTGGCTCAGATGGCCGGCCTGATCACCACGATGGTCACTCGCACCAGGTCCGGAACTGCATGAACGCCGCGACAGCGACGCGAGTCGTACGCACTGAGGAGAACGAAAGACTCGCCTGATCCCAAGACCCCATGCGGTCGGACGCGAACTGCCGATACGCCGCGTTCACCGCAAGTTCGACCGGGTCGACGCCTCGCCGGCGCCCGGCCCCACCAGCGATCGACACGCCTGTAGCCAAGGAGCGAAGGAGCAACACGTGATACGACTGACACAACTTGCAGTATCGAAACGAAGCGTGACCGTCCTGATCACGATCGGCCTGCTGCTCGGCGGACTCTTCTCGTGGTCTTCACTCAAGCAGGAACTGCTGCCCGACATCCAGTTCCCGATTGTGGTCGTCATCACGCCTCTCCCGGGCGCCAGCGCCCAGGACGTCTCGACGCAGGTGACGGCGCCGATCGAGCGATCCATCGGCAATGCGTCGCGCCTGAAGAGTGTCGACTCGAGTTCGGTCAACAGCCTGTCGATCGTCGTTGCCACGTTTTCGTACGGCACAAACATCAAGGACACGCTGGCGACGGTAGAGACGAACGTGAAGGCGCTGGGTCTCACCTCCACGTCGACCGTCGAATCGTTCGACATCAACGCGTTCCCGTCTCTGATCGTCGCGATTCGCGGCACCGGCGCCACGACGCCTGATCAGCTCAATGCCCTGGCCGTCGGCACGATCACGCCGTCCCTCCAGAGCATCGAAGGCGTGAGCAAGGTGGACTTGAGCGGTGCCAGCCAGTACCGCCTCGTCGTCAATCTGGATCCGGCCAAGCTTGCGGCCAACAACGTCTCCGCCAGCCAGATCCAGGGCGTGCTCGCGGCAAACAACCTGATCCTGCCCGCAGGCTCTCTGCCGACCACCACCGGTGGAACGACGATCTCGATCCCGGTTTCGGCCCAGCATCAGCTCGTCCTGACCAATAAGGAGCAACTCCTCTCTCTGGCGGTGGGAGTGAAGATGCCGGCCGCGGGATCTGCCTCCCAGGCGCCGACGACCATCACCATCGGCGATCTCGGAACGGTCGCCTACGTCCCCGTCTACCCGACCGGGTATGCGGATCTGAACAAGTCCCCGCGGACCGGAGACGCCGGCCCCGCGCTGGTCCTGAGCATCTCCAAGACCGCAGACGCGAATACCGTCGACGTGGTGCAGGCCGTCCAGAAGAAGCTGGATGAGCTCAACGCCCAGGGCAACGGCAGCTTCGAGATCGACACGGTCTCCGACTCTTCCAGCTTCATCATCGAGTCGCGCGACAGCCTGGTCCGCGAAGGCGGCCTGGGCGCGCTCTTCGCGATCCTGACGATCTTCTTCTTCCTGCTGAGCCTGCGGTCCACTCTCGTGGCCGCGATCAGCATCCCGGTCTCGATCATGACCGCCCTGGCACTCATGCTCGTGGCGGGAGTGACCATCAACATCATGACCCTGGGTGGGTTAGCGATAGCCGTCGGCAGGGTGGTGGACGACGCAATCGTCGTCCTCGAGAACATCTACCGGCACCGCAGCAAGGGTGACCCGATGCGCGAGGCGTGCATCTCGGGTACACGTGAAGTCGCCAGCGCGATCACCAGCTCAACGCTCACCACGGTTGCGGTCTTCCTGCCGCTCGGCTTCGTCGGCGGAATCGTCAGCCAGTTCTTCCTTCCCTTCGCCCTTACCGTTACCTTCGCCCTTCTGGCCTCGCTCATCTGCGCCCTGACGGTCGTCCCGGTCATGGCCAGCCTGTTCATCGATCGCCTCAAGCTGGACCCTGACGAAGGCCCGCAGCATCACGAGAGCCTGGTTCAGAGGATCTACACCCCGCTCCTGAAGGCGGCGCTCTTCAACCGGCGCAGCCGCTGGGCCGTCATCGGCGTCGCCGGCGTGCTCGTCCTCGGCGCCGGAATGCTCGTTCCGCACATCCCCACTCAGTTCCTCAATGCCGGGTCGCAGAAGCAGCTCTCCATCAGTGTTGCTCCGCCCTCCGGCACCCCTTCCCTGACCGTGCTTCAGCAGGCCCGAATCGTCGAGGCCAAGCTGCGCGACTACTCGGAAGTGAAGCTCATCGAGACCACGGTTCCGAGCGAAGCCGACACCGGTCTGTCTGCCCTTTCCTCCGCCTTCAGCGGTGGCGCTTCCAACGGGGCGACGATCGTCGTCGGCCTGGACCAGAGCACGAGCCTCGACGCGGAGCAGACCAAGCTCACGGCCGCTCTGGCCCCACTCCAGCCCGACAAATGGCAGATCCTGGTGGCTCAGAACAGCATGACCGGCAGCAGTGCGATCAGTGTTGTCGTGAGCGGATCGGATAGTGCGGCCGTGGCCGACGCCACGACCACAGTGATGGCCAGCCTCAAGTCCATGCCGGACCTGATCAACGTCAAGAGCGACCTCGCGACCCAGACCCCTCAGTACGACATCGACGTCGACCCGAACAAGGCCATCCTCGACGGCACCAGCACATACGGTGTGCAGTCCGAGGTTCACAACGCCCTGGTTGGAACGAAGGCCGGCAGCGTGAGCCTGGCCGGATCTCCGACCGACGTCTACCTCCAGGTAGATGCCCAGCTCACCTCGCTCGACGCTCTCTCGAAGATGCCGGTCGGGGTGGCCAAGATGCCACTCAGTTCAATCGCCACCGTCACGGAAACGCAGAACCAGGCCCGCATCAGCCACGTCGGCGGCCATCCGGCCTCGACGATCTCGGCTGATCCCACGAGCAAGGACACCGGCGGCGTCTCGATGGAGATCCAGAAGGCCATCGACAAGCTGCAGGCCGACGGCAAGCTCAAGGGCGTGACCGTCACGCTCGGTGGAGTGACCGCCGAGATGAACGACGCCTTCGGCGGCCTGTTCGTCTCGATGGCCGTCGCCATCCTGCTCGTCTATCTCGTCATGGTCCTGGTCTTCAACTCGCTCGTGGATCCGCTCGTGATCATGTTCAGCTTGCCGCTGGCGACGATCGGAGCCTTCCCGGCGCTGTTCTTGACTCAGCGGCCGATCGGCATCAGCGCCCTGATCGGCTTCCTGATGTTGATTGGCATCGTCGTGACGAACGCCATCGTCTTGCTCGATCTGGTCGAGCAGCACAGGCATCGCGGCATGCCGATGTACGACGCCCTCATCCAGGGCGGACGGACGAGAGTCCGGCCGATCCTCATGACGGCAATCGCGACCATGCTGGCGCTCATGCCCCTCGCGCTCGGCCTCTCCGAAGGCGAGATCATCGCCTCGGAATTGGCCACGGTCGTGATCGGCGGCCTCTTCACCTCCACCTTCCTGACGCTCATCGTCATTCCGGTTGTGTACTCGCTGGTCGAGGACGCAAAGGTCCGGACGGCGCGAGCGGCCGGCCGGAGCGAGGACCAAGACGTCCCGGCGGCGGAGCCGGCTGCCTCGTAGGGAGTCATCCGCATATACGCGAGAGCCCGGGCCATTTGGTCCGGGCTCTTTCCTACGTAGTGGAGGCGCCGGCCGAGGATGCCACGGCATCGTCGTCGGCGCGAGGGATCAGCAGGTAGCCGAGGAGCGCGCCGAGAGCGTTGGCTGCCACTCCGAACACGATCGCGACCTCAGCCGGCCATACCGTGAGCATCACGCCGGTGATGGCCGCCCCGATCGGGAACCCGGAGAAGTTGAGGTTCATCGAGACCGTGAAGGCGCGTCCCATCCAGGCTGGATCGGTCTTGCGCTGGCGCAGCGTGAACATGGCGATGTCCATCGGACCGTTTGCCAGGCCGCCGATCGCCATTGAAAGGGCAATCGGAATCAGGCTGCCCGGCCACAACAGGAATGCGGTCGCCAGCGTGAAGACGAGAGCGGGGATCAGGATCATCCGCCGCTCCCGCCCTTCGGTCTTGACGCGGCCCGAAAGGAATGCCGAGACGACGCCGAAGGCGCCCATCAGCCCGAACATGTAGCCGACCATCTCCTGGCCCATACCCAGATGCTTGAGGACCAGGACAGGCACGACGATCTCGACCATGCCGCCGCTCAGGTTCATGACGGAGAGCGAGATCGCCAGGCTGCGGAGGGTCCGGTTCTGCCACGTGTAGACGAGCCCGAGCCACGCGTCGCGGAGGAGACTTCCGGAAGAGGCGACGTCCGTGCGGGGATCGGGCGCCCCAAACATGACCAGCGCGGCGGCCGCGTAGGCCGTGGCGATGCAGGCCATCGCCGCCTCGAACCCGAGCAGCTGCGAAAGAAGGGCGCCCATCGGCGCCCCGACGACGGTGGCGAGCACCCAGCCGTTTGAGTCGACCGCATTGACCCGCTCCCAGAGATGCTTTGGAACCATGAGCGGGAACAGACTGCGCAACCCACTGCTGCTCAACGGCCCGGTCAGCGACGAGACCGAGGCAATGGCTACGAGCAGCGCCGCGGGCAGGTGGTTGGACAAGCTCAGCGTCGCAACAAGTAGCAGTGTCACCGTGACGACGACGTAGTCGAGGATGATCAGGCGGACCCGACCGTGTCGATCCAGAAGGGCACCCGCGATGGGGCTGATGAACAAGCCGGGAGCGACGCTGGCAAAGGCAACTGCCCCGGCCAGTTGTGGGGAGTCGTATCGCTGCAGGGCGAACAGAATCATGACGATGCTGATCATCGACTGGGCGATCCGGGAGACCTGCATGGAGAGCAGGACCCGGCCCAGCGAAGGCACTGCCAGGAGGGCTCGATATGACGGCGCTGGAGTGGCGGGTTCTTCCACGGAGGCTCCGTCGTGGCGGTGTTTCTAGTGGGTGGAGCGTGCCACAGATTTGCCCGGGGCGCCGCGCCTCAGATCGACGGCCGCCTGGTCGATCCTCAGCCGGCCGGCTCCGGCGGCGCCGGCAGCTGTTGCCACAGCCATTCGCGCAAGGTCAGGCCCGAAGCGCGGACGGCTGCCGCCTCGGCTCGGCCGACATAGCGGTAGTGCCACGGCTCGAAGCCGTAGCACGTCTTGGCGGTCTTGCCGGCGGGGTAGCTCATCACGAACCCGTACTGCCAGGCGTGAGCCGCCATCCACTTGCCGGCCGCGGTGGCCGTTGCCCAGTTGCTGTAGTCCCATGGCAGCCGCCCGCCCTTGGCCTCGAAGTCGATCGCCAGCCCCAGCTGGTGCTCCGAATGGCCGGCCCTGGCCGAGGTCAACAGGGCCTTGCTCATGCCCAGAGCGCGGACCCACTTCTTGAACGTTCCCACCTGGGTAGCGAAGCTGCGGTAGGCCGACGCGACCGCCAGTGGAGCGTGCGCAGCGGCTGCGGCTTTGGCCATGGCAGCTAGATCGGCCACGGCGACGGCTCGCACCTGGTACCCGCCGTTGAGGCCGGCCTTCGAGGTGCTGACCAGGTCCGGAGGGACATAGCCGCTCGGAAGCATTTCGGTCGTGTCGAGGAGCGTCAACGCCCAGTCCCCGTAGCCCGCAAACATCGTCGTCACGTCCTGGTAGGCGCAGGCGGGCGGCGGCATGACCGCGGACGCACTTTGCGGGGTTGCCAGCACCAGACCGTCGGGCGAGGCCGCTCCGATCAGGGCGGGAGAGCAGAACAGGGTAACCAGCGCCAGAGGAAGGGCAACTCGCCACATAGAGCGTGCCTCAGTCCTTGTGATTGCCTGCGCCCAGGTCCATTGCCGGGGACCGATCAGGCGTCGCGACCCCAGAGGGGATCGACCACCATCGGTGCACTCGAACTGGCGGCTGCCTGCGCCAGGGCCGACGGGCTATTCCCGGTCGCGGCGGCAGTGTACGCCGAGTTGACTGCGGCTGGTGTCGCGGACGCGGCGCCGCTGCCAGGCGTCGGCGTCTTTACCCCGATGAGAGCGAGAGCCTGCGCAGCGTTGGCGTGCGTGAGGGTCGTGAGGAGCGGTAGCAGCGAGTCGCCGGAGAAGAGCCCGCCGGAGGCGGCAGCGCCGCCGTAGACTCCACCGACCAGGGCGGGATCGACGCCCCACTGGCTCGTCGCCAGCTCGGCATTCACGGTGTTGACCGAGGCTGCCCGGGCCAGGGAGGCAGGGGGCAGGCCCGACGGGGCGGTCTGGGTTTGGCTCGCGCCCGAAGCACTTCCGGCCTGTGTGGCCTGGAGTGCCTCGGCGGCAGACGTGTTCACGGTCCCTATGGCGGTCATATCGGAGCAGTCGGCGGCTCAGGCCCAAGGATTAGGGGTTTTCACCTAAAGCGTTGGCCCGACGCACCACCGACTCAACCCTGCTGGTCGGTGCCTGTATCGCTGCCGGCCGAATGGGCTGCGCCGGATGACGACCTTCGCCGTCGAGCGGGCAGCAGCACGAAGCCGACCAGCAGCGCCATGAGCATCAGCACGAAGGCAAGGACCGCGGCCGCCGCGACGACCCACAGCAGACCTATCTCGCTCGAGCCGTTGACTCGGCTGACGACCGAATCGGCTTTGGAGATGGCACCGTCCGGATCGACGTTCTGCAGATCGGCTCGCGCCTGCTTGAGTGGAGTGTCGAGGTCTGCGCCCGTGAGCCCGATTGCCTGAAGGATGTCGCGAGATCCGTCACGCACCTGGGTGGCATGGGCAACCTTGGCGGAGGCATCCGACATCCTCGTCAAGAGAGCGGTCAGATCGTCGAGATCGGCCTGGGTGGAGGCCGCCTCGAACATTGTCTGAATTCGGGTGCCGTCCAGCGACAGGCCGGGGAGTTGCTTCTCAGCCAGGTCCCGAAGGTCGAGAATCGCCCCGACCCTGGCCATGTCGGCCTGGGCCGAAGGGAAGTCCCAGTCGCCCATCGGCCCGCGCACCGCCACCGGGAGTTTCCATGCTCCGGCTCTCGTTGCCAGAGCGTGATATGCGGTTCGGGCGTCGGACCGAGCGGCCAGGGCGGCGGCGTCGAAGATGCCTTCCCCGGCGAGGAGCTTCTCGATATCGTCCGGCTTGGTGATCCCGGCCGGGATCGTGCCGAGCTCATCGAGAAGGTCGAGCAGATGCTTGGAGGTGAGGGGCTGCTGGGCGCCTGCCGCCTTCTCGCCGGTTGTCGCGCCGGCATATGGCATTTCGCCGGCGGCCGCGGCCTTGAGCACGTTCTTGAGGTTGTCGGGCCCGATCTCCCTGGCCGCTGATGTGAAGAACGCGCACGCCGCCGCGTACTGCCACGCGTAGACGTTCTGGTCCTCGATCGTGGAGTTGGGGTTGAGCTTGCGCCACGTGGTCAGACTCGGCGTTCCGGTGGACGGATAGGCGGGAACCTTGTCGCACGGTGGGTAGTTGCCCTCGCCGGCCGCCTTCTGGCTATACATGGCCAGGCCCTCGTAGAGCCATTTGTCCGCGAGAGAGTCGGAGTTGAACCAGACGTGCGCCAGTGCATGAGCCACCGCGCCCGCGCCGGCGGACTGAGGGATGCTCACGGTATGGGTCGCGGAATCGTAGCCGAGGCCGTTGTCGTCGAGCCCTCCGTTGCCCACCTCGGCGATGACGATGGTGCCGCCCGGCATCGTCAGCCCGGTGAGATCCTCGAGGCTCTGGACGTCGGCTCCGACGTTGGTGCGGACCATCGATAGCCAGGCTGAGTCCCCGGGCCAGCCTTGAAGGTCGAATTGCTGACCGGCCACGACAAGCGGTACGTGTGTGGCGCTTGCCGCATTCCTGGCCGCCACGCACGTCCAGAAGTCCTTCGGATTCGACTGCGCCCCGCTCGAGAAGACCTGCTTCCCGCCCGAGTCGCCGGTCTTGGTCAACCGGCCGCCGGAGTCGACACGAAGGTCGAAACCGTCGGGAATGACCACCGA
>Ga0182021_10009656_pt1 | contig 11436 bp, 18 predicted proteins | sample 612E3MmetaG_FD_120493 | JGI IMG/M metagenome (GOLD analysis project Ga0182021, IMG submission 120493) | Permafrost microbial communities from Stordalen Mire, Sweden - 612E3M metaG (Illumina Assembly) | ecosystem: Environmental > Terrestrial > Soil > Wetlands > Permafrost | place: Sweden...
AACCTAGATAACGGTTTTGAAGTAATACCAAAAGTGGAGAAGAATCGTTAGAGCGATTCCCAAGTACCACAGAACTAGAATCACATGCTTGTAGCGCTGAGCCATATCTACCGTGCTATTCAAAATCTTCGGAGTGGGTAGAATATTTTGCTTGAGGCTGTAAAGCAGGGTATACCAGAAAAGCGGAATTACGACGGCGTCGACGGTTAGGCACCAAGGACAAACGGCGTTAATGTTGAAGATCGCCTCGTACAGCAGCCAGTGCGCAAATATAGCGCCACCGGCGGCAACGGCGACGAACAACTGCCAGAACCATTTGTTGTGCCGCGCGCCGGCTAGGATACTAACACCGACACTTAATAGCGCCGCGAAGGCCACCAAGCCGATCAACGTGTCGTCGAAGCCGAAGATTGAGGCCTGGGCGGTTTTCATTACCGTGCCGCAACTGATAATCGGGTTGATGCTGCAAGATGGGGTAAAGCCGGGGTTTTTCAGAAGATCAAATTTGTCGATGGTCAGAGCGAGTGAAGCCTTGAGCCCGACCATACCGGCAATAATGTATAACCAGGCCAGCCAGGTTTCGGACGCGTAGTCACGTTTAAACAATTTAAAAGGCATATTAAGCTTCAGCGGCCTCGGCGGCGGCGGCATCCGCGAACGTAGCCTGAATGGTGCCGCGCGGGTGGTGCGACGGAGCGTAAACGGAGTACAACTTCAGCTCGGTATCGCCGATGTTTATGATGTTGTGCCAAGTTCCGGCCGGTACCAAAATGGCGGAGTTGTCCTCGGCCGTCGCCTCAAAAGTCAGATTGTCCTCGGCCGGACCCATTTTAACGGTCGCCTTGCCCTGCTCGACGCGCAAGAATTGGTCGGTATCCGGGTGGACTTCCAGACCGACCTCGCCGCCGACAACAATCGACATCAAAGTCACCTGCAGGTGGCTGCCGGTCCATTGAGCCACCCGGAAGTTCGGGTTACCGACCGTAAACTCCTCGATGTTAAAAACGTATGGTTGCTGTCCGTGATCCGCTAAATCCATGTTGTCCTCCAATGTTCACTAGTTATTAGGCTTATTCTACCAAACTTTAGACCCGCATTGTAGCGTATAATCTACAATATGTTTGAGTATCTAATGATGTCACTTGTGGTGTTCGCGGTGTCGCTGATACCGGTTTTCGGTCCGCCTTCGTGGATATTGGTGATGTTTTATACTCACGTCTATCATTTGGCGCTGATCCCGACCGTGCTGTTGGCCGCTTTCTCGACGGCGTCCGGGCGTCTCGTGCTGGCTTTGGTTTTTCGCTATGCTCGTAACTGGTTGCCGGCCAAAGCTCTGGCCAACCTGGACGCGGCCAAGTCCACCATTCGGAAAAACCGGGGCGGCGTCTGGGCTATCACCGGACTGTTCGTCTTGTCGCCCCTACCGTCCGCCCAGCTGTTTGAGGCCGCCGGACTGCTCGAAGTGAAGTTATTGCCGCTTACCGCCGCATTTATGGCCGGCCGGTTGGTAACCTATTCTATATATGTTTCGTCGGCCAACCTGACCGTTACTAACCTGGAGAAGCTGTGGACTCAAGGTTATGTGTCGCCGTTTTCCGTCGCTCTGCAAGTATTTATGCTGGCGCTGGTAGTCGCCTTGTTCAGATATAAGAAAATAGTCGGGTTTATCCGCCGACACTTGCGGAAAGATCAAGAGCCCAAGCAAACGGGTTAGATATCGTAAGTCAGATAACCGCTGTTACCGACCTCATAATCCCAAATGTCGGGGTCGTCCAGGTTTTCAATGAGGCCGCGCAAAGCCTGCAGGGGGCAGAGGCTGGTGATTATCAGAGCCTCTTTCAGGTCGCGCGCCTTTAGGTCTTCTAAGAACAGCCCGACGCGCGCGGCCACGTCGCGGAGCGACTCGCCACCGTTACCCAGCCGCGCGTTCCACGGGTCGGCCGCGGCCGCTAGCGCCGCCTGGTATTCGGTGGCCGACCGGCTCTCGAAGCCGGTGCGGATGTCGCCCAACCGCGCGTCGACCGTCACCGGCACGTCGTGGAAGCGGTTCACGACCTCGGCTGTCTTTTGGACGCGCTCCAACTCGGAGACGAAGATCATTTCAAACGGCCGGCCGCGTAGTTCCTCGGCTAGTCTCCCGGCTTGCTCCGCGCCCAGAGCGGTTAGCGGCACGCGTACTGTCGGGTCGGAGTTGCAAAGCCCCAAAACGTTGTATTCGGACTGACCGTGCCGGGCGATAATCAATTTCATAAACGGCCTAACCTCGGTCGCACTGTTGCCACAGCGCTTCGAACATTACCTTTTGCGTCTTGGCGACGTCAGCGTAGCTGATGATAATTCCCATCGGTTTCTTTTGGTTAATGGAAATAACCGCCAGTTTGTCGCCGTAAATACAACTAAGGCTTTCAATTTCCGTTCCGGCCGGCAGAAAGCGGGTAAGCCGGTTTTCCTGGGCGTCGCGCTCTTGCATCGCCAGCGACGCCGGCGTCTTATTTGTAATGTAGCGGGTGCTAAGGTACGTTTTGCGCCTCTGCTCCAGAAAAAGACGATGGTTTTCACCGAGCGTCGCGATAGTTTTGTCGAGCGGGCCGACCGTCATGATGTCTTTGTGCTCCGACAGAATATCCGTAAGGATGTCTTTTATGCCTTGGTGGCCTTCGTAAAAACGCGTCATCGGTTCGTCGATATCCTTGGGCTGGAGGGCTTTGAGCGCCGGCATGAGTTTTTGCGCCAACTGAGCCTGCTCGCTCAAATGCGCTTCCAAGGCGCTCGGATTTGCCGCCACCCAATAAGGGCGATGTTTTTTCTCGTAGGTAGACACTAGACCCTGAGTCTGTAGCTTGTCTAGGATGTAGTAACAGCTGGTGCGCGGCAGCCCGGCTTGACGGGAAATCTCGGCCATATTAGATTCGCCTAGCTTCAAAAGAGTTAGATAAACCGTTGTTTCGTTAGAGGTATAGCCTAACCTTTGGAGTATTTGTTGTAAATGCATAGTCTTATTCTATAACTGACGAAAAAATTGTCAACACTTCGACACCTTTTATTAATTATATAATTAAATAAAATTACCTTTGTAGAGCCAAATATTGCCAACATCGAAAAGATATTTAATAAACTATAAAAAATATACTAACAAACTATAGGCACTTGTTGCGATGTAACTTATGATTACCAACGCGAGCAACCATGTCCGCAAGCAGTACCCCGAAAAACTCGAAGATTGAGGTGGTTCCCATGACGGGACGCAAGATTCTCCTCGGCGTGCTATCGCTCTTCCTCCTGCTCGGCGTCGCCGTCGGCATCGGCGGCAACTACGGTCGCACCGAGGTCAGCAACCAGCTCTCCGAGCAGCGCATCACCTTCCCGGTCGACGCCGCGCACGGCCTGCTACCTGGCGTCAGCCAGTACGCCGGCCAGAAGTTGACCACCGGCTTCCAGGCCAAGGCCTACGCTGACGGCTTCATCGCCGTGCACGTCGCCAAGGCCACGGGCAACCGCACCTACTCCGAGGTCTCCGCCGCCGCCATGGCCGCGCCCAAGGGTAGCCAGGCGGCTACCGACCTCGCCGGCCTGAAGCAGACCGCGTTCCAGGGCGAGGCGCTCCGGGGCATGCTCCTCAACGCCTGGGGCTGGTACCTGCTGGCCACCATCGCGTTCTACGCCGGCATCGTCGTCGCGGTCGCCGCGCTTCTCGCGCTAGTCGCGCTGGCGCTCCGCCGCCGTACCGTCTGACCGACAAGTCGGGTTTGAAGGAAGTCTAACTTCCCTCAGGCCCGCTTTTTTATTTGGCAAATTATTCCCGAATAATAATAATAATTATAAAACCACAATGCCTATTTCGGCGGCCAATCCTTGAGCGACGCTTATAAGTTGAGCGGTGTCTATTTTCGCCCCGCGCAACCCGGAGAGTCCTCTAACCGAAGCTATTTTTGAACTTCGCAAATCGACGTCCTTCATCTTACAGTTAGAAAAATCGGCTCTCGACAGATCGCAGTTCTTGAATGACACCGCGGTAAAAGTCGCGCCTTGGAAGTCGGCCTCGGATAAGTCACAACTTTTGAACTCGACTCGCTGAAATCGCGCGCTGCGAAAGTTACTCAGATTCAATTTGACTCCGGTAAACAAAATATCGGTCAGGGTTGAGTCGCTCAAAACCATTCCCGAGTACATGCCCGACTTAAAACGAACTCGTCTTAGCCAAGATCCGTCCAGGTCGTTTCCAAACAGCAGACAATTATTAAAAACGCAGTCGGTGACGCTCATTTTCTTTAACGCGCTACTGGATACTTCGACATTTTCGAATACGGCAGAGTCAATTGTAGCCCCGGCCTTGAACTCGGCCAAGTCGAAGTTTTCGGTGTCGCCGGATAAAATCGGCTCTCGTGGGATATTCATAACCGCATTATAGCAATAGTAGGTTAAACTTAAGCCATGTCACGAAAATCAATGATCTATTTTGGCGCCACTGTCGGTTCGCTGGCCGGCGGCTATATTCCCGGGTTGTGGGGAGCTGGCATATTCTCGGGCTGGAGTTTTTTGCTCGGCACGCTCGGCGGCCTTCTCGGAGTTTATTTGGCGTACCAACTTACGGCTTGATACCTAAACCACCCTATCCCCCATTGCTGATTCAAAAGTCACCCTAAATGTCTAGCGGCCTAGTGTTTTTTCAGACTAGTGAATAGGCAATCCGTATTTGGGGGGCTTGAAAAGAAGCTTAGCGCCTGCCTAGCTCTCTTCCATGTAGTCTGCCACGATATTCACGATCTCTTGTATCTCTGGGCTGCAATTTTTAAATACGAGCTTATCGTAAACTTCATCGCCATAAATTCTAATAGCCTCGCTTATAAGGGCATGAATAAATGATTGGGTCGCGCCACTGACGCCCTTAAAATCAAGGGTCACCGATTCGCCTTTTTCCAGATAGGGCAGTATATCCTCAATTCGTATGGTTCTCGCGACATCTTTGTTTTCCGCGAAACCGTCTATTTGTTTAGCTATGGCAATTATTTTCACTTTATGCTCCGATTATATAAACTGTGGCCGCTTATAGTTTGCCTTTTTCCGCTCCCGCACCGCCGTTGAATAAGCCTGCCTAATGGGCTCGAGAAGCGCGCTGAATTTACTTATTTCATCGAGGGAAATATCGATAGCCACTAACGTACCTTGTAGATAAGGAGCTTCGTTGGTCTCAGAGTGCCTGTCTTTGCTGGGGTCGGCGTTCAGTCGAATGGATTTTACGTCAGGGCGGCGCTTTAGGAGACGGTAGACGGCGCTACCGCTATAGATCATAAAATAATCGCGCGTCAGCATGGATATTGATTTAACGAAGAAAAGCCCGGCACCCGCGTTTTCCGAGGTTCCGCCTTCGCGCGTCGTAGTACCGGAAATTCCTGGTACCAGAGCCCATTTTATCGCGTCAAGATCAGTTCTTGAGTGGCTGATCCACGCGTGGCTGATTGAAGCACGTATTCCGATTCCGGCATCGCAAATACCTATTCGTATGGTATTTGAGGTCTTGTAGTATTGAGCGGCAACGATGGCGCCGTTCGTTGACCTGGAGTGCTCAAGTACGTTGCGTACCAACTCGCCCATAACGTACTTAATGACGTCGACCTGGGATGGCTCTAGGTGCAACAAAGGAACCATGTCAGAGATAAATCGAGTTTGTTCGGCTTGGGTACTAATTTTAGTCAGGGGAATAAAGCGTCCGGCCGATTCGTGATCGTGAATCTTAAAAGGGGAATCTTTGCCCAGAATACTGAATAGTCGCATGCGATCCAGGTAGTGGCCGGATCGAGCGGTTATTTCATCAAAGCTAATCTTTTCAGGTTCAATGCTAATCCCTAGCGACGCTATCAAAGTCAAAACGGCCGGGTGCATACTTATCCATTTATCGTTGGTGGTAATTTCTAGTTTTGAGCTATCGGTCATATCCAGATGATCGACAAAAGAGCCGATATTCCCCAAATAGTCGTTGTTGGATAGATGAATCTTCATGAGCTTTATTTTACCAGTGGGTTACGTATTTGGCAATAACGTAACCCACTGGGATGAGGTGATCTTTTAACATGGATGGTTTGTAAAATAAAATGAGGCCAATTGGCCTCATAAAAGCATAAGTTCTATGACTCCGGAGGTCGGGCTGTGGCTACGGCACCCGAGCCCAAAACAATATGATTACTTTACCGGATTGTTAAATCGGCTCGGTCTATTAAATAGAAGAGCCCCCTACCGGGCTCTTCTCCAAACAGCTTGAAGTGATGAGTGCCCGGTAGGGGGCGGTGTGATTGAAGCTGGGTTCGGCTCTTGTGGAAATCTGGCTCCCGTTGTTCACGATGGCAATAACCGTTACTCGGTCGCTCTCGCTCAGTGTCGGCTCCTCGCCGCGCCAAACCAGTTGCAGCTCGAAAAGCCAATCACTTCCCCTAGCACCACGGGTAAGCTGCAGAAGCGCAGGTGGCTCAGGAGCGGGACGCAGAGATCGCTGCGCCAAAACCCAAACCGCCGGATCCCCGTACCCTCGGACACACAACCCTAGTGGCTCGCACATTTCAGCGAGACCATCATATGTTTTCGCGGTGAGTATGCCTAAGGAGCGCCGCGACGCTAGCTCACTTATGCCTGACATGTCAATCACCTCTCATGCGAGATCGGGGTAACAGCCTCCTGAATGCTAACAAATTATATATATAATGTCTAGACTGATACGCAAGCTCTTTTCGGCGGTTTCAGTGTTTGGAGTGGGTTAATTTCTTAAGGTTAATATCAAAAAAAGAGGCTTAACAAAGTCTCTTTTCTCGTATAATTCCTGGCTCCGGGTAGTAGAGGAAGTTAGAACTGCTGTTATCCCAAACCATTAATTAGTTACGATCCTTTTTAACTGACTTTTTGAGTAGTCTAAGTTGAAAGACGATTGCCAATATGCCAACTGCAAGGAGAAAATACCACTCTGTCCCAAAAAATGGAGGAACCTGATCGCCCCCTATGCCCTGTGCGTCAGAGATGTAACCTGCCCGCTCAAGGAAGTAACACATTACCGTGGCTGCTACTATGAATACACCCGGTATCAGTCTGTCCAAGTTGTTCCTTGATCTCATAAAACTAAATGGTAGAAGGGCAAGGTTCGTAACCCCCAAACCCATAACACCCAATAATATGATTGCTGCTATTGTCGTATTCATTTCCAACTCGGTTTTTAAGTTCTTAGCTCAGCAGCAGGCACATACCAATAAACCAGTTCTTCAGTTTAGAAACAACAATGAAATCGCTGCTCGTAATCTGCATAGGCACCTCCGTTTCTATAGTTAGAATTGTTGGACCATCTGACTCCGCAGGAGTCGAACACTGCGCTGCCGGAGCTGCTAAGCTAAAAACTTAAAGTACTTTCGTATTCTAACATTATTAAGTATGCAGTGCGCCATTAGCGGGAATATGGAGACCGATAAGGTTGAGTTTAAGGATGCTCGCGGAGGAATACCAGAGGATATCTGGAAGTCAATTACTGGCTTCAGCAATAAACCGACGGTTGGAGGACTAATCGTATTTGGCGTCGTGGAGAATCGGAGTTCAAGGGAGTTTGAAGTTGTAGGGGTGACCAACTCTCACGAACTAGTTGAGCGATCTACTAATTATATAAATGACCTCATAGTTAATGCTGATTTTGAATCAAACCTGCATATCCGCTCGGGACATTTCTGAGAGTATAGGCTCGGTTTCGCGCCCTACGGTAGTTGCCGATGTTAACGCATTAATAAATAATGGTCTTGTGGCACCTCATGGCGGTGGTAGGAATATTACCTACGAATTGGATACTTTTCAGCCCTAATATTTTTACTTTAATTAACGCATGCTGTTTTTGAGCTCAAAATAATAGCGTAAGAGTTTAACGAGACTTAACGAATAGCATGTTTTCAGTATCCTGGTCTTTAAAGAAACTTTATGAAAAGCACGAAGAGAAGTATAAATTAATCTTTGATCCATGCTTTTACTCGGTTGAAAAGGCAAACCGCGTTCATAGAGATTTCTGCCTCCGGAGGTCGGGTTGTGGCTGCGGCACTCGAGTCCAAACAAGAGAAACCACCTACACAAGTGCAGGTGGTTTCTCTCTGGCTCGCGGTAGCGGGCAAGTTGCGAACGGCCAGTGCCGACTATAATGAGCATCAAATTAACATCGTCAGAGAGCTATTACTTACCGCTTAACGTTCTGATGAATAGTTCAGCTTCGAAATCTATGCTAAATCATCTAACTATGTTATAGTGTGATGGTCTAGCTTCAATGATAAATTACGCATTTATTGCGAATGTTTGTGCCGATAAAAGCGGCACTTCATTCGATAAAACGTAGGGCACAAACCCTATTGTTGGAGCTAGACACCCCTAGATTGGAGTGTCGCTTTTGTTTTAAGTGAGGCGATACAGGGCTTAACTAAAGGAGATTTTAGATGGACACACCAAATCCCAGTATTGCCAACGTAACTAACGAAAATACCCCTGCAGTAAGTAGTGGGAAGTGGTACACAAATAAGTTTCGGATGGCGTTGATCGGTATCGCTACATTTGTAATTATAGGCGTAAGTGCAGCTGGAATTATTTTATTTCTTGAACAGCATAAAAGCATTGATATAAGTAGCACTGTTACGCTAAATGGGAAGCTAACAAGTCAGTGGGGACTTGATGATGCTGTCGCCGGAGTTGGCTTTACCTGCTCGGGTAGGGGTGGTTATTCTGACATGAAGGAAGGCGCAACGGTAACAGTTACTGATGATTCTGGTCGTATTATTAAAGTGTCCGAGCTGAGCACGGGTGTGTACGGGTCTAGTAGTAGTTGTGTATTTAAGTTTAAGGCAGAAAAAGTACCTTACTCCGAAGTGTATCAAATCGAAGTCAGTCATCGCGGTAAAGTCGTGTATTCTCGCCAAGCCATAATTGATGCTAATTACACTGTTAATATGACTCTGGGTGACAATTAGTTAGCTACAGTTGTACTCACGAGCTATAATTGCACCAGACACTAAGGAGTAAATAAATGGGCGAAGAATACAAAGGCTATAATGGGACTATAGTACTCACGGACACGGCCGTAATCATCAAGAGGGGTGCTAAAGGCTTCTTCCTCGGTGGTGGTTCAATACGAGGGGACAAAACGATACCCTATAGCAGTATTGTTGCGGTTCAGTATAAAAAGGCTGGTTTGACCGTTGGCTACCTACAGCTAACACTCCGTGGTGGCTCAGACGCAAAGGCAGGAATTACAGAAGCTACAAAAGACGAGAATACTGTTACCTTTGCATCCAAGAAAACCGGCGAACTATTCTGGGAGCTAAAAGAGTTTATAGAAAAGAAGGCTCACGAAACACAGTCAGGGCAATCACAAAGTAGCAACCAACTGGATGACCTGGAAAAACTTGCTCAGTTCAAGGAGAAAGGTATCATTACGGAAGAGGAGTTCGCGGCTAAGAAGAAACAGATACTCGGTTTGTAGCAAACTGTAGCTTACCTGGCTTGGCTCTAGCAGCCCCATCACTCAGCCTTTAAGCTTATCGACTAGATCATAGGCCTACTGCGTTTACGCCGTAAGTGGCTTGGTCGGGAGTGAATTTGTCGTATTCTAATTGCTCAATCAGGCCATCGCGTGAGAACGACGTGTAATTCAAGTAGTCTTTCGCCTTTTTGGCCGCCTGTTGATTCCAGTCCGCTCCGCAATTGTCGGCTCCGTATGTGGCATCTGCGGCAGAAAATTTCTCATACTCTAGCTGAGCCACCAACCCGTCGTGCGAGAATGCCGTGTAGTTAAGATAGTCTTTCGCTTTATTAACGGCGTTCTTTTGACTTAGCGTTATGGTTGGCGTGGCTGGTGCCGGCGTCGTTTTGGCCGGGGTTGGAGTGCTTGGTTTAGCGGTGATTGACGGCGTCGAAGTAGTTTGTTGCGGTTTCGCCGTGACAGATAGCGTACTGGTAGCGACGGCTTTCTTGGCGTTCATTTCGTCAGTGGTTAGGCGATGAACGATCATAGTCTCAGATACGGTTTTATCGTTCTTTTTAGCGGAGATAATAACGGTATTGTCGCCCTCTTTTAGCTCAAGGACAGCAGAATACCTCGTGTCGTTTACTTGAGCCGGCTTGCTATTTACCGTAATGGTAGTGCTGCTGTTTGCTCCTTCTATGGTGCCACTGACCCTATAAGAAGCCTCTTCCGTTGTCGCTCTATTGTTTGGCGCGTTGTCTATGGTTAAGACGGGTGCGGCATTGGCGGAGACATTTAATGTGTAGATAAAAAATACGGCGGAGGCAATGATTGCCGCAATCTTAGCGTTTTTACTCCACCCAGCGTACTTCCAGGTAAGAAATATACCAAGTGGCGGGAATATGATCAGTGATAAAACAATAAACCAGGTTCGTTTGTACCACTTGATTGGTGGAGTGGTCTGGACTGGGCTACTAACGGGAGTGTCATTAGGATTCATTATTTCTTCCAAGATTATGTTACTTAGAGTTTACGCCGTTAATTTAATAATATAAACCTCATGAACGCAAATGCGGGTCGCCGGGTACACCACTGCGCTAGTTTCCGTATCCAAGCCCTCTCAGAAGCCCTAGGAAGCCCTCAGACGCACGATAGCGTCAAAGATGACTATCGGGTCATGTTCGGTTTTTTCAATTCGCAAAACGGATTAATATATCCCGCTGAAACCCGAAGGACTAGGGCACTTGATATATCTTCGAATAAGAGCCATAATAATCAGGTCTAGTCGTTTCAATTAAGTTATCTACTTAATTGGTTTTTTTGAGCATATTCAGGCGGTCATCACGAACGCAGGCTCAAAAAACTTGCTGTGCGGCTAGACACTACACTAAGTGGCGGCCGCCTTTTTATTTGGCTACAGCCCGTTAAGCAAAGGAGCGCAGAACTGATGAGTGGCAAAAAAACTATGGTAGTGGCGGGCATAATTATCATTGCGGTAGCAATGATAGGAGTTGTCTTCATCAGCAATTATAAAGATAAAAAGACCGTTACAACTAAGACTACAACGACGAACAGCCAAGGACAAAAAGAGATCCAGACAAAAACTACGGAGGTTACAAAGGCAACCGATATTAAGTCTGCGCTTGCGGCTTGGAAAGAAGCTGGGTTGACCGTTTCTGATGACCAAGGCGCGTATTACCAAATGATTGGCGCGAGTAGTGGTGGCAAATATACTGTTAGTTCAACCGAAGTAGAATTGTATGAGTTTTCAGACAACACTAAAGCTAATGGTGCGAAAACATCATACTTCGCTAGCGATTCGGATACTGTATTGGTAAGTGGTACGTTGCTTATCTACATCCATTCTACGGACGAGACACAAACCGCTCCGATTAAGGCCGTGTTCTAAGGTTCGTTCCTGCTTTGAAAAGCCTAGACAACCTGTTATCCTTTCTTCGTTGGGCAATCGTATT
>Ga0182021_10009659_pt1 | contig 11432 bp, 7 predicted proteins | sample 612E3MmetaG_FD_120493 | JGI IMG/M metagenome (GOLD analysis project Ga0182021, IMG submission 120493) | Permafrost microbial communities from Stordalen Mire, Sweden - 612E3M metaG (Illumina Assembly) | ecosystem: Environmental > Terrestrial > Soil > Wetlands > Permafrost | place: Sweden...
CTAAAAATAAGCCTTCTTGGATGCCAGATAAAATAAATAAGCCATTTGTGAAGAAAGAGAAAGTCGAAATGATTGAATAACATCCTTTTTTCAATTTTTCCCTTAGAAAATTAAGCTCGCCAATAACGGGATAATTATAGCAGGCCAACCATGAATATAATTTTACGAGGTGATTATATTTGTCGACCTGCAAGGCATCATAATTGAAGTTGATTAAATTCTTTTCCGTTTTGTTTTAAGATTTAAACTGTTAAGTTTAAAAGTTTAGTCATAGAAAAGTATGCCTGGCAGCTGTCCTGGACAAGCAAAAAAGGTATGTTTTCGAGAGTGAGGGAAGTTTCCGGAAAAGGATAATTGTTATTTTTTCCATCGGGATTTAGCTTAGATCCTTCGAAATCGCTATGCGTGTGTATACCATTTCCCAAGGAAATATAATATCAATAGGCAAAAATGTTTAATTTTATTTCCTATGGAAACTCAAATGTTATCGGATAAACCTTTTTTAAAACCAAGTGAATATACAGAGATTTCCAGTGGAACATAAGAAAATAGTGCTAAGATTTAAATAGTTATAGTTAGTACTCATTTTACCAGAAAAAATTTCCTGTCGAAACAAAAACAATCACAGTAGATGATATAATGAGTTTGGACATACATACACACGTTTCCAGTGGAGAAGAAAACCAAAATACAATGTCTATAAAAAATATGTTGAATAAGAAGAAAAAGATATTTCGAAACAAGGCTTTAGTTAAGGTTTCTTACATACCTGAAAAGCTATCTGATATTTTACATCGTGAAGTAGTAATAAAAAAATTGCAGAATTATTTACTTGATGTTTTTCAAGGACTCGCACCCAATAATATAATAATATATGGAAAAATGGGAACCGGCAAAACTGTAGTTACAAGCCTTGTATTAAAAGATTTGCAAGAAGTAGCTAATGAGAATGGGATAAAGCTTACTATTCTTAATGTAAACTGTGAAGGTCTTTCTGATAATGGCGTTATGGGAATGATAAACAACGCTCTTATTTATGAGATAGACGGAAAAATGAAAGATACAATAGGTAACTCGATGTCGAGAAATAGTATAAATTTAAAAAAATATTATAATAAACTTGATGGATTATTAATTATCGTATTGGATGAAATTGATAAAATAAAAAATCCTAATATAATAAATCAATTGATGCGAACTATTTCTACTAAGAATCAGCAACCTCCTTGTTTAATCATGATTACTAATAACATTCATTTCAAAGAATCTTTAGCAGGACACACAAAAAGCATAATGGCAGAAAATGAAATACAATTCAATCCTTATGATGCAGAGCAACTTTCAGACATATTAAAAGCGAGAGCAAGAGAGGCTTTTTATCCTAATGTGTTGGCTGAAGTGGTTATACATTTATGTGCTGCTTTAGCTGCACAAGAACACGGAGATGCTAGAAAAGCTATGAATCTTACCCTTAAATCTGGTGAGGTTGCGGAAGCGAAAGGAAAAGAAATCATAGAGGAAGAAGATGTTAGAGAAGCAAATGAAATCATAGAGATTGACAGGATAAACGAAATTGTAAAAACGCTTCCTACTCAGTCGAAATTAGTACTTTACAGCATTATATTACTAAGAAGCAAAGGCAGAGAAGGAAAAAATGTAACAACTGGAGAAATGTATAACATATATCGCCAAATTTGCCAACATCTTGATATTGACATCCTTACTCAACGTAGGGCTACAGACCTTATGTCGGAGCTTGATATGTTAGGGTTAGTAAATGCCATAGTCGTAACTAAAGGCAGATACGGGCGAACAAAAGAAGTATCTTTGAGTATTCCGGTAGAAAATACACGAAATATACTTTTAGAGGATTATAGGCTTAGATCACTTGAGGATTTTAAAGCATCTGTTTTTAAAAACATATTTAATTGACACTTTTAGGGAAATCCCTAAAAATGTGTTACATTAAATTCTAAAAATGTGGTATTGGATGTTTTGAAATTAATACTATATAAATTTATTCAATTTACTAAGAAAAACATACAATTGTTATAAGCATATCTTATGTAAATGTTCCACTCGAAACGTGTGTATGTATGAAAAATAAGTGTTCGAAGGCTCCTGTTATTTATTTCATTTCGACAGGAAATCTAAATTTACAATATGAAATAAATTTAAAAAAAAGCGATATTACATTCTCCTTTTTGTGACACTAAATCGGTAAGACCTCAGCTGAAATCCAGAGGAAAACCAGGTTAAAAAGAGACTAAATCAAAAGCAATAAACGTTATACAAAAAGGGCATTTAACTCATTTCTTATCTTCTTTTTTCGGAACGTTCCAATAAGGACTTTTGCATTCTGGGCACATCATGGGCATATCTTTTCTAGGCACCCAGATAAACCCGCATCTTTCGCAAGTGCATTTTATCTTTTTTATTTCTTCAATTGCCATAGATTATATTATCTTACGTAAGTTATATATATCTATCTCCCTTATATTACGTAACCGTTTTCGTAATATAACATAGGGGGCAGACAATGAAAGTGAACATGAAAAGAGCACTCTTAGCCATCTAGGGCGTCCTTCCTTTTGAATCGTATACTAACACAGCCAAAGTTAACAATTACGCAATAAAAGTTGTTAATACAAGCGAAAAAGTGATTTTCTACACGATAAAGTTTAACATTTAAAATGAATAAAAGTATCTGAAAATTAAAAAAGTTACTTTATAAAAAAGTTAACCAGATAAACGAAATAAAGGAGTTTTATAAAATGAAATTGTGTATAAATAGAATAGTTCTCAGTGCTGCAGGGCTCTTGCTTTCAGCAGGTAACGCACTTGCAGCAGAAGCAACAAAAAGTACAGACCTCATGGACAGTGCAGTAGATAGCTTAGATCCTTCTGTGCAGTCGTGGGCTAGAATCGCAGTAACGATTGTTAGAGCGGGCTTTGTGCTTTGCGTAAGTGGGGGAATCCTGTATTATGGCGGGCTCTATTTCCTGCAGAAAAAACAGGGGCATACTTCACAGGCTTCCGAATCCAGAACAACAGCATTAAACGTGTTTTTTGTTGGAGTTGGGGCAGTAATTCTCTATAATGTCTTTTCTGTGTTTGTTGCTGGCAGAATAGGGATGTAAGAGAATATGAAACTCTGGTGCCTGTTTGCTTTCCTTTTTTTAATTTTGTTATCAGGGATAGCGGGAGCTCAGACAATCACATTGAGCCCTACAGGCACTAATGACAATCAAATACAGATCAATCAGGCTATTTCTCAAGCACAGCCAGGAGACACAGTTTACCTTACATCTGGAATTTATGACCTTACAGGCACAGTGATCATTAAGTCTGATATTAAGCTAACAGGAGACCATAACGCCATACTGAGGGTCTCAGCTTCAAGCTCACAATGGTTCACTGGGTCAGTGGGTATTATTTCCTGCAAAGAGTCAGTCAAGAACGTTGAGATCTGCGGTTTTCAAATAAACGGTAACTTAGGCGCTCTTCCTGCAGGCTTTGCGAACACTCCAGGGCATGATAAGGACTGTGAACGCTGCATTCTCATAGGTGGTTATACTAATGACTATGCGGAAAATATACGAATCCATGACATGAAGCTTTATGATAGTTTTTCTGATGGAATTTATCTTCGATTTGCGAGGAACTCAGCAGTTTACAGTAATGTTATCTCTAATACACAGCATGAAGGCATTTTCTGGTCTTGTGTCGAAGATAGCGAGATGTTTAAAAATCAGATAGCGGGTATAACTTCGGACTCTGCCAGACTCGATAATAGCGTAAGGTGCAGGGTTTATGATAATATTTTTTTCTCATACGATGGCGAGAACGGCTTACAGGTAGGAAACGCGGGAAGCTCACACGGCTATGATGCAAGCAATAAACCAACAGTGACGGAAAATATTGAGATTTTTAATAATACTTTTGCTAACAATGGATTACAAGCAATCCTACTAGGCTCAGGCTCGGATAATAACGTTTTTGTTCATGATAATAAATTTATAGGGGTTACTGAACTCGAAACAATGGGAATATCAGTTAAGGGAATCTCATTTGATAATCCTCCAACAATAGAACAGAGTGAGAAAGTATTCTCCTCAATCTTTGATATTTTGGATACAACAATTTCAGACTCGGGATATGTCAATCAATCAAGTGTATTCAGTCCGGATAAAACTTTGATGTCAAAGGGCACTGAAAGCGCTTGGTTGGATGTGGTCGGATATACCGGACAGATCAAGATAGGAAATGGTACCTTTATCCCAAAGCCAGCGAATGAGAGCGCTATAGTCGTTTCAGGGACGCAAACAACTCGGGACATGGTAGTAAGTCAAGAATCGTCAAAGAAACTCACTGTGGGTCCTGACAATAACCTGGTAGTTAACCTGGAAGTAAAGACTACCTACGAGGTACCGGAAAAAAAGAAAATCAGTATTTTTGGAAAAAGTCTTCAATATACAACGTACAGGAAAGTTTCTGAGAATACGACTTTCACGAAGACCTTTAAGGCTCCTTTGCTTTTCCCTGCTTTCAATCCTCCTAATGTCTCAGTAGTGAATTTTAATGGGTCTCATGCTATCGTTTATGTATCAGATCTCCCTGGCATTGTGAAAGTAGATTATGCTTACAACAACTCAACCGCTACAGAATACAGACTCATAGGTTACGTGGGATCGGCCACAAACGGATTTAAGACGACTGAATACGAAATTACAGAAAGTTACCTATGCGACAATAGCGGGAAAATGTCAAGAAGCCTTAACGGGCTCTACATTAAAGATAAGAAATTTGATCTTTCTAAACTCAATGTAACAGTTGTTACCCCTTATGATAATTTCCATATCTCACACTTTGAGTATACTGTTATCGAAGACGACCATTTAAAATTTTTCAAGTGGGGATTCGTTGGAATTTTAGGATTTTTTTACATATACGGTCGAGCGATTTATAAAATAATCTATTCGGTGGTTGGAAAATGGATATGAAACCCTTAGCCTTGCTTTTCGTTGTACTGCTTTTTGTTGTACCTGTGAGTGCAGCAGACAATACCAGTTTATCACACCAGGACGCAGGCGCTAACATGGTCCAGGCTGGATTTAATCTTGTCATTAGATCTCTTGCTGATGGGATTACAATGCTCTGGCAGGCTCCAGGAAAAGCCGTAAACTCGAATTTCGATAACAGAACAATGGATAACATCACCAAAAATGCAAATGTCACACAGCGATATGGTGAAACAAGATCTTCGATAATGACTTTCGTATCAATGAATATACAGCCGGATAAGATCAAAGCGGTTCAGTATGTTGAAGAAAAGACTACTCCAGTTTGGCTTCTATTGGTGGCTTTGTTCATCTTTGGAAATCCAATTAGAAATGTTCTGGCAAGAGCAGGATATCAAACATATACAAGCTCCTTTGGTACTCCCAATTTGTCAGATGAAAAGTACATAGGAACCGTAATACTGTTGGGCTGCTCTTACGCCACTCCTAATATCATTTTGCTAATTATCGAGGCTTGCACTATTGCCAGTTCATACTTCATGATCTCGATAATGGAGTACATTGAACCATCAATAGACAACGCATGGCTATACCTTTTCATGGCCATAGGTGAGGCGCTTCTCGCTATTTTCTTTGTGGTTCGTCCTTTTGTGATTTGTATAGTGTATTCTGTGTGTAAGCTCTTAGCTGTCTGGTTTTTGAGTGGAATATGGAAAGGCGAAATCACTTGGGTTTGGTCCAGATTCTTCAAGATCCTCACATTGCAGCCGGTAATAATTTTCGTTACCTGCATATGCATAGTTGGTATTCAGTGGTCTGGTATGGATTCGGCGCCAGGGGCATACATTGCTATGTTTGCGCTACTTTTCTATATTTGCTACAAGTGGATGACAGGAAACTTTGACATTCCAGGAAGATTAACCAGGCTGGCAGTCAGGAGGGGTCTATAATGGCAGAGACACCATACACGCAACCCAGGCGCCCGAATGTCATAAGGAAGCATAAGAGCGATGCTTTTCAGAATCCTAATTCTAACTGGTTCAAACTGACTTTCTCCTCTGGTAGTATCTCGGGTTACCTTCTCAGCCAGCTGAATAACTATCCAGCTTATCAAATATTTTTGGTAGCGGGTGCGCTGGCACTCGGGATAATTTGGCTTAAGATCTGTGGTCTTTCTCCCAGGAGAGCAGACAAAAGCATGATAAAATTCTGGTTTTTAATTCGTGAAATTAGGGGCAAAAACGTTATGCATAAACTAACTTCGAAGGACAATGACCTGAGGACAGTCTATCCTCTCAAGAAAATTCACAAAAACGGATTGGTGCAGTTTCTTGGTAAAGAATATGGAATCATGTTCAAACTTAACCCAAAAAGGATAGCAGACGAAGACAGAAAAGACCATCATGAAAAAATGAAGGGATTGGTTGACGGGTTAGGGGTTGGAAGAGTTTTCAAGATAATTGCCTGTTCGAAGGTTAATCCCAGGAAAGAAATAATTGAATTTTTAATGGCAGTTGCGAACAAAACAGGAAGCAAAGAAAGAGCGGAACATCTTAACGGACTGTTGCTAAAGGTCATGGGCGATCAGTCGCAGGTAATGATGTATCGTCATTATGCTTTTTTGGGGATCGGGAAACATGATTCTATTGAATCCGCAGAAATAGCGAAGGGTGCAGCAATTGAAGGTCTCATGCTGAATATGAAGCGAGCAGATTTGCAGCCTCAATTGATGGAAAACGTAAAGGAAATCAGGAAAGCATACAGGGAAATGAGCAGTGAGAGGGTGATTTTGTGAGTAGTATAACGGGATATGTGAAAGATAAGTTCAGGAATTTAAGGCTAATTAACGCACTGGCTGAGGAATACTATTTGATGAAACAGGATGAGGAAAACGAATCTAGAACAATATCATCAGATAGATTCGAAGAATATGATACACATATTCTGATTGATGAACGTACTTACGTTCGTTGCATTGTGGGAGGCATGATAGACGAGGATGCAGATGTAAACACGCTTCCCCCAGAGATGACGAGCAGGGCGCTAGAAAGGATAATGGCTCTCTCTCACTCTGGATGCAAGGTTGATGTATCAACAGGAGTAATAAAGATTTCAAGGAGCGAGACAAACAAAGAGCTTAAAGAAGCATACATCTCTAATTCAATCGACCAGGACACAGCAAAAAAGCATACTCAGGGATCAATCAACGATATACAGCTTGAGAATGAAGCAAGTGACATAAGGGCAACCTATAACGATATTTATTACAGCGCTAAAAATGTTCTAAATGCCACATTCATAATAACAGTAATGGGCGATGAGAAGGAAGTCTTTGTCACTGAATCAAAGGTTACAGCTATCCTCGAAGCTGAAATAATCAGCTACATGATACCCTACAACATGATGAAAGCGGCTTTCGTTGCTTCTCGTCTATATCCTGTTTCTGATGAAAATTTCTGGATTCGGGTAGATTCAGATATTGCTGCAACTCTGTGTGTTTCAACGTCCTTGAATTCAAGGTTAGATTCAGAAGGCTTACTTTTCGGCAAGGATCGAAAAACTAATGCTGATGTAGTTGTTGATTTGTCCTCTCTGCCTTCAAAGCACATGATGGTATTTGGTCCTACAAGGTCAGGTAAAACTTTTTCAATGACAACCTTGCAGATGCGGCTTTACAGCATGCTTGGAAAGCGAGTCATCTACATGACACCTAAGCCCGATACAATGACAGACTTCCGCGCAGCTGCAGAATACTTTGGTGAGCATGGGGGAGTTATTGACCTTGGGGAATCAGGCCAGCCTATCAACCCGCTTCGTATCATTCACGATGAGAAAAGTATGGGTAGCTCTCCAGATGATTATTCACGCTCTTACTTGAGACACATTCGAATTTTGAAAACTGGTTTTTCAGTCTACTTCGAACAGGGAGAATTTTCCTCAAATATTAAAGGATACCTGGAAGATATGTTGAATTTCCTATACAGGGAGAAGGGGATATACAGAAGACAGCCCGATACATGGAAAGGAGCTTTCCCTATAATGTCGGATCTATGGAGGAAGTCAGGCCAGGACATGAAAGATAAAAGCCTGTCAAGAGAAACACAGAGAAGCGCAGGTGCTCTTCATAGAAAGCTTAGTGCGTTTGGTCCTGATGGGTCTTTGAATTACATGAACGTAGATGTTGCTTTGGACCTATCTAAAGATTATCTGGTTGTATACCTTGGGAGCATAGACGAGGAAATCAGGGACTTCATGTATGTTCTTGTTGCCGGAATCGTTAGCAGTAGGTTTAAAACAGACTTGGAAAAAGAGACATCTTTGATAGTTGACGAAGCCAGGGTTTTCTTCCGCTCAGAGCAGCTTACAAGCCTTCTGTTGGACACAGTGGCTATGGGTGGAGCGCTTGGATATCAGTTAATCATGATGACTCAAAACCCGGTAGACCTCATTAAGAATAATGTGGACCAGGAATTCAAAGCCAATATGAGTCTAAGCTTAATCTTTGGTGCAACACTTGACCAGACGAAGGCAGAGCCCATTAAAGATTATTTTGGGCTTCCTGACAGTGCAGTACAGGACCTGCTAAACTGTGAGCCCGGGGAAGGCCTTCTGTTGATCAGCAGCAGGCAGGAAATTATACCTTTGAGGGTGGAAGCCACAACACAGGAAACTGATGTAATCAAGGGTAGATATCTAAAGAAAAAACCATCGTCTGTTATCACTTCTCGGATACTTCCAGAGTATGAGCCTCTTAAAAATCATCATGGTGTAATACTCAAGAAATGGATTGAAGGGGATGAAACTTATCTTATCTCGGAAGGGTGGGAAAAGGTCAGCCGATTACAAAAATACTCAGGAAAAGGCACGTTTAGCATGTATGTACCTAAAGGAGCAATCAAGGGGGACTTAATAGAGCTTCCCGGGTTGGGCTCAATGACCTTAGATCACTTTTCAGGTGCAGTAGAACTTGAATCTTATCTTGTGTCTCGGAAAATAGAATGTTCATCTAATCACAATGGCGGCGTTGATCTTGAATTCAAGATAGGCGACAAGACATACGCAGCAGAGATTGAGAGAAGTACAAGATCTGCAGAAGAATTGATAAAGAAACGTGACAGGTTGCTATCTTATGATGATTATAGATTCATTTGTGCTCCTGGTGACTTTGACCATGTATCAAAAGCAGTGGATAAGACAATTTTAAGGGGTGGAGCTTTCACAGATTGGATTGATTCACTCTTTTAATCCAATTTTAAAACCATCGGCAATTATCGATTTTAAGGTTTTGTTTATATACTTGCTCTGTTTTAGGTAAAAACCATCGATGATTATCGATTTTGACTTTTATTTATATACTAGCTTTACTTTTTACAGACCATCATTAAACTAAATCTAAATGGTTTACCTATGGTCTTTTGACAAAAAAAGGTTTCTAATAACTCCGATTACAGGATTTTTCACTTTTCCCGCTCCCGGGGTGCCAGCAGACGAGAATAAGTATAAGAACATCCGTTTTTCAATCAGACCATTAAATACCATTTAATTTAAGCATTCAGGGTCTTAGATTGCTTTAATTTTCTTACTTTTAAGGCTATTTTTAACACTATCAGGCAGACCAGCCCAACGATAATATATGTACCGAATGCACGCCAGATAAGACTTCCAATGATAGAGAAAACGATTGATAAGCTCAACAGTGAACAAACGACAACAAATAAGACGAAACCTTTAACACTCATTTCTATTCCTCCTAATGAATCCGCATTCCTCAGCAGGACAATATTTCCCAAAAACTTTTAATTTTCCGTTCTTTTTTACATACACGTTTTCCAGATACTCTTTTTTGCAATCAGGGCACACTTCTTTAGTTTTCGTTGTGCCTTTTTGGCCTTGTTGCTTGCGCTTTGATACTTTCATTGTTTATAGACTATGTGCAAAAGTAGTATATAATTGTTGTGTTTGATGGATACCTGAACACAAAAAGGACGAATGGAAAGAATTGTTCGATAGGCATGTGTATTGTAATTTTATATTATGGGAAAAATTACAATTGTACGTTGCACCTGTAGTTCATGTGGAAAGGTTGATATCTGTCACTTTGCAGAGAAAAGTTATCGATGTCCTGACTGCTTTGTAAAATTATATTCTTCTATCTTCCTTTAAACAGTCTTTTTTCACTTCGTTAGAAATTGCGAAAAAATTCCTGAATATTGGAAGAAAACCCAACATATTAATAAAACATTGGCATCCCAATTATTGAAACTTCTTTAAATTTTCTCTTATAAAACTCATAGCTACAAAATATTAAAACGTAGCTTTTTTGGGCATATTTGATGCATATTTGCTCTAAAAATGAGCCAAAAAACGCAAAAATGGCTACATTTTATCCATAAACGTAGCTGTTTTTCTACAGGATGTTTTAGTTATATTCTTACTAACAATTTTAGAAAATTTTCCTTTTCTCGGCAAAGGCCAACAGGTAAAACCTAAGAAAAACGTTAAATGTCTTAAATTAATACAAAAAATTCATTAATGTTAAATTGTTTTTCGTTTTTAAAACTTTTTATGCAGCAATGGCTTTTGTTACGAAGAAATCTTTCAGATAAAAAATTAAAAATAAAAACGGGGCTAATAGTATATTGTACTGAAACGAACAAATTAAATGATTAAGACATAGAGTCAGACACTGGGTAAAGAATTGCCTGGAAGACGTTGGTTCAATTCCGAATGAAGATGGTTTAGGGGAAAACATCTTCAAAGAGACTGTATCGAGGGCTACAGTCTAAGGAACATAACTCTTCCGGGCTTTCCCATTTACTCCAACATTTTAAATAAAACGCTGTTACACTATAAATACACCTCTGAAAAATGTATTTCCTGAGTAATTTTTGAATGACTGTATAATAAAAAGTCAAGTTTTGACTAATACTTGTTTCTTAATCACATTTATTTACATGTTTACTGTTTGAAAACTAATGTACTGATGATATGCTCGAAATTACCATAAGGAGTAGGGAAAACGTCACCAATCGAAGTACAAATGTCAGTATGTGTATTATTCATTTTATGCGTATTTTCCTCAATAGTATTCGTTGTGAATAAGGTTTTTGCTTGGGCAAGTTCAAAATATGAAGTAGCGAATCCTTTTGAGAATGCTTGGATCTGGACTATTAAGTATGGTCAGGTGAAAAGAAGATTCACTAAAAAGGATTGAAAATTATCCTTTCGCGTAACGGTAATATATGGACTAGGATCAGAGAGTACTTTTTCATCAAGCGAATTTTTAGTCGTGTCTGTGAGTCATTGATCAAATCTAAAAAACGAATATACCCCCCATTTTTGGGTAAAATTTAGAGAGAGTCTGTTAATTTCGATTTTCAACAAATATGGACATGACCCAACGAAAGCCCA